>Ga0070706_100000112_pt1 | contig 98639 bp, 98 predicted proteins | sample KBSK5501metaG_FD_65476 | JGI IMG/M metagenome (GOLD analysis project Ga0070706, IMG submission 65476) | Corn, switchgrass and miscanthus rhizosphere microbial communities from Kellogg Biological Station, Michigan, USA - KBS K5-50-1 metaG | ecosystem: Host-associated > Plants > Roots >...
CATGTAACTGCTCGCGAGGTGAATATCTCGTTCTTTCGCAGCCGCGAGAAGCATGCCAGGCTTTGGCTTGTAGCACGTAGACTCAGGGCTGTCCAGATCCCAGCACACCTTAATATCGTCGAGCGGCAATTCCTTAAGCAGCCGAGCGTGCATCGCCTCGACAACGTCCCGACGCTGAATACCCTTTTCCACGTCGGGCTGATTGGTCGCGACAATCAATATAAAGCCTGCGTCCTTCAGTCGAAGGATTGCGTCGGCCACACCCGGGAGGATTTCGAAATCAGCCAGACTGGCTGGCGGATAGGGAACACCGGCCCGCACGAAGGCACGGTTGAGGACACCATCGCGATCAACAAAAACGGCACGCCCTGCAGTCATGGACGCGCCGCTTGGGCGGTGCTTTCCCACTTGGTCTCGACGAGCTGCAGCTTCGGATGCGACACAAGGCAATGCCAGGCGACCGCATGAAAGGCTTCCGTGTGGGGAGTGACGCGCTCGTCGTTCACGGTCGGAATGACGAGGACGGCATCGCCCATCTGCTTGGTGTAGCCACCGTCGCGACCGACCACGCCATAAATTCTCATTCCCGTGCGTTTCGCTTCGTCGATTGCGCGGATCAGATTGACGCTGATGTTGTTGGCGGCGTTCCCGCCGCCGACCGAAAAGACAAAGATGGCGTCGTTGTCGCCGGCGCGACTGACCCCCAGCCAGGCGGCAAAGACGGTCTCCCAGCCTTCATCATTCGTGCGGGCCGTCAGTTCTGCAACATTATCAACCGGGGTATACGCCTCGATGCCGCAGAGTTTCCGGAAATCATTGACGGCATGACTACAATTCGCCGCGCTTCCGCCGACTCCTAACACGAATAGCCGTCCACCCCTCGCCCGCAGATCGGCAAGCTCTTGGGCGATATGTTCAAGCATCTCGTAATCGATGCGTTCGGTGATCTGGCGGGTTTCAGCGAAGTATTCCGCTGCGTGGGACATTTTCACATTCAACCTGTTGCCTTGTCAGGGATGAGAGGATCGGAAATCACCCGAGCTTCTAACAGAGGGCGATTCACGGAGTCAAGTATTTCTCGCCGGAAAGAGCTTCACGCCCTAGATGTCCAACTTCATGGTCTGCACGACATGCTCTGCGAACGGCAAGGACGATGTAAAAGCCGGAGAAACAGCATTGAGGACATGGGTTGAGCAAGGGCCAGGCTCCACCACAAAGTCGTTCAATAACTCGGCGGTGCGGATATTCACGAGTTGAGCACGGATGCCCGCGGATTCTCCGGGCGCAAGATCGTGAGGCTGGAGGCCCTCCACCAGGCCGGCCGCCTCACGGTAAAATCCCTTCTTCGTCATTTTACCGATTTCCTTCAACGCGAGGGAACGAAAGTGATCGCGGTTCTGTGTAAACAGACGAACCATGTAGCTGCCCATGCTCAACGCGTCGGTTGCATTCACGCCCTTCAATCCGGAATATTGCTCGCGCCCAAGAAGCGGAAGCGCCGTTGGGCCAACGGTGACCTCGCCATTGGGGCGCCCCGTGAAATGCACGCCCAAGAACGGATTTCGCAGGTCGGGCACAGGGTAAATGTTCCCGCGCACATGGACAACCGACTGCGGATTCAAACGGTAGTAACCGCCGCGGAACGGCAAGATCCCGTACTCTCTCCCGACACCAAAGGCATGGGCCACCCTATCTGCAAAAAGTCCCGCACAGTTCACGAGGTGCCCAAAGGAAATCGTCCCGTGAGATGTTTGGGCTGAGCGGTCACCCCGAAGACCTTCCCACGCGCAATTGAATTCAAATTCTACGCCTTCAGCTTTCGCATCAGTCACCAAACTCTCCATCACCCTTGACGGCTCCACCACCGCCGTCTCTTTTACATACAGAGCCTTCTCCAATGTGCGTGCGTGCGGTTCTACTTCATGCAGCGCCTTCGCGTCCAGCCAAGCGACCTGCACCCCATTCGCGGTCGCCCGGCGATGCAACTCCTCGAGTCCCGGGAGATCCTCAGGGGCTCTTGCAACGATGACTTTCCCAGCGCCGTTGATGGGGAGCTTCTTTGAGGCACAATACTCGCGCATCCGGCGATTCCCTTCGATACACAACCGCGCTTTGAGGGAATTCGGCGCATAGTACACACCAGCGTGGAGCACGCCGCTGTTCCGTCCACTCGCATGCATGCCAGGAGAACCCTCCTTGTCGATGACCAAGACCCGTCCACCGTGTTTCCGATGCAGCTCTCGGGACACCGAGACTCCCACCACACCCGCCCCGACTACTAAAAAATCACAATTACTTGATCTTCGAACCGGGCGTTGGTCAATCAGCATTGGACGTAAGGTGGCATGACCAACAATCCTTTTGTTCAGTTTTACCGATGGGGAGGCTTACACTGACACCACATCTCCGGCATCAATCTCCACGGACGCGGCTTGCTGGATAAGATGCACGGAAATCACCAGCCGATGCCGCTTGTCCTTCCGAAGCAGCACGCCCCGCAGGCCTTCCAAAGGTCCACGGACCACTTCCACGGGCATGCCTTCTCGAAGATAGGGATGAGAGTCATACGGCAGCGTGCTCGTAATCAAGACTTTGATCGCCTCGATCTCCCGCTCCGGAATTGATTCCGGATGGCTCCCGCTGCCTATGATATCGACGACTCCCGCGACTTTCAGCACCGACAACCTCTCCTCCCAGGGGAACCGCCCGAAGCAATACCCGGGAAACAACGGACACTCAATCTCCTTCTTTCGATCCTTCCATTGATTCAGCCGCCTGACGGTGGGAAGAAGCTGCTCGATGCCGAGCGCCTCAAACCGATCCCGGACCTGCTTTTCGTGCCGTGAGCGCGTACGAACCGCATACCAGAGCGGAATGACATCGGTTTCAGGCACAGCTCCGCCCTCTCACTTACAGACTACGAAAAAAATACCCCCTCCTAGGACCTTACTGTCCGGTGTCCAGCAGAGGAGAGTCCGTCGCCACCTGACGCGAAGATCACAAGGTACGATCTGTGCTTTAGAATCCTGGCCCCACGGCAAGGCCTAGGATCCCTGCCCGATAAGCGCTGTGAAACACTCCCGTCACGGGTGCGGGTATCCGGAAGTCAAGGAGTCAGGCGGCTTGTAAGTCAATGAAAACACTATGTTTTAAGTTACGGGTTCACAATTTGAACATAACGGAAAGAAGTGAGTCAAGGAAAACCTTTCCTACGGTGTCCTTTCTTGGCAAAGACCGCCGCCCAGGAGTCTTCTGCTCCATGGATTTCAGGATCTACGAGGGTGAGTGTTCGATGAATCTCTGTACTTTTGGTGCAGGCGCTGCTATCAAATTCTTTTCCTGGAGGATTAGGGCTGATAGGGCACTTCGCTCAAGATGGGCCCATACTTGGAGATCAGCGACTGACAGGCCAGGGCATCTTTCGTCACGAGCTCCACATTGTCCCGCACAATCTTCGCGTAAAGCTCTTCGATTTTCGAAGCGGAGGCTTTGTATTCCCGCACCCCGTAGTTATCCAGTGAAGGTATTCGACGAAGCCTGTTGGTATTCAGATGCTCGCCGGGGATCATCTCAAAGTATTCGTTGGCCCATAGCGGGGGCTGCCTGCTCACTTGCGACCATTGCGAGTTAATGCTGTGGAATCCCTGCTTCTCGAGTTCTCCCCTTACCAATAAGCACCCCAACTCCTTTCCCATGAAATTCAGGTCACACGCGCTCCGGACCTCCGGCGGGAGTCCTTCGAAAATCCCTTTTCGGCAGATCAAGGCCTTGGGGTCTTTGGCGAGGGTGAAGCAGGCGCGGCCGTCCGATTTGCGGATCGCTTCCCAGCCGGCCGGCGTGATGCGGCAGTCTTCAGGAAGGAACACCCAGTAGTCGCCGGCACAGTTCACATCACACAAAAGCCAGTTATACGCAACATTCTTTACGAGGGGATTCCGGATTACGGGGATACCGAGGGATGGAAACTCACAGCCGTTCTGGATCAGTGTCAGCTGAACACCGGCCCGCTGAAAAGCGGTCACCTGCGCATGCAGATAGCCGCCGTGATGCTGCTGCTCCGCCACCGGGTCATCAGGAAAGGTGATGGTTGCGCAGATGAAGCAGTGAAGCTTCATAGCAGCCGTTTTCGGAAGTACTCGATCGTGCGGCCGAGGCCTTCCTCGAGGCCAACCTTCGGCTCCCAATCGAGGAGCGTTCGGGCACGGGTAATGTCCGGCCGGCGCACCTTCGGATCATCAGCCGGCAGCGGCTTGAACTCAATAGGAATCTCCGTGCCGATGAGGGCCTGCACCTTGCGGGCGATCTCAAGAACCGACAACTCCTGAGGGTTGCCAATGTTCGTCGGATCATGGACGGATGGCGCGCTGCGTTGGTAGATAAACGCCCGGTCGGTGCGTTCCTCATGTGTTTTGCCCGATGGTGCCAATAGGAGTCGCGTAATCCCCTCGACCAGATCGTCCACATAGCAGAAACTTCGGGTCTGGCTGCCGTCCCCGTAGACTGTCAAAGGCTCTCCGCTCAACGCCTGCACGATAAAGTTCGAGACGACGCGGCCGTCCTTCGGCCGCATGGCCGGCCCATACGTGTTAAAGATGCGCACGATCCGGGTATCTACCCCGTGATAGCGATGGTACGCCATGGTCATCGCCTCGGCAAAGCGCTTGGCTTCGTCGTACACGCCGCGGGGACTGATCGGATTCACGTTGCCCCAATAGTCCTCCGCCTGCGGGGAGACCAACGGATCGCCGTAGACTTCAGAGGTGCTGGCCAGCAGAAAACGAGCGTTCTTCGCCTTTGCCAAACCCAAGGCTTTGTGGGTTCCGAGCGCGCCGACCTTCAAGGTCGCGATAGGAAACTCCAGATAGTCTTGCGGGCTCGCGGGCGAGGCAAAATGCATCACCGCGTCCAACGGCCCGGCCACGTGCAAGTAATCGCAGACGTTGTATTTGACGAAGGTGAACCGTTCATGGCCCATGAGATGCGCGACATTATCCATCGAACCCGTGATGAGGTTATCGATGCAGGTCACTTCATGCTCAAGACCGATCAGGCGCTGGCAAAGATGGCTGCCCAGAAATCCCGCGCCCCCTGTGATGACCACCCGCATCGCTAGCCTCGCTCAACCAGGGCGTGCCCGTATCGAAGCCGTTCGTACCGCTCGGTCAAGGCCTCGCGAAGGTCCGTCCCCCGACGTTGGAACCAGTTACCCCGCACCGTGCGACCCCATTTGTTTCTAAAATGCTCCAGATTCTGGGCCGGATAGCTCTGGGATTCCTGTCGTTTAATGGCCTTTTGCGTGACCATGCCGAAGTGATGAATAAATGCGGAGCCCGTCACGGTAGCGGTAAATCCTGCCTTTTCCGCGCGCCAGAGGAAATCGATGTCCTCACAACCGCCGTACACGAACCCTTCGTCAAAAACTCCGACGCGATCGAAGACTTCGCGTTGAATGAGCATGCAGGGCCCGCGCAATCCCCGGCGAGTAGCAGTCCTGCAGGCGGTCGTGAACTCCGCCGCGTAGCGGTCCAGTTCATAATCCAATGGGCCCTCGCGCATGGCGGGACTCACGATACCACATCCTGTGCGGTCCATGAAACTCAGGAGCGCCGACAACCATCCCATCGTGACGACAATGTCGTTGTTCAAAATCCCCACGATGTCGCCCCGGCTGGCGCGAACGCCCTGATTCCACGCCTTGGCGCATCCGAGATTCATCGGGTTCGTGATGACCCGCAGGTCACGGCCCTTGAGATATTCTGAAGTCCCGTCGGTGGACGCGTTGTCAATGATAATGAGTTCGGCGGCCTGGTCTGGCAGCCGCTGGATGGACTCCACGCACTGCATGGTATGCATGAGCTGGTTGTAGACCGGAATGACGAGACTGACGCTTGGGGTTTGCGTCATCGGGACACCGCCTTCGCCGCGGGAACCCTGCGCCCGAGCAATGTCCCGTATCCGGACACAAGTTGATCCATCATGCTTTCAACCGTGAAGTGGGTAGCGACTCTGGTTCGCCCGGCCTCTCCCAGTTGCCGGCATTGCGCCGAATCCAGAAGGAGCTCCGACACGCTCTGCGCCAAGGCATCCGGGTCGCCTGGCAAAACCACAATCCCTGTCTCCCCGTCCTGAACGATCTCGGGCAAGCCGCCGGTCGCAGTCGCCACCACGGGCTTGCGCATCGCCATGGCCTCGAGTACCGCGATGCCGAATCCTTCCGTCAGAGCCGGATGCACGTACAGGTCTATGGCCGCCAGGCAACTATATACCGGGTCCTGAAATCCGGCAAAATGGACGCGGTTCGCCACTCCCAGCTCTTTTACCAGCGACCGCAACCGGGTCTCATAAGCGGCATTTCCGCCTCCTACGATCAGGTAATGGAGCTCAGGCAGCGATTTCAAAATCGTCGGCAGCGCCCTGAGCATGACCTCGTACCCTTTGCGGGGAAATAGGTTCCCCACTGTTCCGATGAGAGGGACATCGACCGGAATACCGAACTCGTGCCGGATCTGACGGCCGTCCGCTTGAACCGGAACGGCGCTGGTGTCCAACCCGCTATAAATGACACGGAGCCGCTCAGGCAAGATCCCTCCGGCTTCCAACGATCGCTGAATCTGGCGGGATACGGGGAACACCCTATCGAGCTCGTTAAGCTCATAGCGCCGCACCTTGGGAGGGTCGATTTCCTGTCGAACATGCGCCACGATCGGAATTCTGAATCCAGCGACCGCACGCAGGGTTTGCGGAACCCACCAGATGTCATTCACATGAAGCACCAGCGGGCGTTTCGTCATAATAACTTCTCGCAATGCACGAACCGCCGACGCGCGTTTGGGATACGCCAAGAGTTTTCGCCAGGGCGGCATTGCTATAGCGTGATGTTCGATCTTCCGACGATCCAGTTCCTGAACGAAGGGTCCTTGCAGGGGGCAGGCGACGAGCGGCTGGTATCCCAGGCTCGGAAGCTCGCCCAGCATCCGCAACAGTTCACGCTCGGCGCCTCCGATTTCGGTGATTCCATGAATGAAGAGAATTGTTAGTTTTTCCGACAAGGCTTTTCCTGCAATAAGTTCCACACCGCTTGCCAGACTTCATCGAGAGAGATGAGCCGCATGCAATTTTCATCTCCCCGAAAGCAATCGGGATGAAAACAACTGCGGCAGTCAATCTGTTTGTAAAAGATCCGGTGCCCCACTCCGCAGGGTCCCCAGATGGCCGGATCGGAGGGTCCGAAAAGGCCGACCACCCTGGTGCCGACGGCGGCGGCAATATGCATCGGCCCGTTGTCATTGCTGATCATCAGGGTGGAGCGCTCCAGTACCGCTGCCACTTCCTGCAAACGGGTGCTGCCCGCGAGACTCCGGCAAGGAGTCATCATCGCCGTCCCGATCTCCCGCACAACCTGCCGGTCCTGGTCGCCTCCCAGGAACAGGACCTGCGTCTGGGCCTTGGTCTGAATGCGATCCGCGAGAGCAGCAAAACGCTCTCCCGGCCAGGCTTTGAACCACCATCGCGCTCCCGGATGAAGACACACAAAAGGTCTGTCTCCCTCGATCTGGGCTTCCTGGAGCAGACGCTTCGCGGCCTGCCTGGCATCTCGACCGACCGTGATGTCTGGGTCCGGTGCTCGACCAGCCAGCCCAAGCGCTTTCACAGCTGCCAAATGATAATGGGCGGTGTGCATCCCGAATCGGTCTGCTTGGACGATGTCGGTATAGAGTCGTCCCCGCCAGCGATTCTCGCTGTTGTAGCCCACGCGGGTAGGCGCCCCCGACAACCAACTGAGGATGGCTGAACGGTCTGCGTCGGTCAGATCCACAACGAGATCGAACCGCCGGCGGCGAAGCTCGGCCAACATCCGCCACTGCCGAGGCATGCTGTCGCGGCCGACTATCAACACCTCGTCGAGCGCCGGATGCCCCTGGACCACTTCCTCCGTCCCGGCATTCACCAGCATCGTGATACGTGCCTTGGGAAAGCCTTCGCGCAGACGACTCAAAACCGGCGTCGACAGGACGACATCTCCGATATACCGAAGCTTAATGACGAGGATACTCTGGGGATTCTCAATGCGCATCAGACACGCACGCTGCGTCTCGAGCGAGTCCGGCATACACCTCAAGCAGCTCGCCGGCGGCGCGCTCCCAGGTGAACGTCCTTGCTCGAGCGAGCCCTCCGCGGCGAAGCTCGTCGCGGACATCCTTGTCTGAAAGAACCTTTGCCATGGCGGCTGCAATCGCCTCCACGCTTGTCGGCTCTACAAGGATCGCCATCCCGCCCGCCACCTCAGGCAGCGCAGAGGTATTCGAACAGATTACCGGAGCGCCGCACGCCATCGCCTCCAGCACCGGCATTCCGAATCCTTCATAGAGCGACGGGAACACGAACAGGGCGCAGGCCGAATAGAGCGCCCGCAGGTCTTCGGGGGGCACATGGCCGGGAAACACGACGGCCGATTGGAGCCCAAATCGTGCGACCACTTCATAGAGCGCGTCACCTCCCCGCTCCAAACCACCGACCACTACCAGGTGGAACCTCTCCCGGAGCTCGGGGACACGCCCAAACGCTTCAATCACCCGCACGATATTCTTGCGCGGCTGCGCGCCTCCCGTGGCTAGAACAAAGTCACCGCGCTGCAGACCGTAGCGGACCTTCACTGAGTCCACCACGCGTTTGTCCGTGATCGGATAGAAGTCACCGCCTGCCCCATTCGGCACGACAGCGATCCGTTCCCGGGGGACTCGGTATAGCTCGGCAACATCCGAGGCCGTGTGCTGGGAAACCACGATCACCCGCGAGGCTCGAAGCGCTGTCCGCCGGCTCCGGAGAAAGGAACGGTTCTGGCCGAAGAGCTTGCGAGACTGTTGGGGGATTCTATCCAGCGCCAGGTCATGAATCGTCACCACCCCGCCGTAACGGCCCCATCCACGCAGCTTGTAATTCATTCCATGAAAGAGGTCCACGCGGTCCCAACGTGCCCGGCATCCCATGAGTAACGCAGGACACCGGACGAGTTTGGCATTGGCGAACGCGTCGAACACCGCAATATCGGAACCTGGCAAGGGCCCTGGGGCATAGAGATAATACCGGTGTTGGGGAGATGCTGCGATCAGGGCCTTTACGAGGCGTTCCACATAGATTCCGACGCCGGCCCGGGTGCCCACAAGAGGGCTGACGTCCAGCCCAATTCGCATTGCCTCGCCCGGTGGGGCCTCCATGACGTCACATCATCCTCGTGCCGCTGCCTGTGGTTGATGTCCCCTTTAGAATACTGCTCGGAATTACTCCCTGTCCCATCGAGTGCTCGTAGCGAACGGCCGGGGCAGCGGTATTGTAGGGAATCCCGAGCCTGCCACGGACATGCCCCTCCAGCCAATCCCGAAGCCTCACCAATTCCGGGGCACTGAGGTAATCCGTGTAGACATACGAGGTATACTCGCCGGGGATGCCCTTGTAGTATTCGGCCACCTCGCGGTAATCCACTTCCAGGCTGTGCAACTGGTCGCCGCTTTTCGGATACGTGTAGGTCCAGACCCCGGGCTTGGTCTCCACGGCCTCGTCGAAGTAGGGCGTGCCGGGATAGGTCGTAATCACGCTCGTATCGAAGTCATCGGGCTTCACGGCCAGCAACCAATCGGCCGTCGCCCGGACCGTCTCTTCCGATTCACCGGGATGACCGACGGACATGAGGGCCTTGACCTTGAGATGATGACGCCTGGCGATGTCCATGCAGCGCGTATTGTCGGCCCGGGATGATTTCTTCTGAATATTCGTGAGGATGCGTTCGTGCCCGGATTCGAAGCCGACCAGAATCCAGCGGAAGCCCGCCCGATACATCGCCGCCGCCTGCTGATCGGTGAACAACTCCGCCTTGATGAACCCGCGCAGCCGAAATTCCACGCCCAGCTTCTCTTGCGTCGCACTGATCAGGTCCATGAGCTCGATGATCTTGGGATTGACGTTGAGTTCGTCGTCATAGAGCATGAAGCCGGTCATGCCGTACGTTTCGTAAAGCTGCACCATTTCACGCACGATGTTCTCGGACGTCCGCATCCGGATACGGCGAAGGAACGGGCTCATCCGGCCGCCGCAGAAGCCACATCCGAAAGGACAGCCAAGTTGCGCGATCATCGACAGGGCGCGCACCCCGTCGATACTGTAATGATAGCTGTCCACATCGATCAGATGCCTGGCGGGAAAAGGCAACTCCGTGAGTTTTTGATTGGTCAGGAAATAGCTCGACTGGGGATCATCGCCATCGACCAATTTGGGCGCTGTCGTCTCCAACGCCTCGAAGACTGCCAACTCTCCATCTCCCACCACCATCACGTCGAACATCTCTCCCAGCGATCGGTATGCGCTGGTACCCCGGCCGTCTCGCCCGCGTTTCTGCTCGTATTGATACGCCGCGTGGATCAGAGTCACATGTGGCCCGCCCAAAATGATTCGGGCTTGCGGGCGCGTGGCTCGGATCGTGCGATAGATCTTTGTGGCGGCCGGCATCTGAGGGGTGGTGGCCGTCAAGCCGTAGCAGGACGTGGCGCTGGCACTCGCGTAATCCCGCACCACTTCTTCATAGTTTTCGACCCCGGAAAGATCCAGCATCTCCACTTCAACGCCGGCCTGCTCCAGCACCGCCGCCACCTTCAGAATGCCCAAGGTCATGAAGACCCGCTCATCCAGTAGAAAGATCGACGGTGGAGTGATCAGACAGATTCGTTTGATCATATCATCCTCGCGCAGACATCCAGGAAATACTCAGCGCGACGTTCGCAGGTGTGGTACTTCAGGAGATGACTGTAGGCGTCCTTGGCGATCGCCTCTCGTTCAGCGTCTTTCTTCAAGTAGTGCCGGATCAACTCGGGAAGATCCTTAAGATCCGGCCGGCAATAGGCGGCATGGCGGGCGGGAACGAAATCATTCGGGATCAAGGTTTCCGGCGCATCCGAAATCAGCATCGCCCCCATCGCCACAATTTCAAAATAGCGCAGCGTAGCCGTTCGTCCTCCGCCTCGCAGCGCTAATGCGATCTTGGAGGCCGCCATCTCCCGATAATACGCTTCGGGCCGCTCTTTTTTCTGTTCATCCGCAACCTCGGCGGGCCGATCATCAAAGAGCTTCGTCCAGAGGCGCGAGAATCCAGCCTTCAATTTGTATCGACGATCGCCGGGACTGGCGTAGATCCCGCCGGAAAATCTAATATCCTTCATGCTGCTCAATATCTCCATGGCCTTTACCCTGCGCGGATGAGACGCGCGGCCCCGGTATGATACATCAATATCCTTAGGAATTCCCGAAAAGGTCGGTAATGCCTCCAGGACAATCGATAACGGCATGGGGAACGTGCGGTGAAAAAGTTTCTTGTTCCCCCGAAATGTTGAAACCAGACCCCATCGGTCTTTCCATGGACTTCCCATCTTCCAGACATAATCGCGTTTAAAGTACAGAGCCAGCGGGTAACGCGCCGCGATGTCATGACGTATGTGCGGGTCGTCTCCCTCATCGATGAACACAATGGGCGGGAACTTGTGTGGATTATACAGCCGAGCAAACGCGTCCAGCGACTCCTGTCGGTGAGAGGAGATACATACGATATCGAAAAAATCTTCCCCAAGCAGACATTTAATCTCAAGCTCGGTTTTCTCGACCTTCGGCATCTGCGGCAAAAACCACAGCTTCGCCGACGGGTCGTAATAAATAGGCTTCGGCGGGTAGTGCACCACGTGGTCCTGGCCAAGGATACGGACGAGACCTACATACAGAGGATCCGAGACATAGTTCTGGAGCGGATCAATCAGGAAAAGGATCTTCATCACGTACCTTTTTCCGCCATCTCCGCTCATCTTCCCGCCGTATCGTCCGTGTCAGATCAGCAGACACGAAGAGCTAACAATTCGGTGTCCGCGAATTATACAAGGCCGACGCGAACCCGATAAAGGAAAAAGACCTTATGATCTTGGAGGAGCTTGGCGCTGTTCCCACAGCTTCGCATATTTCACACAGGTGTACATGCTGGCGAAGACACTGATCAGGAACCCATGCATGCCGGCACGGAATCCCTGCCGCTTCATGTAGTATTTCCAAAAGGTATAGAGCGGCCTGATGGTTAAATCGGCCCAGGACACTGTCTGCTTGGATTTGCCCCGCTCCTTTGCGGCCAGGGTCGTGAAGTTATCGAATTTGCGAAAGTGATCCTCAATGGTGCGTTCCGTATAATGATCCAAAGGGGCGCTCAGATAGGCCGCTTGTCCTTCAAACACGAATCGGTTGTGTGGTTCCGCATCGTCCAGCCTTCCGGCACCTCTGCGAAAAAGCCGCAGCTGGTAATCCGGATAGCAGCCCGCCCATTTGACCCACTTGCCGTAGTAATAATTCCTTCGGGGCAGGGAATAGCCAACAGGCCCATCCCCCTGAGACGACAAGATCGTTTCAATCTCCCGCCTCAGTTCGTCACTGATCCGCTCATCCGCGTCCAAGATGAAGACCCAATCACAAGTGGCCTGGTCAATGGAAAAGTTTTTCTGCTCCCCGAACCCGTTCCAGGGCCGTTGATAAATCCGCGTGGTATACTGCCGACAAATCTCGAGCGTCCGATCCTGGCTGAATGCATCCACCACGATGATCTCATCCATCCACTTTGCCGACTCGAGGCAGTCCCGGATATTTCTTTCTTCATTGAACACGACGGTAGCGCAAGAAATCGTCTGCCGCATTATTCGCCGCCTTCCCTACCCTCGAAAGCCACGCCGAACCACCTCTCGATAGAATTGCCAGTTCAGCCAGCGATTTCGGCGTGTCCCCCGTCGCCCTGCCGCCTCCAGTCGCGACCGCATCACGGCGGGATGGCTTCCGCTAAAGTCCTTCAGAATCAAATAGTCTTCAAAGGCGAAGGTGTCCTGATTGTACAGTCTCGCTTCGGAGTGGGGCGGCGTATCACCGTGGTAGACCTTGGTCTGCTCCTGCTTCTTCGCCAACATAACTTTGGGGTCCTTGACCCATCCATAGTGAAAGACCCGCGCGCCCGAGAATGCAAGCCAGTCACGCGGCCCGCTCTGAAGATACTGTCCGGTCGCTTTGAGATGAAAGCCGACCGCATCGCCACACGATTCCATTTCGCCGTTGTTGCGAATGATCCGGACCGCCTTGTGATAAAACCAGGGATTGAGCGACCAGTAATCCCCCACGAAGTGCAGGTAGCGAAAGAGCAACCCGCGCACGGCTGGGTTTGAGTGATTCAGCGTCACCGCCTCAAGGATCTGCGGCAAATCCCCCTCATGAACGACTTCATCGGCTTGGAGGTAGAACGCCCAATCGCCGGTGCAGTGGGACAGCGCGATGTTCGTCTGCTGAGAATAGATCAGGCCGTCCTTCCGCAGTGTTTCGTCCCAGACCGATTCCACAAGGCGGATCTTCGGATCGCCGATGGAGCGAATGCGTTCGAGCGTGCCGTCGTCACAGCGTCCCACGTTCACGACAAATTCATCCACGATCGGCAGAATGGACCGGATCGACTCCACGACGGGATAATCGTAACGCAGGGCGTTCCGGCAAAAAGTGAACCCGCTGATCCTCACACAATCCTTCTCCGGAGAGGGGATGAACTATCCCTAGAGATCACCCTGAATGCCCCATTATATCGGTGTACAACGCCTCGAGTTTGCGCGTGAGCTTCGACGCTTCGAACTGGTCGCGCGCCTTCTCATATCCCCGCTCGCCGAACCGCTCGCGAAGCGTCGGGTTTTTCAATAGTTCGATGACGGCGTCGGCATACTGCCAGGCGTAGCGGACCACAAAGCCTGTCAGGTTGTGCTCCACCACTTCCGCCTGCGCATTACATTTTTTGCGCTGCGGGGTAGCAACCGTGACGACCGGCAAGCGGCTGGCCATCGCTTCCGCCAGTACGATGCCGTAGCCCTCTCCGATACGCGCCCCGTGGGTGTAGACGTCCAGCCCCCGGTAGAAGTCGGCGATACCGACCGTCGGCTCGGACAACTCGACGCGGTCGGCGATTCCCAGTGTTTGGAGGCGGGCCTTGATGCGAGGGGTCGCACCCCGGAACCGGCACCGCATCTGAGGCGCCTTGCGCCACACTTTCGGCAACATGTCTACACACGCCGTATGCCACTTCTGGTCGTCAGGACGGCTGCACCGGCCGATCGTCCAGCTGAACTCTCGGTATGTCGGTGGGAACTCGTCGAAGTCAATCGGCCCGTAGAGCACTTCATAGCGCTTTCCATGAAACCGGCCGTATTTCCCCAGGTAATCGTCCCGGCACCACCGCGAGAAGAACACGTGGGCATCGATTACCGGAGTGCCGACGGGGTCAATGGCATCGAAGACATTGGTCTCCACGATCTTCGGCCATCCCTGGCGCTTTCGCGGCAACGTGCCTGGTTCGTGCTCGCCGGCCCGGTAGATATGATAGACGTCTATTTTGAGTTCCTCGACCAACGTGTTGAGCTCGCACGGCTGGACGATGACGGGAATCCCCAGCCGCTCGAGCTCCTGGACTCTTGGACCGCCGGCGCGCAGCCCGCAGACGAAGACTTCGAAGCGGGATCGATCCAGGTACTTCGAGAAAACTTGAATCGTTTTCTCCGTCCCGCCGATGCCGAGCTGATTGCAGACCTGCAGAACTCGGATCTTCGCCATGCCGCCGGATCAGACGCCGTCGCTCATCGGCCTTGGGCGGGCTCAGCTCTTTGGTCCACTGCCGCATAATCTTCCATGAAGCGCTTCAAGGCGCTCCTCCACGGAGAGAGCCGCAAACCGTATTCATGCAGTCGTGCCGTCGACAAGACTGAATATCGGGGCCGGCTCGCCAGGCGGCTGGAGTCCGCCGTGGCAATCGGAACATTCTCGCAACGGATCTGGGCTTCCTCGAATACCGCCCCGGCGAATTCATGCCAGGAGCAGCCGCCTTCTCCGCCCGCATGCACGATGCCGCGGATTCCTTGCTGGATGAGTCCGGCAATCACCTCCGCCAGCTCGCGGGCATACGTGGGGCTTCCCCATTGGTCTTCCACTACCCTGACCTCGGCCTGCGTGGCAGCGGACCGTAAAATGGTCTTCACGAAGTTCTTACCATGTATGCCGTACAACCAGGATGTTCGGACAATGAGCGTGTTCCCGCCAACGGTCATCACTTCGTGTTCTCCCTGCAGCTTGGATCGGCCATATACGTTCAGCGGATTCGTCGGATCGTTCTCGGTATAGGGCGTCGTTTGCGTACCGTCGAAGACGTAGTCTGTCGAGAGATAGACGAGATAGGCGCCGACCGCCGCCGCCGCTTGTGCCACCCGGCGCGTGCCTTCGGCATTAACGGACAAGGCGGCGTTGGGATTGCGCTCACACCCATCCACATCCGTGTTGCCCGCAGCGTGGATGATAGCCTGCGGCCGTTGGTCGACAATCCGGCGGGTAAGAGACGGATCTGTCAACTCAAAGTCGGGCCGATCGGCAAGAATGAGCGCCTCGCCCGCCAGGACCTTTTGCAACTCAGATCCAATTTGGCCATGTGCACCGGTAATGAGAATACGCATCGTCCATCCTAACGCCATGCAGCCAAGACTGCATGGCTATTGAAGCCGCGGGCGCTCCTAACGCCACGCAGCCAAGACTGCGTGGCTATTGAAGCCGCGGGCGCTTTATGTGCTCAAACGTGCACCGTACAGTCGTTCGTAATACTCGCGGAATTCTCCGGACTTAATCTTTCCCCACCACCGGGGATTATCCTGGTACCACAGCACGGTGCTCTTTAACGCGTCCTCAAAGTTTGCTTGCGGTTGCCAGCCGAGTGTCCTGACCTTCTCGCAGTTCAGGGCATATCGGCGATCGTGCCCGAGGCGGTCCGTCACGTGGCGTATGAGAGCGCTGGGCTTCCCCAGGATGTTGAGAATTGCCTGCGCCACCTCCTTATTGCGTCGCTCGCAACCCCCGCCGATATTGTAGATTTCTCCGGGCGTCCCACGTTCAAGAACCGTGGCAATTCCGGTGCAATGATCCTCCACATGGATCCAATCTCGCTGCTGGAGGCCGTCCCCATAGAGGGGAAGCGCCTGATCCTCCAGCGCATTGGTCACAAACAGCGGGATGAACTTTTCGGGATACTGGTTGGGGCCGAAGGTGTTGCTGCCGCGCGTGATCAATACCTGCGCTCCGTATGTGGTGAAGTAACTCTGGACCAGCAGATCGGCGGCGGCTTTGCTGGCGGCGTAGGGACTCCGTGGAGCCACGGGGTCGGATTCTTTCGATCGACCGGTAGAAACGTCGCCGTATACCTCATCTGTGCTGACCTGAAGGAACCGCCGGACACCGGTAGTCCGCGCGGCCTCCAGCAGGACGGCCGTGCCGATGACGTCGGTCCGGACGAACCCAGCAGGTTCGAGAATCGATCGGTCTACGTGCGTCTCAGCCGCAAAATTGGCAATCGTGTCGATCTGGTGCGCCTTGATGAGGGCTTCAACGGTCTTGGCGTCGCAGATATCACCATGTACGAATCGATAGCGCGGGTGCGATGCAACATCGCGCAAGTTGTCCAGGTTTCCGGAATACCGGAGGGCATCGAGATTCACTATCAGGTTCGCATTATCCCGTTTTAACAGAAGCCGCAGGAAGTGCGAGCCGATAAATCCGGCGCCGCCCGTTACCAAGATCCTCATCGCCACGGATTTCTCAGTCTCTTTCGGCACACGTCGGCAGCTCCGTTCCGCTCTCGGCGAGAGTCGGAAACGACTGGTCTGTCGCCGACAGCAGCGGCGTCGCGACGGGCCAGGAAATGCCCAGTGCCGGATCGTTCCAAATAATTCCGCGCCCATCCTCCGGCACGTAAAAGTCGGTGCATTTGTATATCACTGCGGCCGTTTCGCTCACGACACAGTAGCCATGGGCAAACCCGGGCGGAACATAGAGTTGTCGCTTGTTTTCAGCCGAAAGCTCGACACCATACCACTTGCCGAGAGACGGTGAACCCCGCCGGACATCAACGGCAACGTCAAAGACTGTCCCTTCCATCACCATCACCAATTTGCCCTGGGGATGCCGTCGCTGATAATGCAGTCCCCGAAGGGTGGCATGCACGGACCGCGCGAAGTTGTCCTGAACGAACCGGGTATGGAGCCCCGCCTTCGCGTATCTGTCGAGGTGATAGAGTTCGATGAAATACCCTCGCCGGTCCTCGTGCACGTCAGGCTCGATCAGAATGACCCCCGGAAGGGACGTGTCGATACGCTTCATAGATTATTCCTAAGTAACCGCTTTTCTGAACGAAGCGAAGAATCTGGATCTCCACTGCATTCAAGCTATCAGGTGGCTTCCCTTCTTCGGGGACCTTAGGGCGTGTTGGTGCCGGTCTGCGAGACAAGGTGCCCCGCAAGACTCAGCGACTCAAAGGTGCCGGCATCTGTCCACCAGCCCTCCAGCAGATCCCATGTCATAAGGCCACGCTCGATGTAGACATTGTTCACATCCGTGATCTCCAACTCGCCCCGCGCCGAGGGCTTGAGCGTGCGGATGATGTCGAACACGTCATGGTCAAAGCAGTAAATGCCGGTCACGGCGTATGGCGACTTCGGTACCTTCGGCTTTTCTTCGATACGAAGGATCCGATCCTTGTCGAAGACCGGCACCCCAAATCGCTGAGGGTCCTGGACTTCCTTCAACAGGATTTTCGCGCCCTTGCCCTGTTTCTCATAGGCTCGCACGACCTGACCGATGTTTCTCTCAATGATGTTATCGCCCAACATCACGCAGACTGGCTCATTTTGCACAAAGAACTCGGCCAGGCTCAAGGCCGCCGCGATTCCGCCCTCACCCTCCTGGTAGGTATAGTTCAAATGCTGCAAGCCGAACTCTTTCCCGTTTCCCAGGAGCCGCAAAAAGTCGCCTGCGCCGTTGCCGCCCGTCACCAGCAAGATGTCGGTGATTCCGGCGTTGATCAACGTCTGGATCGGATAGTAGATCATTGGCTTGTTGTAGACCGGGAGCAGATGTTTGTTCGTCACCTTGGTCAAGGGGTAGAGCCGCGTGCCAAGTCCCCCGGCGAGAATGACGCCTTTCATCGTGCGTGCCGTCCATTTGCCGGGCGGGTTCGCTCCCATAGTTTGGCGTATTTTATGAAACTGTAATAGGCATACAGAAGCCCCAGAATGAGGCCCGGGACGCCGTCGCGGAACCCCTGCCGAACCACATACATCTTGAAGAAGGTAAATAGGGGATGGGTCACGAGTTGATGGGCGTGGAATCTTCTTCCGCGCTGAGCCATCTGCTCAGCCATTAGCGTTGAATACCGGCTCATCTTGCGCAGATATTGGCTGAGATTACGAAAAGGCACCTGCACAACGTGGCCATGAAGGTAGCCAATGCGGCCGTCAACTTGATAGCCTTCGTGGACCAGGTCCTCGCGGTACCGGAACCGATGTTTATTAAAGAACTGCGGTTGCCGATAGTCCGGGTACCAGCCCCCGTGTTGGATCCAGCGCCCGAGAAAGAAATTCCTTCGGGGAACGAAGAAGGCCTCGGCGCGCGGCCCCTTTGCCAGCTCTGCCAGGATCTCCTCTCTCAACTCAGCCGTCCCCCGCTCGTCGGCATCGAGACTCAGCACCCAATCATGAGTGACGAATTCGAGGGCTCGATTCCGAAGCTTGCCGAACCCTTCGAAATCGCATTGATAGACCTTCTCGGTAAATTCCCGGCAAATGGCGGTAGTGCCATCGGTGCTGTGGGAATCAAGCACGACGATCTCGTCGGCCCAGGCGATGCTGGCTAGAGCATCACGAATCTTGCCTTCTTCATTGAACGTGAGGACGTAGGCGGACAGTTTAGACACGTCCCACCGCGAGAGGGGCCGAAGGTCCGAGCGCCAGGACGTGCTGGATGCGCTGGAGTACCGTGTCGACCGTGATGCGATCGAGACAGTCCCAATAGGGACAGGCCTGGTAGATGCACTTTTCACATGTCGGCACCTCCGGCATGAGAATGACGCCCCGTCCCAGGGGCTGCCAACGGACCGGCGATTGGTTTCGTCTCGGGTCAAAGAGACTGATGGTCGGCACGCCGAGCGCGGCGGCCAGATGCATCGGCCCCGACGACATCGAGACGACCGCTTGGCTTTCCACCATTACCGCCATTAACTCCCGGAGGTTGAGTGTGCCCATCAGATCACGCACCCCCGTGGGGCTCTCCGTCATGCCTGTTTCTGACCGAAAGCGCTCGCCTTCTGCCTGGCTGCCGGTGAGCAGGATCTGGTAGCCATCACGGGCCAACCGCACCACAAGGTCTCGAAACTGTGCCGCCTTCCAGGTGCGACTCGAGAATCCGCCGGGATGCACGACGATTCGCGTCATCGGGGGTCCTAAGAAAGTTGCTGCCCAGCGGTGTTCCTCGGAGGTGATAGTCAAGCGAGGCGGGGGTACCACATCGCCCGGGCTGAGGCCTAAGCCCCTCAGAAGGCCGAGATTGTAGAGGCTCTCGTGCTTCGAAAAGTCGCTGCGGTGCTCATATACCCGCCGATTCAAGAGCCATGAATACCAGCGATAGCCGGTGCCCACACGCAGAGGGACGCCGGCCAGCCAGGCGGCGACGATGAGTTTTCGAAACGGCTTGAGGAAGAGCGCCGCATGGATGCCTGACCGAAACAATCGCACTAGGTCACGCAAGGATTCCCCGCCCTCAAGCGTGAGGACTTCATCGATATCCGGATGGTGCCACAGCACCGGAGCGGCATACGCGCTGGACAGAAAGATCAGCCGCGAGTCCGGCAGCAGACGGCGAAGCGCCGTCGCGACGGGGAGCGACAGGATTTCATCCCCGATCCCGTCGGGTCTCACAATCAGAATATTCACGGGAGAGGAATCGCCTCATCGATTAGCATCACCGGAATCTCATCCTTGATTGGATACATAAGTTTACAGGCGCCGCACACCAGCCCATCTCCTTTTTCGTTCAAACGAATGTCACCCTTGCACTTGGGGCACGCGAGGATAGATAAAAGGTCCTTATCAATCGGCATAGCTTCCTCCAAACCGAGCTTGCTCGTGCCGGCACTTCGATCAAACGTGCCGGAAAATACCTCCAGTGATTCTTTTCCTTTTCACCCGCCCGCCCCGGGTCGGCCAAGACCGACCCTTTTCCCGTGGGCTTGCTCGACCCGAAGGCCTGATGATTATTTAAGGCCGCCGGGATAGTTTCTCCGCTCTTAGGTTTGAATCTTCTTCAATCCCGTCTGACTCGAATCCCTCACCATCGCAAGCGCTTGACGAAACACCTCCTCCGGGCTGATGGATGTCAAGCATTCCAGCGCCTTCGGATTCGCGCAGCGCCGGCTGAGACAGGGGCTACAGGAAATCCCGCTGTGAAAGACCAGGTGGCCAGGGCCGTATGGTCCGGTTCTTCCCGGATCGGTGGGACCAAAAAGGGCCACAACTCGCGTGCCGAGAGCCGCGGCCAGATGCATGGGACCTGAATCATTGGTGATTACAAGATGTACGCGTCTCAGCAAGGCGATTAAGTCCTTTATGCCGGTCTTCCCGACGAGATCAATCGGCGATGTTACCATATGGCGGAGGACTGCTGTGCCGGGATGGTGCTCGGCCGCGTCCCCGATCACTACCACCCGAATCCCTTCCTTTTGCAGCCGATCGGCCACCTGGGCGAATGACGCCGGAGACCATTGTTTGGTAAGCCATCGCGCCCCGGCGTTCACCGCCACCAGCGCGGTACCTGGCAAGATCCCCGCTGAGCTCAGCAATTGGCTAAGCCTTATCTCGGCTGCCGGATCTACCGCCAGCGGAAATTCCAGCGCTCCCGTCTCTGGTGCAGTTGCCAGAGCGCGAGGGATCAGAAGATAACGCTCAACGGCGTGTATCGGAGGATCAGGGACCACAACACGTCGCGTGTAGAACCAGTGACTCCCCTCACGTCCGTCGGCGAAGCCGATTCGTACGGGGGCCCGGGAGAGCCAACCCAAGAGCGCGCTTCTGAACAAGCCTTGGAGGTCGACGACGAGATCAAACTGTCCCCTCCGAACCGCTCGTACCGCCTCCGGCCAGCCTGCCAGCGATAAATCCAGCGAAAGCGCGCTATCGATACAAGGGTTGCTTTCCAGGACGTCAGCCCATTCCCGCTTCACGAGCCACGTCAGCGACGCCGCCGGGAATCTCCGGCGCAACACCGCCGCGGTCGGCAGCGCATGCACAATGTCCCCCAGCGAACTGGGCTTAATGAGCAAGATGTTGCGAAAATCAGTTGGCATTCCCTCTCCTTGGCAGAGAGAGCCTTGCCTGCGGCGCAGGGACAAGACAACGTTTCAGCACCCAATCGACCGCTTCGCTTAAATCCTTTGCAGTATAGTCCGGCGAGAGGCCGTGCGCCGCCATATGGGCCTCCTCATCTTCCGGACGGTAGCCGCTCAAGACGAAGACAGCGGTCCCGCCGATGTTGCGGGCCAGGGCTATGTCGATGGCGCGATCGCCGATTACGAACGACTGCGCGGTCCCCAAGCCAAGATCTCGGCGTGCCTGCGCGACCAATCCCGATGCCGGCTTTCGGCAGCCGCAGCCTTCATCCGGGCGATGAAGACAGGCGTAAATTCCGTCCAGCCAGGCGCCCGATTCAGCGAGCAATTCTCTAAGCCTTTGGTGGATCGATCCCAATGCCTCTAGAGAAATGATGCCTCTCCCGACTCCCGATTGATTCGTGACCAGGACGGCTTTCAGCCCCGCCTGGTTCAAACGGGCAACAGCAGGGCCGACACCAGATAACAACCGCATCGCCGCAGGATCATTCAGATAGCCAGGGTCCCAGTTCAGCGTGCCGTCGCGATCCAGGAACACAACTGGGGCACTACTCCCGCTCACCCTGCCCTCCCTCTCCGAGGGGCCAAATGTTCTCTCCCCTTCGGGGGAACGAGAGGGTGAGACCCCGGCCTCTCGCAACTGGCGTACGGCCGCTGCATACACCTTCTCGGGCTGGATCCCGCGCATGCACCGATGATCGATTGGACATTCTCGCAGCAGGCACGGCGAACAGTCCACCGCTTGGCGGACCAGTTCATGGCTGGTGCCGAAGGGCGCTGTGGTTAGGGGATTGGTTGGCCCGAAGACCGCAACGACGCGGACCCCCAGGGCATTGGCGATATGCATGGGGCCGGCATCGTTCGTGAGGAACAGCCTGCAACGCTTGATCAGAGCCATCAATTGCCGCACGCTGGTGCGACCTGACAGAACGGTGTGGGGAGCAGTGAGCATGCCGGCGATGGCCCGACCCAACGCTTCTTCGCCGCGCCCGCCGAAAATGATCGCATGGGCGTTGTGTTCGGCAGCAAGACGCTGCACCACCTCCGCGTACCGTTCCGGCAACCATCGCTTCGCAGTTCCATAGGTTGATCCCGGGTTCAGCCCGATGATCGGCCTCCCCGGCAACACGCCGAAGGACTCAAGCCTCGCCGCCGCCTCACGGTCCTCTTCGGCATTTGTATACAGCACCGGCGCGCACGGGATAATGGGGATGCCCATGGGCCGCAGAAGTTCGAGATAATATTCAACCTCATGTCTTTCGCGAAGGCCGGGGAGCTGCGTCACGCGATGGGTGAGAAGAAACCATCGCCCATCGGTCGGATAGCCGTAACGGTGCGGAATCCCTGCCAGCGCCGCAATGAGCGCGGCCTCAAAGGCGTTCTGAAACAGCACCGCCAGCTCAAAGTGATAGGCCATCAGGGAGCGGGCTAATCGCCATTTTCCGCCTAATCCGGCATGAATACCCGGATTGCGGTACAGCACGATCTCGTCTACGGCCGGATGACAGTGGAAGAGATCAGCGACGGAGGGCTTGGCCAGCAAGACAATGCGCGCGTGAGGAAAGCCCTGCCGAAGCGCGCTCAGCGCCGGAGCCATCAGCACACCATCGCCGAGCCAATTTGTGCCTCGGACCAACAGCCGCTTGACCGCCCCGGGACGCGTCAGTTGTGCAAAACGAGACGAGTCCATTCTTCCCATCCCTCTAGCCACTCCACGTCGATCCGGACAGCCCACATCCCGACTTGGTCAATGCCTTCAAGCCAACGTAATTTCACGGCGTCCTTCTCGGTCGTGATAATACGATCGGCTTGAAGATCGCCTGCCATCTTCACCACGCGGCGAACATCCGGCCAGGAATACGAATGGTGGTCTGGAAACAGGCAATGATGAACCACCACCGCGCCAAGGCTCTCGAGCAAGCGTTGAAACGTGCCGGGATTGCCGATTGCGCTCAACGCTACGACGCGCTCACCTTTCAGCGCGTTCGGTCTCTCGCTCCCGCCAACTCCGATCCTTTCGAGGGCGGTTGCAATGAAGTCTGTTACACAGAGAGCCGTGTCGGGAGCCACACGACGAATCGCCTTCAGCACGCCTTGTAAATCTCTGGCTTGGCCCGACCGGGTCACAACCAGCAGCGTAGCCCGCCCAAGGGCGGACAGCCCCTCCCGGAGTCGACCCCGGGGAAGCAAATAGCCGTTTCCGAACGGAGCGGTGGCGTCGAGGAGCAGAACATCAACATTGCGTTTCAACGCGAGATGTTGAAATCCGTCGTCCAGGATGAGCGTGTCCACACCGAACCGATCAAGCAAGTACCGCCCGGCGGCATAGCGGTTCACGCCGACCGCCACCGGCACCTCCGCACAGCGCTCGGCGATCAAGAACGGTTCATCGCCGGTCTTCGCGGGGTTGCCCTGCACTGACTGCCCATCCGACACTTCAAAAACATCCTCTGCGGCCCGTCGTCCATAGCCACGACTAATGACGCCCGGCCGGCGGCCTTTCTCTCGCAAAGCATTGGCCAAAGCGATCACAACGGGGGTCTTGCCGGTTCCTCCTACAGTAAGGTTCCCAATGCTGATCACCTTCACGGGAAGCGCGCGCTGCTCCAAGAGGCCTGTCGCGTACAACCGTTCCCTTATGAGCATACCAAGTCCATACAGATGCGAAAGCGGGACCAACGGCAGGAGGGCCCATCCCCACAGTGTCTGGGTATTCTCCGAGAGCAAGCGCTCCATCTTCCGTGAGACGGAGTCAGTGCCGGCGGAGAAGCGGAGTAAGGAGGTCTGCATCTTTTGCCACCGTCCCCTGATTGGCTCGCACGATCTGCTGGGCCGCCCGGCCCATCCGTTGAAGCTGTGCGCGATCCTTCAGAAGGCGCGCGAAGGACACCGCCATTTCCGCGCCATCCTGAATCTGAATGGCTGCCCCCTGCGACACCAACAAATCCGCGACCTCTGCGAAGTGATCCATGTGCGGGCCGAAGACCATCGCTTTTCCCGATAGTGCAGGCTCCAAGGGGCTATGGCCCCCGATTGGCACGAGGCTGCCTCCGACAAATACGAGGGTCGCCTGTCGATAGAGCGCCGCCAACTCTCCGCGCGTGTCCAAAAGAACGACGCGAGGACCCCGCGGAGCCACCGCCTGCCGCTCGAGGGCCGTTCTTCTGAACACGGCAAACCCCCGGGCGCGAGCCGTCGCCTCTAAGTCTGCCGCCCGCTCGATATGGCGAGGGGCGACGACAAGGACGAGGCTAGGCGTAATATCCAGCAAGCGCCGATAGCAGTCTAGCACGGCTTCCTCCTCAATGGGATGCGTGCTGCCGGCCAGGAACAGTTCCTCATGCGTCTGAATTCCAAGTTGGATCGGGTCCGCCGAGAATTCGAAGGGCTTCTGATCGAACTTGAGATTTCCGGTCCGGACTACTCGGCCCGGATCGGCTCCGAGAGCCAGGATGCGCTCCACGTCGCGGTCGGTCTGCATGAGACACAGCGAGAATGTCCTCATGATTCGCGCAAAAAAAGGCCGCAGCCATAAATAGCCCCGAAACGAATCGGTCGAGAGTCGCCCATTCACCAGTGCACAGGGGATCCCGCGGGCCGCAACGGCGGTCAAGAAGTTCGGCCACAGCTCCGTCTCGACGATCAGGACGAGTTGCGGGCGAATCGTATCCAAGACTTTTCGCACGACGAACGGGAAATCCAGCGGGAAATAGATATGGCGGGCTAGACCTTCGAGCCGACGCGCAACGGTCTCCTTCCCGGTCTGGGTCACGGTAGAGACAACTAGGCGCAGATGCGGAGCGCGAGCCTTGAGCTCTTGCACAAGCGGGGCCACCGCGTTGACTTCTCCCATCGACACCGCATGCACCCACACGGTCTGCCCGTCCCGGCACTCTTCGGCGAGCCCTCCCGGCAACCATCCGAGGCGTTGCGCCAGTCCTTGACGGCAGCGCCTCTTCGCGAAGAGAATCCCGAGAATACCGGGCGAAGCCAGCGCCAGCGCGATGTTATATGCGCCAAACATGAGACGCGCGACGAAATCACGCGCCTTGGGCGGCTCTCCCGCGGCCCCCACAAGGAGATCCGCTTCGTCCCCCAGCTGATTCAGCGTAGTTTCCAGTTCCATCCTCTTTGCCTCGATCTGATCGCTGTCGGCTTCCTGCGAAACCCATATCGGGCTGCCCCAGACGAAGCAGGAGCGACTGAATGGCATTGGCACCTCAAAGCGATCCCAGCTTGCAAAGAGTTTTTTTTTGAGGCGGCAAAGGTGAGCGGGAGGATCGGAAGCCCCGTGAGCTTCGCAAGTACGATAACCCCGGACTGGGCCTGACACCGAGGCCCACGAGGGCCATCGGGCGTCACGACCAGATCCACGCCTGCGCGTCCGGCCCGCACCAACTCTCGGAGGGCTCGGCTTCCCCCGCGCGTTGTGGACCCTCGCACCGCGCCAAAGCCGAACCAGGTGAGAATGCGGGCGATCAATTCTCCGTCGCGATGCGCGCTAATGAAAATCTTGACGCGCGATCCCTTGTACGCCAAGGGCATCATCAGTTGACGGCTGTGCCAGAACGCGATGATAACATTCTTGCCTTCGGCCCACCGCGCTTCGACTCTTTCCGGATACAGCGTTCGCATTCGTAACGTCGCGGCAAGCAATCGAATGACGGCGTACCCCAACGGGGGCAACAGCCGCAGCTTGAGCCGGCTAAAGGGCTTCATTGAGCGGACTCTTCCACTGCGTCATCCTGGAACTGCATCTGATATAACCGGCTGTAGGCCCCATTGGCAGCGAGAAGGGCTTCGTGCCTGCCGACTTCAACGACGCGTCCGCGCTCGAGCACCACGATGCGATCCGCCCTTTGGACGGTCGAGAGCCGGTGCGCGATGACAAAAGTGGTACGTCCTTGCATGAGATTGGCCAAGGCCATTTGGACCATGCGTTCGGATTCCATATCCAGCGAGGAGGTGGCTTCATCGAGAATAAGAATGGGGGGGTTGCGCAGCAATGCCCGGGCGATGGCCAAACGTTGCCGTTCCCCCCCGGAAAGCTTCACCCCGTTTTCTCCGATCAGAGTCTCGTAGCCATTCGGAAGCCGCATGATGAAGTCGTGCGCAAAGGCGGCCTTCGCCGCCTCGATGACGGCGTCGGCGGTGGTTGCGTCGTTTCCGTAGGCAATATTATTGTGGACGGTATCGTCAAACAGCAGCGTCTCCTGCGACACAATCCCGATACGGTCCCGCAAGGCCGACAACCGGATCTCGCGAAGGTCCACACCGTCGATGAGAATCGCTCCGCGGCTTGGTTCATAGAACCGCGGAATGAGGTTCACCAGTGACGTCTTCCCCGCCCCGCTACTTCCGACCAGTGCGAGAAGCTCGCCTGCGCGAATCGCAAGCGTGATCTCATCGAGCGCCGGCACATCGGCGCCGTCGTATTGAAACGAGACCCCTCGCAGCTCAATAGCTGTCTTCACACTGTTGAATCCCGCTACACCGGTATCCAATACGGCTTCGGTGGGCGCATCCAGCACACTGAAGACTCGCTCAGCCGCGGAGAGCGCCTGTTGGATCGTGTTGTTCGAGGAGGCCAAGCGCTTAATCGGCGTATACATCAGAAACACAGCCGTCAGAAAAGAGAAAAAGGTGCCGGGACTCAGTGAGCCATGGATCACCTGCGAGCCTCCGTACCATATAATGCCCGCGACGCCGATCACGCCGACGGCTTCAAGAACCGGGGACGTGATGGCGGACACCTGCGTCGACTTCATGTTGGTGCGAAAGTAGGCTTCATTGAAGCGGGCGAAGCGCTGGGACTCAGCCGTTTCCCGGCAAAAGCCCTTGACGATGCGAATGCCGGTCAGCGTCTCCTGTAACGCCGTAGACATGTCGGCGGTCCGCTCCTGGCCGCTGGAGGCAATGTGCCGCAGGCGGTTTCCGAAGCGGATCATCGGATAGACCGAGAGAGGTATTGCTACGACAGCAAGGAGCGATAACTGCCACTGCTGATAAAAGATAATGCCCATCAGGACCACGAAGGTGAGACTTTGCTGAAAGAGATCCTTCAACACGCCCGAGACCGCATTTTGAATCCAGTTCACGTCATTGATCACGCGCGACATCATGCGACTCGAAGGGTTCTTCAGATGAAAACTAACCGGCAGGCGCATCAAGTGGCCAAAGAGCTGCTGTCGTATGTCCGTGACCACGCGGCTGCCGACGTAGATCATCAGATAGGTCTGGCCGTAGGCGGCGAGGCCTTTAAGCACCGAGACCAGTATGAGCACAACCGGCAGCAACAGCAGCCAGGTGACATTCTTATTGATGAAGACTTCATCGAGAGCGGGCTTCACCAGCCAGGCGTAGGTGCCGGTGAGTCCGGCGACGATGCCCGAGCACACCCCGGCCGCAATTAAACGGCCCCAGTACGGCCGCATGTAGTGCAGGAGGCGCAGATAGGTCCGCATCAGGTGCGGGCCTCCTGGGACATGAGCACCTTGAGAATCGCGTCCGCAGCGCGTCTGGAGGCTCCCGGCGCACCGAGACGGGACCGCACCTTGGCCATCTCGCTCCGCATGTTTTGCCGGTAGCTGTCGTCGTTCAGAATTCGCTGAGCCTCCGCGGCCAGCCGTTCGGGGGTGGCCTGAGTCTGGATCAGCTCAGCAATAAACTGACGGCCCGCGATCAGGTTGGGAAGGCCTATGCACGCCATGGTCGGCGTATCCGGCCAGCAGATACGACGGGCTGCCATAGCGGCGGATGTTCCACTCAGCAGACGCGCGATCAGGTAGCCCATCCACGGCATCTTATAGACGATGACCATCGGAGTGCCAATAATGGCGGCTTGCAACGTGGCGGTGCCCGAGGCGACGAATAACAGATCGGACGCCGCCATGACCCCAGTCGGATCTCCGGTGATCTGCCGGACATCTACTCCCGCCTGATCGCAGAGGCGTTTGATCTCGTCGCGGTCCACGGTCTCCGCGACCGCTAGTATAATGTTCGAGGGGCCGATGGCGGGCGCCAGCTTTTGCACGGCTCCGAGCATCAGCGGCAACAAAGCTCGGATCTCACCCATGCGACTTCCCGGCAATAGACCCAGGACCAGACCCTGGGGCGGCAGGCTGTACGTCGCCCGAATCCGATCGCGATCATAGTTGGGCGCCATCTCATCCAGGAGCGGGTGCCCCACAAAGGTGCACGGGACCGCAGCTTGCCGATAGAGCTCCTCTTCGAACGGCAGAATGACCACGGCATGGTCCACGCGCCGCCGCATCCAGTTCATTCGACCCGGCCGCCACGCCCACAGCTGAGGCGCGATATAATAGACCACGCGGCTGCCTATACTGTTCGCGATCCGAGCGAAATGGAAATTTAATCCAGGCTGATCGATCAGCACGACGAGGTCGAAGGCTTCGCGGCGCAGACAGCGTCGAAGCGCGACGACCCGCTTTGCCAGCACTCCTAGCGCCCTCGGGCCGATGAGCCCGATGACGTCCAGCTGTGCAATGCCGTCCAGCAACCTGACGCCCGCCGCCCGCATGCGCGCGCCGCCCACCCCTAAAACGGACAGGCTCGGGTCCAGCTCCTTGAGGGCCTGCGCCAGATGTGCGCCATGGAGGTCCCCTGACGCCTCACCAGTAATGATAAGAATACGTTTCGTCTCTGCTCCCATCGTCATGCCACCCCGCCCCGTTTGATCTGAGCCATAATCCTCTCAGCCAATCGGAGCGCCGCGACCCCATCGTTTCCCGAAACCAGAGGCGGCGTGCGTTGCCTCACGGATTCCAGAAAAGCCTGCAGTTCAAGCTTGAGCGCTTCTTGCCGATCCCCGCGTATCAGCTCGGCAATGATTTTCGTGTCACCTTCCGGCCCGATGATGCGCCGGCCGATTCTCGCGGTCTGCTCGAGGAGATCGACGACGAGAAAACTTTCCGGCTCATAGAAGCGCAGTTCCCGGACCTTTGCCTCCGCCACCCGGCTGGCGCTGAAGATCGCCGTACAGCCGGTGTCGAACAGAACCCGGGCGTGAGCCACGTCGGTCGTCGATGACACGAGCGACACGCCCTGCGCTTCGACGGTTTGCACCTCCTCAAGGACGGACAGCACAATGTCGAGATCGTGGATCATTAAATCCAGCACGACGTCGACATCCGCTCCACGCGGCGTGAACGGAGCCCACCTCCGGCACTCGATCAACCGCGGGCCTTTGATAGCACCGAGGCCCGCCCGTAAGGCAGAATTGAACCGCTCGATATGCCCGACCTGAAGAATTACCTTCTGCGCTTGCGCAATCTCGACCAGATCCTGCGCGTCTTTAAGGGTCGCCGTCATCGGCTTTTCAACCAGCACATGAACGCCGCCTTCCAGGCACTTTCTGGCGATCCGATGATGAAGCGGCGTGGGAACAGCGATGCTGACGGCATCGACCTGACCGAACAGATCCTGAAAATCCGCGAGGGCCTGGCAGCGATGCCTGGCGGCAATCGCATGCGCACGGCCGTCGTCCGTATCGACGACCCCAACGAGGTCCGCCTCCGGGATGTCGGCGTAGAGCCGGGCATGGTGCTGCCCTAATGATCCCACGCCGATGACGCCGACCCTTATCGGACCCATCGCGCTCCGTTATCCCCGTTTCTCATGACTCATTGCCGTTTTCAGTTTCACCTTGAATATTGTGCGCTTCATGTTTGATGCCTACAACCGCAATCCCGGCCTTATCCGCCATGGCAATCGCTTCGGCTCGGTCTAAAAACAGCGCCCTTCCGGCTTCAACCGCCAATACAGAGGCGCCGCTCTCCACCATCACCTCAATCGTCCCCGTCCCTACCGTGGGAAGATCAAACCGGAGGTCCTGTTGAGGCTTGAATCGCTTCACCACGACAGCGCCACCCTTCGCCAATGCTCCACCTCGCCGAATAGCCTGATCGGTGCCTTCCACCGCTTCAACCGCCACGACCACGCGATCCTTCACTACGACGCATTGCCCGATATCCAGTTTGCCGATGGCTTGGGCCACCTCCCAACCGAACCTAATGTCCCGCCATTCGGTCTGAGTGGGCGATCGCCGCGCAAGCATTCCCTCTTCTACCAACAAGCCCTCCAACCCGAAGGTCGATTCCCGGATTCGGATCCCTTCATCTTCCAACTCCGCAGCAATAGCCCGCAAAATCATGTCATCCTTGCGGACAGTCAAGCGGCGCATGAGGGCGAGCGCGCGAAAGTCCGGACGGACGTTCGCAAACAGATGTGTCTTCTTGACACCGCCAACCATGACGGCCTGGCCCACCCCGTCCCGCTTGAAGGCTTTGATCAGTTTCCCGAGCTGGCCGAGGGAGATCCAATGAATCCGGTCAACGCATTGCTCCAGCGCCGCTTCTGTCTCGCCGGTCAGCGCGACGGCTGACACGCGGTATCCCAGCCGCCGGGCATTCTCAGCAAATAGTTTGGGGAAGCGCCCGTTGCCTGCGATCAGCCCAATCCATTCTCCCGCCGTTGATCCGCCACTGGCTCGCTCGGGTGCAGGGGGGCTGGGAGGCGCGGCGTCGGTCATTCATCCTCGCGTTCGTCCATGCCTTTGCAAACACCTCGCTTTGTGCTGTCGATGAAGGCGAGAAGTTCCTGCACATCTTTGGAATCGTCAAATTCATCTCGAACCTGCTTGACGGCGTCGGCAAAGCGGAGTTTCGATCGAAACAAGGCGCGATAGACGCGCTTGAGCAGACGGATGCGGTCCTCGGAAAAGCCATGGCGTTTCAATCCGATGGTGTTCACACCGTACAGGCACGCGCGATACCCACCGGCCGCCCGCATGAACGGCGGCACGTCCTGACCCAGCGCCGAACATCCGCCGACCATGCTGTAGGGACCCAACCGCACATACTGATGAATGCCCGAAAGCCCGCCGACGATCGCGTGATCCCCAATCGTGATGTGCCCAGCAAGAGTCGCCGCATTCGCCATGACGACATGGCTTCCGATGTGGCAATCGTGGGCGATATGGACGTAGGCCATCAACACGTTGTGATCGCCGAGACTCGTCACGCCCCCGCCAAAGGTCGTCGCCCGGTTGACCGTCACGTATTCACGGAGAATGTTGTGATTGCCGATCCGGACGAGGGTTTTTTCCCCCTTATATTGGAGATGCTGAGGGGGCGCGCCCAGCGAGACGAACGAATGGATCTGGCAGTCCTCTCCAATATCCGTCCACCCTTCAATGACGACGTGCGCATCAATGCGGCTCCCCTGTCCAATACGCACGTGCTCTCCGATAATGCTATAGGCTCCCACCGTCACCCCTTCGGCCAGTTCGGCCTTCCCATGCACAATAGCCGTAGGATGCACGCGGCGCGTGCTCATGGTTCGCCCTCCGGCGTAGAGGTGCCGTCCGTGATCATCGCCATGAGCTCCGCTTCGCATACGAGGGTCTTTTCAACGTACGCCTCGCCGCGCATCTTCCAGTAGGGATAACGCGCACGCACGACGTCCACCACAAAACGGAGTTGGTCGCCCGGTTCCACCGGTTTGCGAAACTTGGCCTTGTCGATCCCCATGAAGTAGACGAGATTCGTAGTGCCTTCCTTCGAGGGCTTGGCGGACTTAAAGGCGAGAATCCCCCCCACCTGCGCCATGGCCTCGATAATCAGGACGCCTGGCATGATCGGCCGTCCCGGGAAATGGCCCTGAAAGAACGGTTCATTGATCGTGACGCTTTTGAGGCCGACCACGCGCTTACCCACTTCCAGATCCTCGATTCGATCGACCAGGAGGAACGGATACCGATGCGGCAAGATCGCCTGAATCTCGACGTTATCCAAGCGGATGCCGTGAGTCATTTCCTGGCTCACTTTGCCCCCTTGTCTAATTCCTTGATGACCCGGTCCGTAATATCCAATGACGGATGGCTGTACACGACGAGAGCGCCCGCCCCATTATCACCCTTCTCGACGACGAGGCTGAGCTTTTCCTTATCAGCAATGCCCTTCACGATCTGCTCGAGGCCCTTGTTGAACTCATCCAGGACTTCCTTTTTCTTGTTCTGGACCTCCTGGTTCAACTGCGCCACCTTCCGCTGGTACTCCATCATCCGCTTGCGAAAAGTCTCCTCTTTCTCTTTCTTCGCATCCGCGCTGAGCACCGCGCTTTGTTTGACCAGATCCTCCTCGATCTTCTTGAGTTCCTCTTCTTCCAAGTCGATGATCTTCTGCCGGCTCTTCACATATTCTTGCAGCGAGTCCTTGATCTTTTTGCCATTCCGTGTTCCATCCAGCACCTTCTGGGGTTCGATCACGCCGATTTTCAGGTCCGCTGCGTGCGCCGTCCCACTCCACAGCAACGCTAGTATAGCGGCAACGATCGCCGTTCTGCATCCCTTCTTCATGCGCATGTCCCTTTCCCTGTGTAGCCTGTCCGGCTCTTTAGAAGAGCGAGCCGATGGAAAACTCGAAGACTCCAGCGTGTTCGCCCTCGCGCTTATTCAGGTTGAGCCCGTAGGCGAGACGCAACGGCCCGAAAGGAGAGATCCATCGAAGCTCCACTCCCGCCGCCCGTCGCAGATTGAGGCCAATCGGCTCACCGTCGTTGAAACCTTTGCCGTAGTCGAAAAACAGGACCCCTTTTACCTTCACTTCAGGCACTAAAGGGAAGATGTAGTCAAAGTTGAACAGGACCTGCTTCGTCGCGCCCAGCGGGCTACCATCCGTAAACACAGGACCGGCTCTTCCGAAGCTGAAGCCGCGCACGGTCTGAATCCCGCCCACGAAGAACCGCTCGCCCACCGGCAAAGGCAGGGATCCATAGCTGTGCGCCACGCCCACACGCGCGCGAGGCGCAAATACCGTACCGCCGATCACCGGAAAGTACCAGGCAGTATCACCGATCACTTTATAGAACTCATTGTCCGCCCCCAGGCCGCTGAAAGCCAGTTCCGTGGTGAGGGCGTGGCGCGCGCCGCTTGTGGGATCGGCATAGAAGTCTCGGGTGTCGCGGGACAGGCCGAGCACGAGCGCATTGGTTGTCGTGGTGCCGAGTTGCTGCTGGATCAAGATGGGCAACTGATCGACCGGGGTGGTGGTCGTGACACCGCCGCCACCGAGAAAGAGGCTGTTGTTTGGATCTTGATTGGTTATTCTCAGACGCTCGCGGAGCAGGCTCAGGCTGCCGCTCAGATATTCCGAGAAAAATTTGCCAAGCACCACGTCCGCGCCGACGCGCGTTTCAAAGTAACTGATGAAAAAGGTGTCTCGGGCATACAGGTCGATCTGCCCCGAGAGCGGCTCATCGAACAAGTAGGGCTCCCGAAACGTCAGGACGCCCAAAGACCGACGTTGCCCGAGTTGTCCGCGAATCTTCAATAACTGGCCGCGGCCGAACAGATTGCCTTCGGTGATATCAGCGACCACAGAAAGCTGATCGAGGGAGCTGAAACCACCACCGACACTGAACGTACCCGTGGATTTTTCCTTCACCTTGACGTCGAGGTCGACGGTATTCGGGTCCAATTGCTTCGGGATAATTTCCACCGTTTCGAAATAGTTCAGGTTGTTCAAGCGTTGAAAACTGCGTTTCAGCGCGGCGGTATCGATCAGCTCGGCCTCGTTCAGCCGCAGTTCGCGACGGATCACTTTATCACGGGTCTTTTCATTTCCGGTAATGTTGATGTTTCTCACCTGAATGAGGGCGCCTTCTTTGGTATCGAATACGACGACGGCCGTCTTCGCGTCCTGATCGGGACGGATATCCGGGTTCACCTCGGCAAAAGCATACCCTTTGGCGCCGTACAGATCGGTAACGCGCGTCACTTCATTCCGCACCTCGGCCATGCGGATGACCGACCCCTCTTTAAGCTTGCTTTCGCTCCTCAGCTCGGCTTCGGTAAAAAGAGTTTGTCCCTTGTAGTCGGTCTTGGCGAGCTTGAACTGCGCGCCTTCTACGATAGGGAAGCGGATTGTAAACCACTTCTTATCCGCGCTGAGATCCACGGTGGCGCTGCCTACTTGCGCGTTGAGATATCCTTCGTCGAGATAGGCTTGTCGGATTCGCTCGATATCGTTGGCGAGCTCATCCTTCTTATAGATCCCCGAGTCGTCGAACCATGAAAAAAGAAAACTGTATTCCCTGGTGAACAGCGGTTTTTTCAGTTTCTTCACGGGAATCGATTGAGCCCCTTCGAAAGCCACGGTCTTGACACGCGCCCGGGGCCCTTCCTGAATAAAAAATGTCAGCGTTTTCTTCTCGCTATCCAGGGTCTTGATTACGGGGATAATGCGCGCGCTATAGTAACCTTCCTCCTCATAGAGGACCCGTAACTTCTCCACGCTGTCTTTCACCTGCTGTTGATCTAGAAACGACTGAGTGCGGACCGTCAATTTCTCAATGAGCTTTTCGTCCTTCAGTTTGTCATTTCCGTCAAACACGATGTTCGTGATGAAAGGCTTCTCGGTCACAACGAAGACCACCGCAACGCCGCCGGGTACCGGCTCGGTCTCTACTCGAACATCCTCAAAGAAACCCATCTGGTAGACGGATCGGATTTGATCCCGGATCGCCTCTGTGGAAAACCGATTCCCTTCCTTCAAGGAAATCCGGCCACGGATAGCAGGAACCTCTATTCGTTTGTTCCCTTGAACCCGAATGGATTTGATCAGCGGCCCTGGCTCTTCAGCCCAGACCCCACATGGCGCTGCTGCTCCCCACAGCGCCATCCAGAAGCCTAGTAAAACTACGCAAAACTTTGGGAGGAGGCCGCTGACCACGTCTCTCCTCTCGATCAGGGGGATCACAAAATCCACAAGTCCGTCGCGCTCCCCGATTCCGTTGCATTTCTGCGCCTGCTGTGAAGACCGAAAGCTTCACAAAAACGGCCGTAAAAATGGAGAAATTGTACAGACGAGCCCCTTGGAAGTAAAGCGAAAAAGGCGCGTGGCCTGGTGTGGGGTTTCCTTGACTTTGGGGGGGTGCGCCCTTAGAATCCTGGATCATGTCCTCTTTGAGCGTGACGAAAGCCGTGATCCCGGCTGCAGGGCAAGGGACGCGTTTTCTCCCCGCCACCAAAGCCTCTCCGAAAGAAATGCTGCCGCTGGTAGACAAGCCGCTTATCCAGTACATCGCTGAAGAGGCTGCCTTGGCCGGCATCCGGAACATCATTGTGATCTCCGGTCGGGGAAAACGCGCCATTGAAGATCACTTTGATGTCTCCTATGAGCTGGAAGAGACCCTCAAGCAGTCGGGCAAGGACGCCTTGTTAAAGGAAATTCGCAGGATCTCGGATCTGGCCCGATTTTGTTATGTTCGGCAACAACACATGCGTGGACTCGGGGACGCGATTCTGTGCGCCCAGCATCTGATCGGGGACGAGCCGTTTGCCGTGATGTTAGGGGACGAAATCATCGATGCCGGCGTTCCGGCAATCGCGCAATTGATGGATGTGTACGATCGATTTCGGGCGCCCATTATTGGGGTACAGGAGGTAGCACCGGATGAAGTCTCGCGTTACGGAATTATCACCCCAAAGCCAGCGGGCGACGGCCTGTTTCAAGTGACGGACCTGATCGAAAAACCTTCCCCCGCCGACGCCCCCTCGCGCTTGGCGGTGATCGGTCGCTACATTCTCACTCCTGAAGTCTTTGCCGCCTTGGAAAAGACGCCGCCTGGAAAGAATCAAGAGATCCAACTCACCGACGCCCTGCGCACGGTCGCCGAGCGGGCACCGATGTACGCGTGGGTCATTAAAGGAAAGCGCTTCGATGCCGGCGATAAGCTGGGCTTTCTCAAGGCGACCGTGGAATTCGGCCTGAAGAACCCCGAATTGGGCGAGCGCTTCGCCTGTTATCTTAAGCAACTCAGCGTTTAAGGAAAACGTGGTCATGGCCGAGCAGACGCAGCAAATGCAGTCCGAGCCTTCACAGGTTAAGATTCCCGACAGACTTCCTCTGCTGCCTATCCGGGATATAGTGATGTTTCCCTACATGGTTCTGCCGTTGTTCGTGGGCCGGGACATGTCGATCAAGGCCATCGAAGCAGCCGTGGCAGGAAATCGCATTATCATGCTCGCCGCTCAGCGCTCTCTGGAAGTGGACAATCCGTCTCAGGAGGACATCCATGCCGTCGGTTCAGTGGGGATGGTGACGCGCATGCTGAAACTTCCCGACGACCGGATCAAGATCCTGGTCCAAGGCCTAGCCAAGGCCCGCATTGTCGAGTTCGTCCAGAACACTCCCTACTTCGAAGTTCGGATTGAGACCATGGTCGAGGAGAAACCCCCGAGGACCCTGGAGGGGGAGGCGCTGCTGCGGACCGTCAAAGAACAACTTGAGCGCCTCGTGAGCCTCGGCAAAATCTTGATGCCGGACGTGATGGTGGTTATCGAAAATCTCCAGGACCCAGGGCGCCTTGCCGATATGGCGGTCTCGAATCTGGGACTCAAAGTGGAGGCCACACAGGAGATCCTTGAACTGGACGATCCGGTCCTGCGTCTACGCCGGGTCAGTGAGCTGATTGCTGCAGAACTCGAAGTCCTGTCAATGCAACAGAAGATCCAGGCTGAGGCCAAGGGCGAGATGGATAAGACCCAACGCGAATACTTTCTGCGCGAACAGCTCAAAGCGATTCAGAAGGAACTCGGCGAATTGGACGAGCGGGCCGAAGAGGTGGCGGAATTCCGGCGCGGTATCCAAGCGGCCAAGATGCCGGAAAAAGTCCTCAAGGAGACGGAAAAGCAGCTCAAGCGTCTGGAAAAGATGCATCCCGATACCGCCGAAGCCGCCACTCTGCGGACCTATTTAGAGTGGATGGTGGAATTGCCATGGAGCAAGAAAACCACAGATAAACTCGACATCAAGGTCGCGGCCAAAGTTCTCGACGAAGACCATTACGATCTGGAGAAGGTCAAAGAACGTATCCTGGAATACCTGGCGGTCCGCAAGATGAAAGAGCGGATGAAGGGGCCGATTCTGTGCTTTGTCGGCCCTCCCGGTGTCGGCAAAACCTCTCTGGGGAAGTCCATCGCTCGCGCTTTAGGCCGGGAGTTCGTGAGGATTTCGCTGGGCGGCGTTCGTGATGAGGCCGAGATCCGCGGCCACCGGCGAACCTACGTCGGCGCGTTGCCTGGACGGATCATCCAGGGGATCAAGCAGGCCGGCTCCAACAATCCGGTATTCATGATGGACGAGGTGGACAAGGTCGGGATGGATTTTCGCGGGGACCCCTCTGCAGCGCTTCTCGAAGTGCTTGACCCCGAGCAAAATAGCGCGTTCAGCGATCACTATCTGGGCGTGCCGTTCGATCTCTCGGACGTCATGTTCATCACGACGGCCAACCTCAAAGATCCCATTCTCTCCGCGCTCCGCGATCGGATGGAGGTCATCGAAATCCCGGGGTATTCGCAGGAAGAAAAGCTTGGGATCGGCAGAAAATTCCTGATTCCCCGACAACTTGAGGAGCATGGGATCAGCGACAAGCACATCAAGTTTACCGATCCGGCAATCGAGCGCATGATTGCTGAGTACACCCGTGAAGCGGGCGTGCGAAACCTCGAGCGCGAGATCGCCAACGTTATGCGGAAGGTCGTGAAGAAAATCGCCGAGGGCGAGGAAGGCCTCTACACGATCGGCCCGACCCTCATCCCTAAGTACCTGGGTGTTCCCAAGCACGAGAACGAAGGCGAAGAGAAGAAGGATTTGATCGGCGTCGCCAAAGGGCTCGCCTGGACGGAGTGCGGCGGCGACATCATCCATATCGAAGCCACCCTGATGAAGGGCAAGGGTGTACTCACGCTCACGGGACACCTCGGGGATGTCATGAAAGAATCGGCGCACGCCGCTCTCAGCTATATCCGGTCTCGCGCGCACCAGCTTAAGATCAATCCGGATTTTTTCGCACGCCATGACATTCATATTCACGTGCCCGCCGGCGCCATTCCGAAGGACGGCCCTTCTGCGGGAATCACCATGGCGACGGCGCTCGCTTCGGCCTTCACCAATACCCGGCTGCGCCATGATGTCGCCATGACCGGGGAGGTCACCCTGCGCGGGCGCGTGTTGCAGATCGGCGGCTTGAAGGAAAAGATTCTCGCGGCCAAGCGCGTGGGGATCTACACAGTGATTCTTCCTGAGCGGAATCAGAAGGACCTAGCGGACATTCCCAAACACCTGTTGAAGGGGATGACCTTTGTGTTTGCGGATACGATGGAGGAGGTCCTGCGAGCGGCCCTTCGGAGTTCGGAACCTGAGGAGAGCCGGGTTAAGCCGGTCAAACTCTTGAAATCAGCCAAACTCCTGAAGCGGGTGCCGATGCGTCGCTCGGTGGCTGTTGTCGCCGGCACGCCTCGCTGATGCCCCACGACCGGGCAGCGTCGAAGCACCCGAAAGGTTTCGGCAGGGTAGGGCAGGCGTCAGGCTAGGATGCCTCCACGTTTCATCACCGAGTTTGAGCTGATTCGGCGCCTGCAACAGACAATCCCGATTCTTCCCCATCTGGCATCCTCGATCCACACCGGCATCGGCGACGATGCCGCCATTGTAAAGCCACGCCCTAGCCACGTTTTACTGGCGAGCACCGATCTGTTGGCAGAGCTGGTGCATTTCGACTTTGCCTACATGACCTATCGCCAGGTCGGCTACCGGGCAGCCGTCGCAAATCTCAGCGATATGGCTGCCATGGGGGCGACGCCGCGGTATGTCCTCGTCGGCATCGCGCTTACTCCTAAGACGACGGCAAGCGACGTTCAAAACCTCTACAGGGGTATTCGAGAGGCCTGTATCCTCGCCGACACCGCCCTGATCGGTGGCGATACGTCTGCTTCTCGGGGGGCGCTGTTTGTTTGTCTTACGATTCTGGGCGAGGCCCAAGCACGGCACGTGCTGACGCGATCGGGAGCTCGCCGCGGCGACGTGATATATGTGACGGGCAGTCTCGGTGACTCGCGCGCCGGCTGTGAGATTTTACGCCGTCGCAAAACGGATCGACGCCCGATGTTGGCTCGTGACAGAGCCTATCTCCTGAAACGACATATCCGTCCCACCGCGCGATTGGCCGAAAGCCGAAAACTGGCGCACACCGGCCTCGCGAGTTCAGCCATCGATCTCTCTGATGGTTTGGCCGGCGATCTTCGGCACCTTTGTGAAGCAAGTTCGCTCGGCGCAGTGCTCGATCTGCGGCGGCTCCCTGTATCACGATCGCTCGCTGGCTACGCACGTACCCAAAGGCGAGATCCTTTGGAGTATGCTCTGATCGGCGGGGAAGACTACGAACTCCTATTCACGGTGCCCATAAAGAAGGTGTCGCAGGTTGAGGCCTTGATCCACCGAGGTCAACTATGCGCCACATCGATCGGACGAATGACTGCGGCGCGCGAGGGCCTCCGCATCATCTCTCCAAGCGGCAAGACCACACCCCTTCGAACTCGCAGCTATGAGCATCACATCCGTGCTAATGGCTGCCCATGACCTGGTCGCGAATCAAAAGAACGGCGCAGCAGATCCTCCATCTGGGAGATTCTCCCCGCCGGACTGCACTGGCGTTTGCGATCGGAGTCTTTATTGCTTTCTCGCCGACGTACGGCCTGCACACCATTAGTGTGTTCCTCTTCGCCTGGGCGTTTCGGCTGAACGTCGTCGCCATGTTAGCCGGCTCCCTGGTCAACAACCCGTGGACCGTCTTGCCGATTCTCGCAAGTACCATGTGGGTGGGGCTGACACTCTTCCCTACGAGCGCTCCGCCGCCGCCGTTGGACTGGAGTCAGTTCACATTTCAAATGCTGTGGGATCAACTGCAACCCTTCTTCCTTCCTTTCGTCGTAGGCGCGACCCTGCTGGGGATTCTCGCCGCACTCGTGGCCTATCCGCTTGTCCTCGTCGCCTTGCAACGATACCACGAGCACCAACGCATACACGGTTCTCTTACCGGTTCTCTCCCAGACGAGACGAAGTAGCGTGCTTGCGCGGCCCTGGCTCTCGTGTTAGGATTTCACAGGTGAAAACTCCCCTCGCCCTCGGTAGATTACATTACGATGGCTTGGCGCTCATCGCCGACCCCATCCACGAATACATCACATTCACCGCGCCGTTCTCCGCATCCGCGGATGTGTCAGAAGCACCCAGTTCTCCGGAAACCACTGAAAAAGATTTGATTGATTCTCCGTGGATGCAGCGGCTCCGTTACATTTTTCAGTTGCAGAGCGCGCGCTGGGTCTACCCGTCCGCAGAGCACAGCCGTTTTGTGCATTCTCTGGGGGCGATGCATGTCGCCGGCCGATTCGCTCGGCATCTCTACCCCTTTTTGCAAAAAACGACGCAGGATGTTCCCTCGGCCAACTACATCGAAGAACTTCTGCGCGTCACGGCGCTCGTCCACGATATCGGTCATGGTCCGTTTTGCCATTTCTTTGATGAGAATGTTCTCGAGCAGTTCCACCAAACGCACGAAAAGCTGGGACAGCTCATCATCCGGGAGTATCTGTCAAAAGTTATCCAGGGCATTCGCCGAAGTCCGTCAGGACCTTTCGATCGGGGCGAGGAATTGGATCCTGACCACGTCGCCCACCTGATCCTTAAGGATAAAGCCAAGGATAGCTCACGGATGCCGCGTTGGTTGAACTTTCTTCAGCCGGTGATCTCGGGAAGTTATACCGGCGACAATCTTGATTACGTCTTGCGGGACTCTTATATGTGCGGGGTCGCAGTGGGTCCCGTGGACCTGACGCGGCTGATTCATTACACCATGATCAGCGACCGCGGATTCACCATCCATAAGACAGGCTTACCGGCACTCCAGATGTTCCTCAATACGCGCATGTACCTCTATTCAAATGTGTACTATCACCGCACGACGCGTGCGATCGACATCCATTTGCGCGAAATCTTCGGAGATACCATGAAATTGGTGTTTCCGGACGATCCATCCAAGAAAATGGACGAGTACCTGACGCTCACAGACTGGTCTCTGCTCGAGCATGTCAGAGGCTGGGCTCAGTCCCAGCAAGCCGGCCGTCGCAGGCTCGGCCAGGAATGGGCGCGTATTCTGAACCGTAATGTAAAGTGGAAAATGGCCTACAACACGGTCCTGAGCGATAAAGATCGGTCGCGCGGCATGGACTTCCCAAGCCGGGAGCACTTTGAAAAACAGATCCAAAAGGCCTTGCCCGCGCACCTCGAGAAGCTGCCCTTCAAAGTCGATATGGCTCCCCAGGATCCGCGCCCCGATCCGAAAGACATGGGGCATTCACCGCTGTATGTATTCGATCCCGCGACGCAGGAAATCTCAACCGAGCCGCTGGCGGAATTTCTTGATCTTCTCCCCACGCGACTGATTCAGTTTCGAGTCTACGCGCAGAACCACACTGCGGATCGCGAACTCGCACAGGCGGCCTGCGCCGTGCTCAATAAGGCCCCCTCCGGTAGCATCTCCACCAACGTCTGAAAAGGGGACTGGCTACTTTCTCAGTTCTTCCGGCGAAGGCTTGAAGAGAAAAGTTGCCTGTCCCCACCCTTTTTCGCCCTTTGGGGCAGGCTCTTGATTGGTAGTGGCACGGCGCGCCGTGACCCTACATGAACCCGTTTAGTCGTTTTCGCCGGGTGACCCTAAGTCATGCGAATCTAGTGGCCGGCGAAAAGCGTAGCTTTTGGACGGCCCGCTGGAATGATTGGTTAGGCATTTTTACATTGGCTGGAGTTCCAAAAGAATCAATGCGGCTACGCCAATCGCTGCTGCCGCAATCAAACCCACGAACAGAGTCAAGCTTTGCTCCAGCCGATTAGATATAAGTAGAGATATCAGCATTATTATTGCGGATACGACTAAGCCTAACAAAATGACTTTTTTGTGCTTCTGCTATTCGAACAGGCATTTTGCAGTGCGGACATTTCCGACTAGTTCTCGGAAAAGCATTTACTGCTTTGCTAAAAACGCTAACCTTATTTTTGCAATGAGGACATATCATGATTGCCTCACGTCTTGTTGAAGCACGGCAGGACCCGGTTGCTATCTGAACGGAAGGGGGACAGGCAACTTTCAGAAAAAAGTAGCCTGAGCTACCCCAGCATCATCGGTACTGGCCTCAGTTCCCGCCTCAGAGGATCAAGGATGTACCCCAGCGCTTCTAACGAGACGATGCCAAGCAATGGAGTATCGCCTTCCTCACCAAACATAACCGGTGAGGCTGCTTCTGTGCCCTGAAAGGAGAAGATGGCATGCCCGTATTTCCTCACGATTTTCGTTCCATCGGCAAGGATAAAGCTTTTTGATCCCCGCGCTTTAATCCCAAGCCTCTTTAGGATTGCTCTAGGAACAACGCTGTACAGCGCGCCTGAATCCACAATGAAATCCATTTGCAGTTGTTGTTTGAGATTACTTGCATTCATTACTCCGGCCGTGATGTACGTCATACCCATGAGTTTCGTCCTCCCTCTCGATCCGCGGGTCGCACGTCGTCGCTTGGTATGGACACCGGGTGAGAGGCAAACGTTGAAGCAGGAAGGAGCACTAGCGAGTCTCCAGGAAGGCAAGCCGTCCAAACAGGCTAGGCCAGCCAAGCATGTGAGTCAAGCACGAGCGGGTGGCGCCGCCATGGGAAAGGGACGCGTCTTGGCGCGTCCGGGGTGGGCGGGTGCAAAAGAGGACCCTGGCGGAGCGGAGCGCGACTTGCTTGCTTCTGAGCGGAGCGTGAGCACGTCAGGGCTGTTCGGCGACAGGACCCGCAAGCGTGGCTGCCTAAGGCGACTCGATCGGCAGCTTGATCAGCGAGAAGGGATTGACCCGAGAACCGTTCAGCCACGCCCCCCAATGCAGATGCGGGCCGGTGGCGCGTCCTGATTGTCCGACCGTCCCGATGATCTGGCCGCGTGCCACTCGCTCCCCTTCCTTGACCTTCGCCGAATCCAGGTGGAAGTACATCGTGTAGAGCCCGAGGCCGTGATCGAGAATCACTCCCAGCCCGCTGAAGAAGTGATCGTCGACCATCTTGACGAGGCCCGCATTCGACGCCTTGACCGGAGTCCCTAGCACCGCACTAATGTCCTCGCCGCTATGCTGGTTGCGGGGTTGCCCGTTCAGGAAGCGTTTCCTCCCGAAGGCACCCGTCGGTATGCCGTCGACCGGGACGAGGAAGGCTTGGGACCACAGACGCTCTGAAGTGAAGGCAGCGAACACCGCCTTCACCTTTTCTTGCTCTAACGCATTACGCTGCAACGACGCCGCGTCCAGATCGACTTTGTCTTTCGGCAACGTCATGCGCTGTTCGCCAAAATCTTCGTGTATCACCGTCACTTGAAAGCGTCGTTCGCGTGTGCGATCCGGGTAGGTAATCTCGGCCATCAGTTCATGGACTTTTGCTTGATCCGTCATATCGATGCCGACCAGTGCTCCAAACTCTGAATCCTGCACCGGAAAGAACGGCACTCTCCGGTCGCGGAAGGTGCCCGTAACAGAGACAGGTTGACCTTCAACCCGCAATTTCACGTAGATGATCTGGCCTTGCTTCGCTTCTAACAGGAGCGGCGCACCCGCTTCGGTGCTCGTTGGGGCACGGTCAACAGGAGGGGTTTCAGCATATACTCCGCAGGAGCTTCCGACAATGGACAGCAATAGAAGCGCTAACAGCGGGAGCAGAGGGTCACGGGTCACGTGAAGCGAGCCCGGATAATGGAACATATCGGTTAACGGAAGGCGCGCTGCCCTCCGACCTGGGAGAGCAATTCTTCCACCCGGCGGTTCGTGGCGCTGAATGGATCCATACACAGGATGGTTTCTTCCCAATAGCCGTTCAGTTTGAGATAGGTCCAATCCACGGTGTAGGATCGGTTCTTCGCCCGGGCAAAGCGAATAAAATCGCCGCGCACCTTCGCCCGCGTCGTCTGCGGCGGGGACGTCATGGCTCGCTGAACATTTTCTTCGGGCACCAATTTCTCCACGAGGTCGCGTTTTTCGAGCAGATAGTACAACCCACGCGAGCGCTTTACGTCGTGATACTGCAGGTCCATCAGCATGATCCGAGGGTCGTCCCAGCCGCATCCTTTGCGATCCATATACTGCTGCATCAACTGCTTTTTAATGACCCAATCCACTTCGTGGCAGAGCTGCATGGGATCCTCTTCCAGGCGATCGAGCACCCAGGACCACCGACGCACCACATCTGCTTCCACGGCATCCTCTTCGGTGGACCAGAGATATTCCATCGCCCGCTCAAGATAGACCCGCTGGATCTCGATCGCGGTCATTTCACGTCCGTCTTCCAGCTTGATTTTTTTCTTGAGGCTGGTGTCCCGCGCGATCTCCCGGATGGCCTTCACCGGATCGTCGAGTTCAATCCCGTTGACCGTAAAGCCGTCCTCGATCATCGACAATACGAGCGCCGCGGTGCCGACCTTCAAGTAGGTGGCCACTTCGGACATGTTCGAATCACCCACGATGATGTGCAGGCGCCGATACTTTTCGGCGTCGGCATGCGGCTCGTCGCGGGTGTTGATAATGCTGCGCGAGGAAGTCGTCGAGGACGAGGTCTTCTCGTGGATGTGCTGTGCCCGCTGGGACAGGCAGAGCTGGGTCTTGCCGGACAGCTTCAACACCTTGCCCGCGCCCGCGAATACCTGCCGGGTGACAAAGAAGGGGATCAACTGTTCGGTGACTTTCCAAAAGTCAACGTCCCGGCGCATCAAAAAATTCTCGTGACAACCATAGGTGTTGCCGAGCGAATCGGTGTTGTTCTTGAAGATATAGATCTCCCCGGAGAGGCCTTCTTCGCGCAAGCGCTCCTCTGCGGCCGGCAGGCACGCTTCGAGCAAGCGCTCCCCTGCCTTGTCGTGGATCACCAGATCTTCGATGTTGTCACACTCCGGGGTAGAATATTCGGGATGGCACCCGGTGTCCTGGTAGAACCGGGCACCGTTCACCAGGAAGGCGTTCGACGGCCAACTATTGGGGATGAGGCCTTCGAAGATATAGCCGAGAACTTTTTCGATCGGCAGATAGATCCGCCCGTTCGGCGAGAAGATCAGGCCGTATTCGTTCTCAAGGCCGAAGATGCGCGGCTTCATGACGAAAGGAGCGTTCGCAGCTCCGAGGAAGCAATCCGCCTGAAGGTCCGACCCTGCCGGCCGCGCTCCAGCACCGCCACTTCAAGCCCTTCGGGTGCTAATTTTTGATTGGTCACGCTGTCCAAGGCTTCGACGCTCAGCTTTAAGGCATCCGCTAGAGGCATACTTGAAGCCGTCGACCGGCCCTTAAAAAACGTGAGAAGATTTTCCGACTTGCCTCCCACGACCGCCACGCCCCGCTCGTCGATGATGCTCCCGTCGTAGGAGATGCGGTAAATCTCATTGGGCTTTTCCCCCTCCCCTACTTCGACAACCAGAATTTCTACTTCCAAAGGTTTCGGATCCGTACTGAAGATCGACCCGATCGTCTGCGAGTACGCATTCGCGAGTGATTTGGCGGTGACGTCCTCCCGGCTGTACATATACCCCTTCAGGTCCGCATGACGAATCCCGGCTTTCCGCAGGATCTCATACTCATTGTACTTGCCGGCCCCTGCAAAAGCGATGCGGTCATACATCTCCGAAATCTTGTGTAATGATGCGCTGGGATTGTCCGCGACGAGCAGAATGCCGTCGGCGTGTTCCATCGCAACGATGGATCGCCCCTTGGCGATGCCCTTCTTGGCATACTCGGCCTTGTCGGCCATCATCTGCTCGGGGGACACGTAGTATGGTAGCGCCACGGCTATGCCTTCTCCCGGCGGCTCGCAATCAACGCCCGGCACGCCTCCGCGATCTGCGATTCTTCCAGATCGCGGACGCCCTCCTCAGTGATCATCTTGACAGTGGGATAGATTCCGCGGATCAAATCCGGCCCTCCCGTGCCCACATCCTCTTCCGCCGCATTATACAGGGCTTCGACGGCGATCTTCAGGGCGTCGGTGTCGGGTAGGTCCCGTCGATACCGAAGCTTCATAGTGTCCCGCGCGTCCTTGCCGCCTGACCCGACGGCATAGTACTCGATTTCTTCATAGCGCCCGCCGGTCACATCGTACTTAAAGATCCGCCCCTCCCGGCGCTTCAAATCGTATCCGCCGAAAATCGGTACCACGACCAAACCTTGAAAGGCCATGGGGAGATTGCTGCGCACCATCTGCGCGAGTTTATTCGCCTTTCCCTCGCAAGAGAGAATATCACCTTCGAGTTTTTCGTAATGCTCCAATTCAATCTGGAACAGGCGGGCGAGTTCAATGGCGGGCCCCGCGGCTCCCGCGATGGCAATAGCGGAGTGCTGATCGGTCCGGAACACCTTGTCAATTCGACGAGACGAAACCTGAAAGCCCTCGGTCGCCTGCCGGTCACCGGCCATGAGGACTCCGCCCCTGAACCGGACGGCGAGAATCGTCGTGCCATGCGGGATCGGCGGCATGCCGATCGAGAACGGCGCGGGAGCCGCCCCGGATGAAGGGCCGGGGTTGGGTAACGGGCGTTGTTCAGGTCGATTGCTTAGAAGGAACTCATGGAAGCTGGACCCGGGATCGTCGTCTCTGAACAGCGGCACGTCAGGCCTTCAATTTGGCCAGGAGGGATTCGACGGTATCTGATTCGTCCAATAAGCCTTTGGTCAGCGATTCGCTCCCCCGCAGAGGTTCCATGAGGGGGACTCTCTTGATGGCGGCGTTGCCGACGTCGAACAGGACGGAGGTCCAACTGGCAGCATAGACCTCCTGCGGCCATTTCTTGACGCAGGCCGCCCGGAAGTACGCGCGGGTTTCAAGCGGCGCATTGCTTTCCGCGCGGAGCACTTCGGCATCCGAGACGATTCGTTCGATATGATGCCCTCGCTCCAGCGTGAAATACAGGCCTTTTTCAGGCCGGACATCGTGATACTGCAAGTCGAGCATCGCGGCGCGCGGATCATCCCAGCCGCATCCCTTCCGTTCGATGTAGGACTCGATCAGGGACCGTTTGGCCACCCAATCCAGTTCGCGCACGAGATCGCGCGGATCCTGCTCGAGCTTATCAAGCGTCTCTTCCCACCGGATCATGACCTCCTTCACGGGGACGGTCTGCTCGTGGTTGGCGTAAAAGTCTTGTGCGGCCTTGAGAAAGCTGCGCTGAATGGCAATCGCCGTCATGGCCTTTCCGCCGGTGAGGCGGATATCGGCCTTGACCTCCAGGTCTCGGGACACCCGCTTGATCGCTTGAACCGGATCTTCCACGTCAATCTGCGGGATCGGCCAATCGGCTTCCACCATGTCGAGAAGAATGGCCATCGTGCCGACCTTCAAATAGGTGGAGCATTCGGCCATATTGACATCACCGGCGATGACGTGCAGTCGCCGATACTTGCTGGGATCGGCATGCGGCTCGTCCCGTGTGTTGACGATCGGTCGCTTGACCATCGTATTGAGATCCACCAGGGACTCGAAGAAGTCGGCCCGCTGCGACAATTGGTATTGACAGGGTGGTGTTTGGTTCTCGGCCCCGATCTTGCCGGCGCCTGCATAGATTTGGCGGGTAACCAGAAACGGCACCAAGGCTCGCACGATTTGTTCGAAGGGAACGGTCCGGCTCACCAGATAGTTTTCATGGTAACCATAGCCATTGCCCTTACCATCCGTATTGTTTTTGTAAACGAGAAACTTCCCTTGTCCCCGCACCTGCTCGACCCCCTGAAGCGCCGCCCCGACGATCCGCTCCCCGGCTTTCTCGTACGCCACAACTTCCCGGGCGGTGACGCACTCCGGACTGGAGTATTCGGGGTGGGCGCCGTCGACATACAGCCGGCCTCCGTTCGCCAGCACCTTGTTCAGCAGTCGATTATAGTCCGGGCCGGGTCGCTCCCGCTCTCCTTCGACTTCGAAGCCGCGAATATCGAGTAAGGGATTCTCATTCTCATAGTCCCAAAGAATCTTCGGGGACGGAAAGTGCGCGTAGTGATTGATTAGGAACAGAGAATTCGAAACAGGATCGGTCGCGTCCACATCGCGGCTAGCAATGCCGAACTCCGTCTCCGTTCCCAGGACCCGCTTGATCATAACCCTCGTGTCTCGGGTGAATACAAATCAGAGGTAGTGGCCGGTTGTGACGGTTTCGATACGTCGGGATTCATTCGAGCCGGCCGTGATCGTACGGACATTGACGATTTTATCGGCCTTCTTCCCGGCGATTTTCGCCCAGTCGTCCGGATTGGTCGTGTTCGGCAGATCTTCGTGTTCTTTAAACTCGTCCCGCACCGCTTTCAGAAGATCTTCTGACTTAATACCGCGCTCTCCATTGGCGATCAACCGCTTGATCGCATACTTCTTGGCTCTCGAGACGATCCCTTCGATCAATGCCCCGCTGGAAAAATCCTTCAGATAGAAGGTTTCCTTGTCGCCGTTGCCGTAAGTAACCTCGAGATACTGGTTTTCTTCGCTGAGCGCGTACATTGACTCGACCGTGAGCCAGATCAGACGCTCGACGGCCCGTATCGCATCGCCTTCGTCCTGTGCCAACTCTTCGGCATGCCAAGGAAGATCGGGCGTGAGATACTTCGAAAAGATATCCTTGGCCGCCGCTTTGTCCGGACGGTCGATTTTGATCTTCACATCGAGCCGGCCGGGTCGCAGCACCGCCGGATCGATGAGATCCTGCCGGTTGCTGGCGCCAATGACGATGACGTTTCGCAGCCGCTCGACGCCGTCAATCTCCGACAGAAATTGCGGCACGATCGTGGATTCCACGTCCGATGAAATTCCGCTCCCGCGTGTGCGAAACAGCGCGTCCATCTCGTCGAAGAACACAATGACCGGAAACCCATCGTCTGCCTTCTCTTTGGCTTTTTTGAAGACTTCGCGAATATTACGCTCGGATTCACCTACGTATTTGTTCAGAAGTTCCGGTCCCTTCACGTGCAGAAAAAAACTGCGGACTTCCTTCGACGTCAGATGCGCGAGTTTTTGCGCGATCGAATTGGCAACCGCCTTCGCGATGAGCGTCTTGCCACAGCCGGGAGGGCCATACAGCAGCACTCCTTTGGGCGCCCGCAGTTTGTGTTCCTTGAACAGTTCCGGATGAAGCACGGGCAACTCCACGGCGTCCTGGATCTGCTCGATCTGATCCTGGAGCCCACCGATGTCGGTGTATTTAATATCCGGCACTTCCTCCAGGACTAACTCCTCAACTTCCGATTTTGGCAGCTTTTCAAGCAGGTACCCGGACCGTGCGTCAAATAAAAGATGATCGCCGACGCTCAGACGCTGCATGAGGAGCGGTTCGGCCAACTCGGCGACCCGCTCTTCATCGGTTCTCAGCGTAACCACTGCTCGCTTGCCGTCCAAGTTGTCCTTGAGACGAACGACTTCACCCTGCAGATCAAACCCGCGCGATTCAATCACGTTCAGCGCTTCGTTGAGGATCACCTCCTGACCCTTGCGAAGCTCTTTGACGCGAATGGAGGGATGCAGGTTGACCTTCAACTTGCGGCCGGTCACATAGACATTGACCGTCTCGTCGTCATTTGCGCTGGAGTAGATTCCATAGGAAGCCGGCGGCGCGGTGAGTTTCTCCACCTCCATCCGCATGGCTTCGATGCGTGACTTCGCCTCCTGAAGAGCCTCAGTCAGTCGATCGTTCTGTTTATGTGCATGTTCAAGCTGAGCTCGCGCCTGGCTCAGCCGGCGCACCTCGTCTTCGAGGGAACGGATCTGAACCAGGAGCTTCTCTTTTTCGCGCTGCTCGTCTTGCATTCCGCCCTCCTCAGAGTGCTCATCGGACAGGCGCTCGGTTAGTTTCTTCACGGTATTCCGAATCGAACTCAATCGCCCGGGAGCCTTCTTCATCGATGATCCCTTGCTCGCTGTCGAAACTCCTTAGTGCTTGCACAGATTCTAGCATCGCATGCCCTGAGGGTCAACTATCCTGCATCCACTTCCGTAGGTGCTTAGCTCTTAAGCACCCTCAAAAAATCAGCGCACACCCGCTCCACATCGCGTGCCCCCATGACGCTTCCGACAACTGCGACGCCGTGCGCACCGGCGCGTCGCACCTCGCGAACGCGTTCGATCGTGATTCCGCCGATGCCAAAGAGAGGTATCTTACAACGTCTTTGCGCCCGCTCCAACTCAGCGAGACCGATCGGCGGACCGAACGCCCGCTTCGACGGCGTCTCGAATATCGGGCCCAGCACGACGAAGTCTGCGCCTGCCGCTTCCGCCCGTACCGCTTCGTCGGCGGAATGTGCGGAACTTCCGATGAGGGCGCTCTCCCCTAAGAGCCGTCGCGCGACGGATGGCGACACTCCCCCCGCGGGAAGGTGCACAGCGTGGGTCGCGAGCGCCAATGCAAGATCAATCCGGTCGTTGATCACGATTCTCGCCGCATGTACCGACGCCAATCGCGCGAGTTCGCGAGCCAGCGAGAGTAAGGGGCGCGTCGGGAGATCCTTTTCGCGCAACTGAATGGCGCGGACCCCCGCGCGCAGGGCCGCGCTGCAAACCTCCGGAAGCGTTCCTTCGCATACCTGGTGTCGATCGGTGATCAGGTAGAAGGAAAAATCAACGCGCCCCGCCATTGCGACGTGATCGCAAATCCTACAGCATGCCTTCGATGGGGCTGCTCGCTGTCGCGTAGAGTTTCCGGGGGATGCGGCCGGCTTTAAAAGCGAGGCGTCCGGCCAACACGGCATGCTTCATGGCTTCGGCCATCAGGATCGGTTCCTTGGCACCCGCGATCGCGGTGTTCATGAGGACGGCCGCGGCGCCGTACTCCATCGCCAGGGCCGCATCCGATGCCGTGCCGACCCCTGCGTCCACGATCACCGGAACATTGACGGCTTCCATCAGGATCTTGAGGTTGTAGGGATTGCGAATTCCCAGACCTGACCCGATGGGCGCCGCCAACGGCATGACTGCCGGGCAGCCGAGATCCACTAACCGCTTGGCCACAATCGGATCGTCATTCGTATAGGGAAATACGATGAAGCCTTCCTTTACCAGAATCCTAGCTGCCTCGATCAAGCCAGCCGTGTCGGGAAATAGCGTTTTCTCGTCTCCGATGACCTCCAGCTTGACCATGTCAGAAACGCCGGCAGCGCGCGCCAGGCGAGCGTAGCGAAGGGCGTCTTCCACTGTATAGCAGCCGGCTGTATTCGGTAGGATAGTGAATTTTTTGGGACTGAGATAATCCAGCAGGTTCTCGGACTTTCGATCAGTGATGTTAACCCGCCGTACGGCGACCGTCACGACGTCCGCGCCGGAAGCTTCGATCGCCTTTTGGGTTTCCACGAAATCCTTGTATTTGCCCGTACCGACCCACAGGCGAGACCGGAATTCTATGCCCGCAATAGTCAACCTATCGTCGTTCATGCGACTCCTCGCCTCCGCCGATAAACCCGATGACCTCGACTCGATCTCCATCTCGAAGAGCCGTCCCTTCAAATGTGCGGCGGTCTACAATATTCAGATTCACCTCAACCGCCACCCGATCGCCTCGAATCTGCAGCTCCGCTAAAAGAGACGCCACCGAGCAGGCTTCCGGCACGTCCCGTGATTCCCCGTTCAGCACGATTCGCATTGCGTCATGCTCATCTTACCATAGGGTCGCGAAATGCTGTCAACGGCCTTATACTCCTAGTAATGACGCAGCCCCGCAATTCCGCGATTGCCTTAGAGCTCCGTCGCATCGCGGCAGAACTAGACCGACAGCATGCCAATCCCTTTCGCATCCGGGCCTATTTGCGCGCGGCAGACGCTATCGCGCGACTTCCTGAAGACGCCGCTGCGGTGGCCAAAAGAGGAGAGCTGACCACAATTAAGGGAATCGGTGCTGACTTGGCCAAAAAGATTGTCTCTTATTGCGAACACGGCACCATGGACGGCAATCCAACCGAACCCTTACCTTCTGCCATCGCCGATTGGGCCTCCCTGCCGGGCCTTAGCGCCCCGCTCTTGCACTATCTGCACAACCGGCTTCAGATTCGTACGCTCGATGACCTGGAAGCGCTCGTGCGTTCTCGGCTCCTGAGAACCCTGCCTCATGTCACTGCCCCCGATGATGAGATTCTCGAAGCTATTGCCCGGCTGCGTGCTCGCTCGGAAACTTGACTGGACGGACCAGCTCTGGTAACGCTTGGACCTGGAGAGACCGATATGCCCGTTGGAGCCTTTATTCTGATTGAAGTGACCGGCGACCATACGAAAAGCGCATACAAAACGATCCAGCGGATGGCCGGCGTAAAAGCCTGCTATATGCTCAGCGGGAGTTATGACATTCTTGTGCAGGTGGAAGCGGCGAGCCTGGAGGACCTGAGCGATCTGTTGTTGTCGTCGATCCGGTCGGTTGATGGCGTTACCAAAACCACGACCTGCATGGTCCTGGGCGCCTAACCCTTTTCGATCCCCCAAAAAGAAAGGCCCTCGAGGACGTACCCCGAGGGCCCTTTCTGTCTTCTCTGAAACGTCGCCCTAGTACATGTCGCCCATGCCGCCGCCATGCTGGTGTCCGCCGCCCGGCATTCCCTGAGCTTTCTTCTCGTCCGGGATCTCGCTGACCATCACTTCGGTCGTCAACATGAGGCTGGCCACGCTCGCCGCATTCTGTAAGGCGTAGCGGGTGACTTTGGTGGGATCGATAATTCCCGCCTCGATCAGGTCCACATACTTCTCGGCCGCGGCATCGAATCCGGAGTTCGCCGCCTCTTTCTTCACGCGCTCCACGACCACGGAGCCCTCCAGCCCGGCATTCTGAGCGATCTGCCTGATCGGCTCTTCCAGCGCGCGCTTGACGATGTTGACACCCACCTGCTGGTCGTGGGGCAGGTTCGTGATCTTATCCAGGGCCGACACGCAGCGAAGCAGCGCCACGCCGCCTCCCGGCACGATCCCTTCCTCGACGGCTGCCTTGGTGGCATGCAGGGCGTCTTCCACTCGCGCCTTCTTTTCCTTCATCTCGGTTTCCGTTGAGGCCCCCACATTGATCACCGCCACGCCGCCGACGATCTTCGCCAGCCGCTCCTGAAGCTTCTCGCGGTCGTAATCAGAGGTGGTCTCCTCGATCTGGGCCTTGACTTGCTTGACGCGGGCCTGGATCTTCTTCTCGTCCCCATGGCCCTCCACAATCGTGGTGTTATCTTTATCAATGGTGACGCGCTTCGCACGCCCCAGATCGGTTAATTTCACATTCTCCAACTTCAAGCCGAGGTCTTCGGAAATGACCTGACCGCCGGTGAGAGTCGCAATGTCCTCAAGCATCGCCTTACGACGATCCCCGAAACCAGGAGCCTTAACCCCCGCGACGTTGAGGATGCCGCGCAGCTTGTTCACGACCAAGGTCGCCAGGGCTTCGCCCTCGACATCCTCCGCAATGATGACCAGGGGCTTACCCATTTTGGCCACTTGCTCGAGCAATGGGAGCAGGTCCTTCATGCTGCTGATCTTCTTTTCATGAATGAGCAGGAAGGCATCTTCGAGGGAGACTTCCATGCGCTCGGCATCGGTGATGAAGTAGGGAGAGATGTAGCCCCGGTCAAACTGCATGCCTTCGACGACATCGAGAGACGTGGACATCGATTTCGCCTCTTCAACAGTGATAACTCCATCCTTGCCCACCTTCTCCATCGCTTCGGCGATCAGATCGCCGATAGTGGCATCATTGTTGGCAGAGATCGTCCCGATTTGTGAGATTTCCTTCTTGGCCTTGCACGGCTTGCTGAGCTTCTTGAGCTCCTCAACGACGGCCTCTACGGCCTTGTCGATTCCCCGTTTAATATCCATGGGATTCGCGCCGGCGGTAATGTTTTTGACGCCTTCGCGGAAGATCGCCTGGGCCAGAACGGTCGCAGTCGTCGTTCCATCACCAGCCACGTCGCTGGTCTTCGAGGCGACCTCGCGCACGAGCTGCGCGCCCATGTTCTCGTAAGGATCTTTCAGCTCGATCTCTTTCGCAACCGTGACGCCGTCTTTGGTGATCAGCGGCGCGCCAAATTTCTTGTCAAGAATGGCATTCCGTCCCTTGGGACCCAGCGTCGCCTTCACGGCGTCCGCCAGCTGATTCACGCCCCTTAAGATCGCTGCCCTTGCGTGTTCACTGTATACAATCTGCTTTGCGGCCATTTCATTCCTCCTTTAGATCTAGCTTGCTTGCTAACGCCGGAGACCGGCTCTGGCAATGTTATTTGTCGAAAATGCCTAGAATATCCTCTTCCTTAATAATCAGATAATCGGTCCCCTCGACATTGATCTTGCTGCCCGAATACTTATCGAAGAGGACGATGTCGCCGATCTTTACGGATTTCACATCCGCGCCGACAGCTTCGATTTTCCCTCGCTGAGGCTTCTCCTTGGCCGCATCCGGGATATAGATTCCCCCGGCAGTACGCTCCAACTCTTCGGTGTAACTGACGAAACAACGATCCTTAAGAGGCTTAAATCCTACGGCTGCCTTCTTCTCCGCTGTTTGCACTGCCATGATCCGCTTCCTCCTTGTGACCTATGGTAAGATTTGACGACGTGTGGACGGGAGGAGCTGCCTCCTCCGTATATAGCTTCTAGGTCTATATAAAGCTGCTTGGGAGGAAATCAACCCCCCGCACTGCAGTTTTTTACATGGCTTTTTCCACATGAGTCTCGCGCTGAACAGGTCGTAACTCCTTGAAAATCATCCATGATTTTAACAAATCCGTTGCTTTCTGCAGTTGCGGGTCGTCCTCCTCACCTTCCTTGCCTTCCTTGCCTTCCTTCGTTTCCTTGGATTTGAGGTCTCGATCCTTCTTGCCGTCCTTAGATTCAGGCTTGATCGCCGGCGGCTCCGGCGCCGGGCTGGGTGGAATCGCCATCTCCTCTTTGTTCGCGTCCCGCAGGGTCTTATCGAGATCCCGTTCGCGAATCGGCACGGCAGTGGTCGGCTTGCCCTTCACGATGATGTCTGGTGAAATCCCAATGCCATGAATGCTGCGACCCTTGGGCGTGTAATATTTTGCCGTCGTGAGACGCAGACCGGAGCCATCGCCGAGCGGCAGGATTGTCTGCACGGAGCCTTTCCCAAAGGTCTGAACGCCGACCACGACAGAGCGACCCCAATCCTGTAATGCCCCAGCCACAATTTCGGAGGCGCTCGCGCTCCCCTCATTCACCAGGATAATCATCGGGTAGTCCTCGGGCTGGTCTTTAATATGGGACTCATAATTGTCCTTTCGCCCCTCCCGGGTCTTGATGTAGACGATGAGCCGATTCAGCCCGACAAACTGTTCGGAGACATCAATGGCAGCGGTCAGGAGGCCGCCCGGATTGTTGCGCAGATCCAGGATCAGCGACTGCATCTTCTGCTCACGTAACTTCTTGAGCGCGCCGGTCATGTCCTTGGCGGTCTGGTCCTGGAATTGGGTCAATCGGATATAGCCAATGTTTCCCTCCAGCATCTTCGACTTGACGCTCTCAATCTTAATAATCTCGCGGGTCAGAACAAACACCAAGGGCTCAGAGACTGCCTCGCGCTGGATCGTGAGCGTCACTTTTGTTCCCTTGGGCCCCCGCATCTTCTGCACGGCATCCATCAAAGTCATGTCCTTGGTGGTCTCGTTATTGACCTTCAGAATAACGTCTGAGGGCTTCACTCCCGCACGCTCCGCTGGCGTCCCGTCGATGGGAGCGATGACTGTCAAACGATTTTCTTTCATGCCGATTTGAATGCCGACGCCGCCGAATTCGCCTTTCGTCTCGACCTGCACCTCTTTATAGATATCGGGCGGCATAAAGGCGGAGTGCGGATCGAGCGTGGCCAGCATCCCACGGATTGCGCCATAGACAAGATCCTTGGTCTTAACCTCTTCAACATAGTGTTTCTGGATGTGGGCCAAGACTTCGGTGAAGGTCTTCAGCTCTTCATAGGTCTCGGTGGCCATCACCGCGCGATCCCACCCTTTGCCGATGAGAACTCCAGTCACCAGCGTGGCCACGAAGACGATAGTCAAGCCCATTTTTACCTTAGTTGCCTTGCCTTCCATCACATGCTCCTTTTCCTTACCGCCGTTTGGCTAACCAGGCCAGTGGATCAAGGGCTTCCCCTTTTTGCCGTAGCTCAAAATACAGCGTGCTCTGGCCGGTCAGACCCGTATCTCCAATCTCGCCGATCGGCTGGTTGCTGCGCACCGCGTCTCCAACATTGACCAGAAGCTTCGAGGCGTGGGCGTATAACGTAAAATAGCCCTCGCCATGATCAACTATCGCCAAGAGCCCATAACCGCGCATCCAATCTGCAAAGGCGACCACTCCCTCGAATACTGAGCGAATGACGCTGCCCTGCGCAGCTCGAATCTCGATTCCCTTGCGCTGTACGTATGTCTCAAACTTCGGATGCTTTTGCCGACCGAACAGGGACACCACGTCTCCGTCGCTCGGCCATCCAAGCCGACCTTTAAGCTTTCCCAGGCCTTCCCCGTCCGAGCCCGGACGGGGAGCACCCACCGATTTGCGCTTCGCCTCAAATTCTCTAAGCAGAGCTTCGAGGCGCTGCGCGGACTTCTCAAGCTCGCCGGCCACCTTTTCGTATAGCACTTTTTCACTTCGCACGCCGGTCAGGAGCCGGTCTTTCTTCGCCCGTTCGTGCTGAACGTCCGCCAGCTTCTCGGCGGTTTCCTGCTTGTACGACAGTAGCTCGCTCCGCACTTGTCGTATTTTGGCGTTCGTCGATTCCATCTGATTGAGGTCGTCGCGATACCCCTCCAGCATGTGGTATTCCCGCCGCGCGATCCAGCGTAGCATGGCATAACGCGTCAGCAGATCCTGACTGTCGCGCGACTCTAATAACAGCTTCATGTCCCCGGCCGGCCCCTCTTTGTACATCACCCGCAACCGGCTGCGGATCGAGTCCTGGCGCTCTTCAATCCTGTTCCGCAAACCGAAGAGGGCGCTGCTCGTCGCGTCCAGTTCGTGATCCTTCTGCTTCAGTTTAGCGGTCACTTTGGTGACTTCCTCCCGCCGGCGCTTCAGCTGATGATCCACATCCTCGATCGACTGCAGGACGGACGCCTCCTTGCGTTGCGCTTCTCCGGAGCGACGCTTATTTTCCTCGATCTCCCGTTTGAGCTTCTCGAGAGTCTGCTGGTCTTTCTTGATCTTCTCCGAAAAATTATCGGCCGAACACGCCGGCTTCGGCAGCACAAGTAGAACACCCAGCAGAACCATACCCGCGATGGGTTGTTTCACCGGCGCACATCACGAAGCTGCCCCAGCGACACAATACTTCCGAGGAAACCAAGCATGATCCCCAGGATCACCATTCCAGTCATCAATCGGGCCGGTAAAAAGGATAGTCCGGCGCCGAGCCCCCAGAAGCTGCCGTGCAGCGCCATTTTGGTCTCCGCAAATGCGAACACTCCGCGCAACAGAAGCAATGAGCAGACGGCTCCCACACCCCCTAGCAGCGCTCCTTCCAAAAGAAAGGGCGTCTTAATGAACCCTGGGGTGGCCCCGATCAATCGGAGGATCTCGATGTCTTCCCGCCGCGCATACAGAGTCAGACGGGTGGTGTTAGCCAGAATAGTCACCATCGAAGCCGCCAGGACGGTACCGACCAAAAGTCCCAACAGACGCAGATACCGTAGTCCCGCCGCGAGGTTCTCAATCAAACTCCGATTATAGAGCACCTCTTCCACTTCAGGAAGCGCCTGAAGCTTTTTCACGAGGTCAGTGACCGCTTGCGAGGTTCGAAACCGGGGGCCGATTTTTAACACCAACGACGCCGGGAACGGGTTCTCTCCCAGCCCGTTCAACAACCGTTCCTCGGAAGGGAAGCGGTTGCGAAAGGAAACCAGGGCCTGCTCGCGGGACACGAATTCGATGCTCGACACCGCGGAATCCTCACGAAGTTGCACTTCCAGTGCGGCTATCGCCTCCGGAGAGACAGTATCTCGAAAATACACGATCACCTTGATCTCTTCACGCAAAGAACCGAGCACGCCTTGAACATTCATGTAGAGCAGGAGGAACACACCCATCCCCAACATGGTAAAGGCAGTAGTGACCACCGCCGTGACAGTTGTCGTGCGGTTCGCCTTAATGTTATCCACCGCTTCGCTTAAAAGATAGCGGGCCGTGGTCATGCTTCCGCAGCCGTCGCTTCCAGAACCCGCCCCTGATGTAGCACCACCATCCGCCGGCGCTGGCGTCCAATGAGGTTGGCATTATGGGTCGCAACGATCACGGTCGTCCCGCGGAGATTCACAGCCTTCAACAACTCTAGGATTTCCACGGACAAGGCTGCGTCCAAGTTGCTCGTCGGCTCATCAGCCAAGAGGATCAGGGGATCGTTGACAATGGCCCGCGCTAGGCAGACTCGCTGTTGTTCGCCCGCGGAAAGAGTTGATGGCAAGGCTTTCTGAAGGCCATCCAGGCCGACCAGCCGAAGCGCCTCAAACACTTTCCCTCTGAGCAATCCTTCCGAGAGTCCGACGACTTTCAGGGTGATGGCCACATTCTCGAAGACCGTCTTTCTGGGCAGCAAGCGAAAATCTTGAAAGATAATTCCCATGGACCGGCGCAGGTAAGGCACCGCCGACTCCTTCAGCTCCGTCAGGTTCTGATTGTTCACCAGGACGTGGCCCTCATCGGGGGTCTCTGCCCGGAAGATCAAGCGTAGCAGAGTCGTCTTGCCGGCCCCACTGGCACCGGTAAGATACACAAACTCTCCCTTGTCAATTTTGAGATTAATATCCTGCAGAGCCTGCCGACCTTGAAAGCTTTTCGACACATGATAGACCTCGATCATGGCGCCGCGCGATGACCGGCGGGGGTGGCAATCTCGAAGGCGGCGGTCACGAGTTCGATCCGCTGGCTTCTCGGATCCTCACCTGAAATCAGGACGGCGTCAAAGCGACAGGGACGGTCCCCCAGACGCCGCGCCGTCAAAAATTGTTGGGCGAGCCGCGCGATACGTGCCTGTTTGACCGGAGTGATGGCCTCACCCGGGCCGCCGAAGCGATCGGTCGCTCTGGCTTTGACCTCGATAAACACCAATATCCCCCGGTCCTCCGCAATCAGATCGATTTCGCCGAGGCGAGTACGGTAATTGTAAGCGACGATCCGGTATCCCCGGCGCTCCAAAAACTTCGCGGCCGCGCTTTCTGCTGCACTCCCGCGGTGATGTTTGGTGATCACCGCTCTAGGACTTTCCGGATCGGAAGAAAGCTTCGGCGATGCAAGCTGCACGGCCCGTAGCGTCGAAGGCTCCGCAGATGCTCCGCCGTCCCGTATCCTTTGTGTCCCAGAAAGCCATACTGTGGAAATCTCCGATGGGCTTCGACCATCAGCCGATCGCGCGTGACCTTCGCGAGGATCGAGGCTGCAGCAATAGACACGCACAAGCCATCACCTTTAATCACCATCCGCTGCTCGATGGCGACATTGGGGAGCCGAATGGCATCGAGGATGAGAAAATCGGGGGGAGGACAAATTTGGAGGAGGGCTTGTTCCATCGCTCTGCGAGCGGCTTGCCGGATATTGACCGCATCGATAATCTTGGCGTCCACGATCCCTACTCCAAAGCCGAACGCCACGTCACGGATCAATTCATAAAATCGCTCGCGTTGCCTTTCGTTCAGCCGCTTCGAGTCACGAAGCCCCACCAGAGCGCGGCAGCGACGGGGAAGGATCACGGCGGCCGCGACGACCGGGCCTGCCAGCGGTCCGCATCCCACCTCATCCAGACCGGCGATGCGCCGAAACCCCCGGGTCCACGCCTCGCACTCGAAGACCTCGTCCGGCGTCAATGGCACGAGGTGAAACTACGCGCCGGCCGGCACTTCGTCCGCTGCCGCGGCGGCGGGCGCGGAATCCTGTTTGATTTTGCCTTCCGCGAGATATTCGCGCTCGGCGACCCGCGCCATCTTGCCCTTCTTCGTTCGCAAGTAATATAGCTTCGCCCGGCGAACGCGGCCTTGGCGCACCACATCCACTCGCTCGACCACGGGTGAATGGACCGGGAAAATACGCTCAACCCATACGCCGAACGACGACTTTCGCACGGTGAAGGTTTCAGCGTTGCGGCCGCCCTTCCTGCCAATGACTGCTCCCTCGAACACCTGAATCCGTTCCTTCTCGCCTTCCATGACCTTAACATGGACGCGGACCGTGTCTCCGATCTCGAACTGCGGAACATTCTTTTTCACAAGGGTGGCTTGGACTCGCTCGAGCCGATTCATGACTGCATCTCCTCTCTTCGCTCTCCGCATCCGTCAGGCGAGGCCTGGTCGGAGAGCTCATTCAAAGTCTGCCGATCCTCAGCCGTCAAGGAGGCGCGCTCCAACAAATCGGGACGTTTCATCAACGTGTTGCGCAACGCTTCCGCGCGCCGCCACGCCTCGATGGCCCGATGGTTGCCGGATAAGAGAACCTCCGGCACCTCCAGACCCCGAAACTCGGACGGCCGGGTGTAGTGAGAATAGTCCAGTAATGAACCGGCGAACGAGTCGGCTTGGGCGGACTGCGCGTCTCCGAGCACGCCCGGGATCAGTCGCGCCGCGGCGTCGAGAATCACAAGCGCCGGAAGCTCCCCGCCGGTCAGCACAAAGTCTCCGACGGATACTTCCTCAGGAGCCAGTCCCAGTCGAACGCGCTCGTCGATCCCTTCGTAGTGACCGCACAAGAAGATCACTCGCCGTTGTTCGTCGGCCAATTCCTGCGCCATCGCCTGGGTAAACCGCCGTCCCTGCGGCGACATCAACAAGATCCGCAGCTCTTCACCGCCGGCACGGATGGCGTCTACCGCTCGAAAGACAGGCTCCGGTTTCAGTACCATGCCGGCCCCGCCCCCGTATGGAGAATCATCGGCGATCTTGTGCCGGCCCTCGGTATAGTCCCGAAGGTTGATGACGCGCACATCGAGCAGTCCCTTCTCGCGGCCGCGCTTTAAGATGCTCGCGTCGAGCACCGCCGACAGCATTTCTGGGAATAATGTCAGAATGTCACAGCGCATGGTCTTCGTCCAGCAAACCGGGCACCCGTCGCACCACCATGGTTTGCCCGTCCACATCTACCGAGCGCACAAGCTCCCTCGTGGCCGGAATCAAATGTTCTGTGCCGCCGGGGTCCTCCACGACAAAGACCGCATTGCTGTTCGTAGTTAGAACTTCCTTCAGCACTCCTAGGGCCCTGCCATCCTCGCTTCGGACGTCCATACCGACCAGTTGGTATTCATAGTATCGGTCCTGGGAGGGCGGCGCCAGCCGTTCTTCGGGGATCTGCAACAGTCCGCCAACGAGCGGGCTTGCCTCCTCAGGCGTCGCGACGGCCGCAAAACGAAGGAGATATCCCTCAGCCGCCCGCCTGCTCCCCAAAACCGCGAGTGTCCGGGGCCCTGAGGAAATCTCCACCTGCACCTGCTTCAATTTCTCAAAACGGCCCGGCACATCCGAGTAAGATGCCACTTTGACCTCACCTCTTACGCCATGCGTCGCTATGATTTTCCCAATGGTGACCATTCCAACGCCACTTGGCCGAGACCTCGTGGCTAGCGATGGCATCGCGTGGTCCACTGTTTCACGATTTCCCATACGTACCGTTTCCCCGTTTCATTGCGGCGGTCAGATCGTGCGCATCGATCAGCGCCTTCAGGTCATCCTGTGCCGCATCTCTGATCACACCTCGCCTGCCCCGGAACGCCAGACGTCCCCCGCGCCGGCAAGATGCGGAAGCCGAGAGGTCAGGCCTTGGAGGGAGCCTCTTTAAGCTGCTTAAGCACACCCGCGCTATCCAGCAAATGGTGCACCGTTACCGACGGTTGCGCCCCCTGCTTGAGCCACGCCATCACCCGATCCTGCTTGATCGTCACGGCGGCTGGCGTCTTTAGAGGATCATACGTGCCAAGTACTTCGATATACCGGCCGTCTCTTGGCATTCTGGAGTCCGCGGCCACAATTCGATAGAAGGGCCTCTTATGCCGGCCGCCTCGTGTCAGTCTTAATCGCACCACAAAAATTGTCTCCTGTCTGAAAGGTTGCTCTACGAGAGGAACGCTTGGTTAGCGTTCCCCGACCACTTTCGTCCCGCCCGTCCGGACAGCATTTTCATCATCTTGCGGGCTTCGAGATACTGCTTGATGAGGCGGTTGACGTCCTGAACGGTTGTTCCACTGCCCTTCGCGATGCGCTTCTTCCGGCTCCCGTTCAGCAACGTATGATCCCGCCGCTCCCGAGACGTCATGGAATCGATGATGGCAGCGACCCGCTTCATTTCCTTCTCCGGAACGCCGGTAGCCGTTAGGTCTTTCAATCGCTGTCCGCCGGGCAGCATGTTCAAGATCTGTTCCAGCGAGCCGAGTTTATTAACCTGTTTGAGTTGCTCTCGGAAGTCCTCCAGGGTCAACGTGTCCGAGCGCAACTTGTGGATCATGGCGTCAGCCTGATCCTTGTCCACGGCCTCCTGGGCCTTTTCAATGAGCGAGAGGACGTCGCCCATACCGAGAATGCGGGACGCCATCCGATCCGGATGGAACGGCTCCAAGGCCTCCAGTTTTTCTCCCGTGCCCAGAAACTTGATGGGTTTGCCGGTAACGGCCTTCATGGACAGAACCGCTCCGCCTCGCGCGTCACCTTCGACCTTGGTTAAGATGATGCCGGTCAGTCCCACGCGACGATCGAACTGCTCGGCCATTGCGACCGCATCCTGGCCCATCATCGAGTCCGCAACCAAGAGGATTTCATGCGGCGAGGTCTGATTCTTGATGGCGACCAATTCGTCCATGAGCTCATCGTCGACATGGAGGCGGCCGCCGGTATCCAGGATGGCCACATCAAAGCCCTGCTGGCGGGCACGCTCCACCCCGTCCAAAGAGAGACGAACTGCGTCCACTTCTGAAAGCTGAGCTCGATGCACAGGGACATCCAGGGATTCCCCGAGGATCGTCAATTGCTCGGCCGCGGCCGGTCGCCGCGGGTCGGCCGCGACCAGTAGGACCCTTTTGCCGCCCGCCTTAAAATAGCGCGCCAGCTTGCCGCTGGTGGTCGTTTTGCCTACCCCTTGAAGACCGACCAGCATAATGACCGTCGGAGGGTTCGAAGACAACTTCAGCGCCGCTTGCTGGAACCCCATGAGCGCGCACAGTTCTTCCCACACGACTTTGACAACCTGATGGCCCGGGGTGAGGCTTTGGAGGACTTCCTGTCCGACAGCTTTCGCCCGGACGCGCTCGACAAAGTCCTTGACGATTTTGAAATTGACGTCCGCTTCCAGAAGCGCTAGGCGGACCTCTTTCAGAGCGTCGGCGATATTGGTCTCGTTGAGCACTCCGTGCCCACGCAGACGCTTGAAAATCCCCTCAAGTTTTTCAGAGAGAAGACTCAGCACAATTGCTCCTCTTTGTCCTCTTATTTATTTGAAATTACTTTGTAAAACCAACTGGTCAGTGTACTGAAATTGCGTCCGAAATGTCAAGGCGATTGGCCGTCCTGGGGCGCTTTGGAAGGGCTTTCGACAGGAGATTTTCTCGCCGGCCTATGGCGAACCGGCGCGATGCTTAGGGTTTGACTTCGTCGAGACTCCTTAGTACAGTGCGGCGAATTTTGCTTACGCCCAGGAGATCTCGCCGACATGAGATGGCCGCGTGCGTAAATCGCCCTGGATCCTCCTTGTCTGCGTCTTGGTCGGGGGCATGTTCGGCGGGCTCCTTGGCGAAATCTTGCTAGCCGTTGCACCCCCGGGCGTTATTCAGAACGTCTTTTCCCAAGCCGTCCGTCCCGGGCTGTCCCCTCCTGTCACCGTCGACTTGTGGCTCCTGACATTTACAATTGGGTTTACTCTGAAGATCAATCTTCTGGCTTTTATCGGGATCATCCTGGGCGTCTTCATCTACAAACAGATTTAGTTCCTTCGCTCAGTCCTTCACACCCAGCGCCAGCGCCTGCTGCTTCAACACCTTGATCTGATCCCGCAACTCCCCGGCCCGCTCGAAGGCCAGGTCCTTCGCCGCCGCCTTCATCTCGGTCTCAAGTTGCAGTAGCAGCGGCTTTAAGTGCACGTCGGCGCTATAGACGGCTCGCTCTTCCGCTGCGATTGGAACGGTCACATAGTCTGCTTCGGACACGTCGTAAAGCGCTTTGGGAATGCCTCTCTTGATTGTTTCCGGCGTGATGCCATGCTCACGATTGTACTCCTGCTGCACTGCGCGCCGACGTGTCGTCACGTCAATCGTGCGCCTCATCGACTCGGTGATACGATCGCCGTACAGCAACACCGCCCCCGAGGCATTGCGAGCCGCCCGGCCGGCAGTCTGGATCAAGGATCGCTCGGAGCGCAAATAGCCTTCCTTGTCGGCATCGAGGATCCCCACCAACGAGACCTCCGGAATATCAAGTCCCTCACGCAGCAAATTGATTCCCACCAAGACATCGAAGACTCCCAGACGCAGATCCCTGATGATCTCGGTCCGCTCCAATGTGTCGATGTCGGAATGCAAATATCTCACCTTCACACCCAAGTCGTGATAGTACTCCGTGAGGTCCTCCGCCATCCGCTTTGTCAATGTCGTAACTAGCACCCGCTCCCCGGCGGCCGCCCGTTTGCGAATTTCAGCCAACAGGTCGTCCACCTGGCCCTTGGCTGGGCGGACCGAAATCTCCGGATCCATCAACCCCGTCGGCCGGATGATCTGTTCCACCACGCGGCCGCCCGTTTTTTCCATCTCGTAGGGGCCGGGCGTCGCCGAAACATAGATCGCCTGCCGGACGCAGCGTTCAAACTCCGGAAATTTCAGGGGGCGGTTGTCGAAGGCCGAGGGCAGCCGGAACCCGTATTCCACGAGACTTTTTTTCCGCGAGTGGTCTCCCTCATACATGCCCTGGATTTGCGGAATCGTCGCGTGCGATTCGTCCACGATCAAGAGGTAGTTCTTGGGGCAGTAATCGAGCAGCGTCGGTGGGGCATCCCCTGGGAACCGCCCGGTCAGATGCCGGGAGTAATTTTCGATACCATGGCAATAGCCCATGGCTCGCATCATCTCCAGATCGAAGCGAGTCCGCTGCTCGATCCGTTGCGCCTCGAGCAACTGGCCGCTGGCTTTGAACGTTCCGATGCGCTGCTCCAGTTCTTCTTCAATCCCGCCCAACGCCCGATCGAATCGGTCGGGCGCGATTAAATAGTGGGTATTCGGGTAGACCGCGACTTTGGGGAGACGCCGCAGGGATCGACCGGTCAAGGGATCGATTTCATGAATCGCGTCGACCTGGTCGCCGAACAACTCGATCCGCACGCTCCGGTCCTCCGCCGAGGCGGGAAAAATCTCAATCACATCGCCGCGCACCCGAAAAGTACCGCGATGGAAATCGGTGTCGTTACGCGCGTACTGGATCTCGACGAGTTTCCTGAGGATCGCCTCCCGTCGCACCTCGACGCCTTCCTCCAGGTACAGCAGCATGCCATGGTAGACCTCCGGCGATCCCAGACCGTAAATGCAGGATACCGACGCGACAATGATGATGTCCTCTCGCTCGAACAGCGATCGCGTCGCCGAGTGCCGCATCCGGTCGATGGCGTCATTGATGGAGGAATCCTTAGCGATGTACGTATCTGTGGACGGGATGTAGGCTTCCGGCTGATAGTAATCGTAATAGCTGACGAAATATTCGACCGCGTTGTCCGGAAAGAAGCTTTGAAATTCTCGATAGAGTTGCGCCGCCAGCGTTTTGTTGTGCACGACGACCAGGGTCGGCTTTTGGACCTGAGCGATTACGTTGGCGAGGGTAAAGGTTTTGCCGGAACCGGTCACGCCCAGGAGGACTTGATGCGTGTCTCCCCCCAGAATCCCGTTTGCCAAGCTCTCAATGGCTTGTGGTTGATCTCCTCGGGGTTGAAACTCCGAGACCAGCCTGAATCGTGCCATAACATCTTGAGCGTAACATAGGGACGAATGGCTTGACGAGAGGCGCGGTGTAGAATCCGGGAAGTGCCGTTAGACGCCGAATCCCGATCCAACGCCGGAACTCCGTTCGGCCCGTTCGGTGCACAAGCCGATAAAACTATGGCGCCTGCTCAGCGGGGACGTGGTGGCGTCGAGCGCAAAACAGGTTGGGTCCAGGTCCACCTGACGACCGAAGTCCATCCCTTTCAAGAAGGCGTCGGCCATAAGCGTTTCCACGTCATCGATCGGCAGCCTGATAGTCTCGGCGGTGCGGGTGATGGCCGTGTCGAACTGGACCACGATCTGCGGCGATTCCGGACCAAAGATGTTTGTGGCGCAGGTAGTGGTGAGTTCGACGATGACCTGTCGCTGATCCGCCGGTGGAGGAACGACGAGTTCATTGGGAAGCTCCAACGTTGTCGCGACAAGGGCGGTGACCTCGTGCGGCGTCATGCCGGTCGCTTGGAGATGGGCTTCAGCCCAGGGCAAGCCTGTGCGCTGGATGGTCTGATCGACGGCAAGAATGACCTTGGGCAGGTACGCAGCCAACGCGAATTCGCCCAAGCTTTCGAGAAGGACATTGGTAAACAGCGCTTGCGCCTCAGGTAACCGCCCCGCTTCGGCCAGAGCACACGCCTGATGGCCCGCCACAAAAGTTTTCGCCAGAAGACGACGGAGGCTGACCGTCTGGGGAAGCCGCTTTTGGACCAACTCGGCAAACTCTGTGGCGATGGCAATATCCCGGATAGTATCGTAGCCGGTGCGCAGGATCGCCTGGGACAGGCTGGTAATCTTCTCATTGCGCCGCTGGTAAAAGACGCTGTTTGCGACTTTCAGAACCCGCGCCGTGAAGGCTTGATCGTGGAGAATCGCATTCGCGATGGCGTCCACTTTGCTGAGGGGACTTGAAAGCAGCGCGATCACCTTGACGGCGGTCTGACGGATGATGGGAAGAGGTCGTCCCGCCAGGATCGTGGCTAAAGAGGCGCGCAGGTCAGTAGAATCAGAGGCCATGTCCCTATCCTATCGGTTGAGGGCGGGAGAAAATTTAGCCTCGGGCTGACATTTCCTTGCTGCTCTATGAGCGGGCCCTCTCGGTATCATTGCCGGCCCCGCTTAAGCATAGAACCGGTACTCTTCCGCCTGGATAGACTGACGTCGTCGTCTCCGGATACAATATCACCAAAAAGTTCCCCGGAGAGCTGGAAGTATGAAGATCCGGACAGTTGCTCAGGCAGTACGCCGTTTAAGCCTGCTCGTCGCCGTGACCGGTCTCGTGGCTTGCACCACCAATCCTTACACTGGCCGTCATCAGCTCATAATGATGTCGCCCTCCGAGGAGATGAAGCAGGGCGCCCAAGCCTATGAACAGGTTCTCCACGATCCGAAGATGCCGCCCTCCCGCGATCCACGTGAAATCGAACCGGTCAAGCGGGTGTCGGCGAGAATTATTGAGGCCGCCAAGAAATCCAAGTACGCAGACATTGCCAACACCTTTACGTGGGAAGTGAGCGTCATCAAAGACGACAAGACCATGAACGCCTTCGCGCTGCCAGGCGGAAAGATCGCTGTCTATACGGGAATCTTCAATGTCGCGAAAAATGAGGCGGGACTAGCCGCGATCCTTGGTCATGAGGTCACCCATGCCTTGGCGCGGCATGGAGCGGAGCGAGTCAGCCAGGGTTATTTGGCACAGGGAGGAGTACTGGTTGGATCAGTAGTAGGCGCGGGGTTTGGTATTGACCCTCAAATAACGCAGCTGGCAGGTGGCGCTTTAGCCCAATATGGTGTCATCTTGCCATACAGTCGCGCGCACGAGTCGGAAGCTGACCATATCGGATTACTGCTTGCTGCAGATGCCGGCTATGATCCACACGAAGCGGTGCACGTGTGGGAGCGGATGGAACAGGTCTCTAAAAACCAGCCTCCTGAATTCCTGTCTACCCACCCGGGCCATGGAACTCGCATTAAACAACTCGAGGGTTGGATGCCGGAAGCCATGACGCACTACCATGCCCAACCAGGGATGCAGGTAGTGGAACTGCCTCTCGAACCGCTTCACTGAACCCCAGTTGTCCTCCGCATCTCCCGCGAATGCCAGAATTTCGCGACCAGGCTGTGAGCAGGATGCTACCGTGCTCCCTGAGCGCGGGGCCTGGCTCGTGATGGTTCCGTTGCTTACCACGATACTGTACTACGCCCTGCCGGGTGATCTGCGAGAAAACATCTGGCTCATTTTGAGTCCACAACTGGCGGCCTACGGCATGCTGGCCATTTGGCTGGTGCAGAACCGCAGCTCATGCACACGCCTTCGATTGGAACCCTCACGCCTTCTCGCGGCGCTGCCTTGGGGCGGCTTGATGGGGCTCGCCTTGGGAGTGATCAATCTTACGGTCCTCCTATGGGTGATTCCGGGACTGGGAGGGGACATCAGTTTTCTGCGCGAGACGCCTCACGCGCAAGCGCCGGCATGGCTGATGTTTCCGTTAGGCATCGGCGCCATTGCAATCCTGGTCGAACTGAATTTCCGAGGGTTTCAGATGGGCCGCCTGCTGGCTCTCCTCGGATCGTCACGGACGGCGCAGGGTTGCGCCGTCATTGTCTCAGCCTTCGCCTTCGCGTGGGATCCGTTCATGGTACACGTCTTTCGGTCTTTACACTGGATGGCCTTCACGGACGGTGTCGTCTGGGGGGTTCTGTTGTTGCGGACACGAAGCCTTTATGCCACCATGGCGGCGCACGCGGTCGAAGTGTGGATCCTATACGCAGGACTCAAACTCTGGTTTTAGTAATACTTCGTGATTCGTGCAATGAGATATCTGTTGTATTTCCTGATCGGAGGTGCCGTCGTCAGTCTGACAACGTGGTTCGGCAGTCTCGGCCGCAGTTGGTTAGCAGCCTTTGTGTCGACCTTTCCGGCACTCACCGTCCTGACTTTCATTTTGATCTACTTGAACGGTGGGGTCGCGGAAACGGTGCCCTATGCCAAGCATCTCATTTATTTTGTCATCCCATGGGTCGCCTATGTCGGCCTGTTCCTCCTAACCGTTGACCGGTTCGGCTTTTGGCCCGCCTTGACCTGCTCGGTGGCAGCTTTCGTGGGGGTCGCGAGCCTGTTCCGATTCATGGTATGAGCGCAACGGACTTCCCCAAAGATTGCTACCATCCATTGAACTAAGCCGTACGCAAACTCTCTTTCGTCACTACTATACCGCCACGCGCAATTTGCACCTGAGATGACAGAGAAACAGGATTGCGCTCTAACTTCGCGTTATCTATACTGCAGGGAACTAAGGGCCTTGCCGGGGGCCTTTGCAGTGATCTGGCATTGCACGCAATAACAAGGAGATGCCGTGGCCAGACTGGGCGTTAACATCGATCATATCGCGACCGTACGCCAAGCCCGCGGCGGAAAGGAACCCGACCCTGTCACGGCCGCACCCCTCGTCGAAATGGCCGGCGCCGACGGTCTCGTCGTGCACCTCAGGGAAGACCGGCGTCATATTCAGGATCGTGATCTCACCCTGCTCCGCGAGATTGTCCATACCAAGCTCAACCTGGAGATGGCGGCCACCGATGCAATGGTGCGCCTCGCCATGGAGGTTAAGCCGCACCTCGTCACTCTCGTCCCTGAACGACGCGAAGAACTGACCACCGAGGGCGGATTGGACGTCGACAGCCAGCGGCAACGCCTTAAAGACGTAACTCTCCTTCTCCACCAATCGGGCATTGCGGTAAGCCTTTTTATCGATCCGGTCCTGGAGCAGATCAAGGCCGCCCGCCGCGTGGAAGCAGATTGTATTGAACTCCATACCGGTCGCTATGCCAATGCCTTGGGCTTAAAAGAGCAGGACATTGAATTCGAGGCTCTCGCCCAAGCCGCGCGGGCGGCCTATAAGTTGGAACTTGCGGTCAGCGGAGGGCACGGCCTGACTTACCATAATGTTCGCCGCCTGCGCGGTATTAGCGAGATCGTGGAATACAACATCGGTCATAGCATCATCGCCAGAGCGATATTCATCGGACTGGAGCGCGCGGTCCGCGAAATGAAGGAACTCCTGCGGTAATGGCCGCCTGAGCAATTGCATGGAACTCGTCACCGCCGCCGAGACGCGCGCCCTGGATCGCGCTGCCATCGAGGAGCGGAAGATTCCCAGCCTGCGGTTAATGGAAAATGCCGGGCGGGCGGTCGTTCTCGAAATGCAGCGCCAGTTCGGCCCGCTGCGGGGGAAGACCGTCACGGTCGTGTCCGGAAAAGGCCAAAATGGCGGCGATGGGTTCGTGATTGCACGGATGCTGCGTGAGCGCGGGTCGCGCGCGCGCGTGCTCCTTCTCGCATCGCCTTCCGCACTCGTAGGGGACGCCGCGACTACTCTGCGGAAATATAAACGGCGGGGCGGCCGGACCTATCCCGTTTTGGACGAACCCTCGGCGTCGCGGGTGATCGAACCGCTGCTCGGAGAGAGCGACTTTCTTGTTGATGCGATTTTCGGCACAGGCTTGAACGCGCCGGTTCAAGGCCCGGCGGCCGGTGTCATCAGCCTGATGAACCAATCCGGTCGTCCGATCGTGGCCGTTGACCTGCCATCGGGCCTTGATGCCGATTCAGGACAGATTCTCGGAACCGCCATCCAGGCGTCCCTCACGGTCACACTTGCACGGCCTAAGCGAGGACTGTACATCGGAGATGGTCCGAATATCGCTGGGACAATCCGGGTTGGCGATATCGGCATTCCCCCAGAGTTGGTCGCGGCTGCCAAGATTCCGCTAAAACTTCTGGACCCTGCCTCGCTCCGGATCTTCTTGCCCAAGCGAAAGCGTGCGGCGCATAAAGGCTCTTTCGGTCACGCCGGTATTATCGCCGGATCTTCGGGGAAGACGGGGGCGGCGGCGATGGCGGCACTTGGAGCGCTTCGCTCGGGAGCGGGCCTGGTGACGGTGGCCATCCCCGAGGGCCTTAATACCGTGTTAGAGGCGAAGCTCTTGGAAGCGATGACATTCCCGGTGGCGGGAACGCCGTCGCACGGATTGGCCAAAGACAGCAAAGAGAGTCTACTCGAATTTGCGGCGAGCAAGACCGCCGTGGCGATCGGCCCGGGCATTGGGCGCGAGCCAGAGACGGTCGGCCTCGTGCTCGAGCTGCTTACCGAAATCAAACATCCTCTTGTCCTCGACGCCGACGGCATCAACGCGCTCGCAGGGCACGCCCACATCTTGCGTCGGGCTCAAGCTCCGGTAATTCTCACGCCCCACCCTGGAGAAATGGCGAGGCTGCTCGGGGCAAGCGCGGCCGACGTACAGAATGATCGCTTAGGGGTGGCGGGCCGCTTTGCCCGAGAGTTCAATGTGCACGTCGTCTTGAAAGGCGCGGGCACGGTGCTGGCCGGCCCGGACGGTTCCCTGGCCGTGAATCCCACGGGCAATCCGGGAATGGCAACCGGGGGAACCGGCGATGTCCTGACCGGCATGATCGTGGGACTCCTGGCCCAAGGGCTTTCTCCCTGGGAAGCCGCCTGCACGGGAACCTATTTGCATGGCCTGGCGGGGGATCTTGCCGCCGCTCGCCGCGGCGAGGTTGGCATGCTCGCCCGGGATCTGCTTGAGACCATTCCCGAGGCGATTCGAGAGCTGCAGTCAGAAGAGAATTCGATCTAATGCCATTCGGCTTAGTAGCCCATACGGAGAGCGCCAGGATGCCTGCTGACAACGGACCTTCTCCGGAGTTCGCCTCTACGCTCGAGACCTCTTCCAGTCTCGAAACGGAAGAGTTGGGAGAGAGGCTGGGGCGGGCCTGCAGAGGCGGAGAGATCATTGCCTTGGTCGGACCGCTCGGAGCCGGCAAGACCTGCTTGGTCCGGGGACTGGCGCGAGGGCTGGGTGTTTCCGACCAGCGCGCAGCCAGCCCGACGTTCACGCTGATTCACGAATACCGCGGGCGGGTGCCGGTCGTGCACGTCGACTTGTATCGGCTCGATGCGGAGGAGGCTGCACACCGCTTGGGCCTTGAAGAATATCTCGAGTCCCCGGCGGTGACGGTGATTGAATGGGCCGACAAGATCCCGACGCTGCTTCCACGCGATCATCTTCGGATTGAACTGGAACATCGCGGGGATGAGCGGCGACAAATCACGTTGTTTCCGCTCAGCGCAAGTTATCAGACGCTCGTGCGGGATGCCATGAACAGCGCGCGCCACCGAGGAACCCAATCAGCATGATGCTTCGCGTCTTCGAGCGATCGTCCTGAACCATGGTCCGCCTGATTCTGGTCGTGATCCTGTTGACGTTATCGCTGACGTTCTTTCTGCAAAACCGCAGTGAAGAGGCCGTGCTGCATTACTTCGGCGCCGCCAGTAAACCGACCCCCATCTATAAACCGATCCTGACTGCATTTGGCGCCGGGATCTTCATCATGGGACTTCTGCTTTTTCCGGCCTGGATAAAGCTCCGTATGGAACTCCGGCGTTCCCGGAAAGCCTTGCAGCTGGCCGAAGAAGAGCTGGATCGGCACCGCAACCCTTCAGGTATCCCCGGCAGTCGCCCTCCGCTGTCGTACCCGCGAGGCGAGGTCCTGGAGGATGAAGATGTTCTCTGATCTCACCCCACTTATGCGCCAGTATCGAGAGTTGAAACAACGGTACCCCGAGGCGCTGCTGTTCTTTCGCGTGGGCGACTTTTATGAAATGTTTTATGAGGATGCGGTGGAAGGCGCCCGGCTCTTGGAGATCGCACTGACGTCGCGGGATAAGAACAAGACAGATCAGGTGCCTCTCTGTGGGGTCCCACATCACGCAGTCACCGGCTATCTCATCAAGCTTCTGAAGGCCGGCCGGTCCGTTGCCCTGTGCGAGCAGGTGGAGGATCCACGTTTGGCGAAAGGCCTGGTCCGGCGCGAAGTCATCCGGGTCTACACGCCCGGCACATTGATTGAATCCGATCTGCTCACGCCCGGGGAACCGAACTTTCTGGCGTCCTTGTGTGTGTCTCATACCGGAGCAGGCTTGGCTTGGCTCGACCTTTCAACCGGTGAATTTCGGGCCTTGGAAATGTCAGAGGGATGGGAAGACCGGATGCGGGATGAATTGATTCGAATCGAACCCCGCGAGCTCTTGGTTCCACACGATCAGTCCGAACAGCTTCGCCGGCTTTTCAGCGCGATCGTCCCTTCCGTTACGGCCGCCGAGATGGCGATTTTTGATAGCACCGCTGCCAGGACACTGCTGTTGGAGCAATTTCAGGTGTCCTCGCTGGCCGGTTTCGGATGCGATGAGAAGCCTCTCGCCGTCAGTACGGCAGGGGCGCTTCTCAGTTATGTCAAACAAACACAACCCGGAACGCCCTTATCGCACGTGGTGCGACTCACGACACATGGTGGCGGGCCCATCATGACCCTCGATCGGGCGACTCAACGCAATCTAGAGCTCGTTCGCAGGGCCTCCGACGGGCGGCTGGAAGGCTCGCTGCTAAGCGCTCTCGACCGAACCCTTACTTCTATGGGCGCCCGGCTGTTGCGCGCGTGGGTCTTACACCCGCTGACTGATATTGTCCCCGTCCTGGAGCGCCAAGAAGCGGTGGCAGAGTTGCATGCCGACTTCGAGCGGCGAAGCAGGCTTCGGGCGGCGCTCAAAGGCGTTTCCGACCTGGAGCGTCTGATGACCCGCATTGTCTTGGCAGCTGCAAATGCGAGAGATCTCCTGGCGCTGAAAGACTCCCTGAAAGCGCTCCCGGAAATCAATCAGCACCTTGCAGCCTGCACCTCGCCTTTTTTAAAACAACTCCATGAGCAGTGGCATGACCTCGCCGAATTGGCTGTGGCCATTGAGCGCACCCTTCAGCCGGATGCGCCGGCGGCGATCAAAGAAGGAGGGCTCATTCGGGATGGGTACGATGCTGCGCTTGACGAACTGAGAGTTATCAGCCGGGATGGGAAAGCCTGGATCGCCGGAATCGAGCGCCAAGAGCGCGAGAAGACCGGCATCGAGTCTCTGAAAATCCGCTATAACCAGGTATTCGGGTATTACATCGAGATCACCAAGGCGAACTTGGATCGAGTTCCCCTGCATTACGCTCGCAGACAAACTCTCGTCAATGCGGAGCGGTTTACCACCCAGGAACTCAAAACGCTCGAAGATAAAGTCCTGGGCGCCGAAGAACGGATTCGGACCCTGGAGTTTGAGCTGTTCGACGCCCTACGGCGAATTGCGGCGACAGCCGCGCCCCGAGTCCAGAAGCTCGCGCAGATGCTCGCTGCCATTGACGTCGTCACGGGGCTGGCCCTGGTGGCTTCGGAAAATGCCTATTGCCGTCCCGAACTGACCTGCGACGACCGGCTCATCATCACGGACGGACGCCACCCAGTCCTGGAGCAAGGGCGTCTGCCAGGTGGGTTTATTCCGAATGACGTGCACCTCGGAGGGCCCACTCATCGCTTGCTGGTCATCACCGGTCCCAACATGGCCGGGAAAAGCACCTATTTGAGACAGACTGCCTTGATCGTCTTGATGGCCCAGATCGGATCCTTCGTGCCCGCAAAAGTCGCCGTGATCGGCGCCGTCGACCGCATATTTACGCGAGTCGGGGCTTCCGATAATCTGCTCGAGGGCCAGAGCACCTTTATGGTGGAAATGACCGAGACCGCCAATATCCTTCATCATGCGACCGCGCGAAGCCTGGTCATCTTAGATGAGATTGGCCGCGGCACGAGCACCTTCGACGGGCTGAGCATCGCGTGGGCCGTTGCGGAGGCCCTGGCTGACGCTTCGCGCATCGGCGCCAGAACCCTGTTCGCGACTCACTACCACGAACTCACCGAGCTTGCCCACAGCCACTCCGGCGTTCGCAATTATAACGTGGCGGTCCGGGAGCGAGGGGATGAGATACTCTTTTTGCGAAAGATCGTCGAAGGCGGCAGCGATCGCAGCTACGGAATCCAAGTGGCGCGCCTGGCGGGACTGCCTCGTGTTGTCATAGCGCGCGCGCAGGAAGTGCTGGCGCGCTTGGAAACCGGAATGAGCGACCAGGACCGCTATCCGGACGGCATATTATTGGCGCAAGACGCGGCAATGGATGCGACCCTGCCCCCACCTCATCCGATCTTGGATGAAATGCGGCAGATGGACCTTTTCAAGATGACGCCGCTCGAAGCGCTGAACAAGCTTTCTGAGATGAAAGAGCGATTACAGCAGGAGGCGTCCGGATAAAAAAAAGGCGGCAGACTTTTTCAAGCCTGCCGCCCAGAGCCTTTTCTGACGAAACTCGCTCAACAGCCCTTATAGTCTTTAAACCGAACGTTGGACTTTCCGATCTGCGTGGTACCACCAGCCTGAGGCGCCCCTAATACATCGGCGGGTACCGGGGTCCCCTTCCCGCATTCGGCCTTCATCTCCGGGAAACCCGGCTGCGCTTTCATGGCCACCGGAGAAAGCCCGGGGGAAGATCCTTGCGCAACGGGCATCAGCCCCGACCAGAGCTTATCATCCACGTCTTTTACAGCCGTCGCAACGCGCTTATTCTGCTCGACTTCCTGTACAACCATTTCGACGACGTCCGCATTCGTGCCGGGAGCCACTTTCTCGGCAGCGGCCGGTCCAGGGGCTGGACGGGCTTTGGACTTTAGGAACTCCAGGTCCTTGCCGGACGCGAAGACGCGCATGTTCTTGCCGGGGAGCATCTTGCCCCAGAACTGATCAATCTCACCGCTGTTCCGGACGCCTTTCCAGGTCCAGTTCACCCAGACTGCATCTTCGTACGGATCCACGATGATGACGCGCGCCAAGATCGTCTTGGGTGTGCTGAAATCCTCCTCGAACCGCTCCGAGAAGGCCTCAATCGCGAGCGCGACACCGGCTGCACCCGTCAGGATGACCGCGGCGCTTACCGCCAGTAGTTTGGAATAAGCCTTCATCCGACTCCCTCCTTCGTAGAGAAAATGTGAGGATAAATTATTTGATCACCTTGAAGGCCGTAATGGTCGGCCGGCCCCCGACATCTTCGACATTCACTTCCATATTCACAAGTTCCTGGTTCGCCTTCATCATCTGGTCCATCAATCCCTTGTCCTTGACGGCGAGGCGCACAGTGGTTTGAGCATGGTACCACCCGGAATAGGGAGCATTCTTCTCGGGCCCCCCCTGGAAGCCCCAAGCACCGCCGCCCGCAAAGCCATCCGGCGTTTCAGTCGTGGGACCGGAAGTGCGTCCCCCCGGTGTTCCGGAACCCGGCGCTCCGGTATTCCAGTACTGGATCCCAAAAAGTACTTCATTGTCGGGGTTTTCGGCCCACGCCGACCAGATCCGACCCTTCAGGATTTCAGCTGACGCCTGGTCGACCGGCCAGGCACCGATTATAAACAGGGCAATGACTGCAGCAATGATGACACCTCGTTTCATGCTGGCTCCCTCCTTGAAATTAACTTTATCGTCGGATGACAATGCTCGTAAGACCTTCAGTGGGAACCGATGCTACTAGAGGCCTTTTTTTTTGTCAAGAAGATTTTAGATGTTGCTAAACCATATCTAACGTAATGATATGTATCATGTTTTATGGTCTATGTGCGTCATCAAAATGTTCGCGATTCCGGCCGTTAAACGGACATCTTTTCTGTTCATATTAGACACGAAAACATACGTACCAATCTTCCATGAAAGCACTCCGCGGCCCCGGTTGATGGTCATCCGTTAGCGGGATTGCTCGGGAATTTTCAGATTATACTTTCCCATCCGATAGCGAAGGGTGTTCCGCGTTACCTTCAATAGCCGCGCGGCCTCGGAAACATTTCCTTTCGAGCGCCCCAGCGCCTCCCGCAGCATGACTTTCTCTACTTCCTCAACGGAGAGACCGTATGACAGCAAAGAGGGAAGCGTGTCGTCCGATGAGGCCTGGACTCTGGCTTTCAGATAGCCCGGCAGGTTATCGATGTCAACGCGGGTGCCCTTGCACGTGATTGAGATCCATTCCACCATATTTTGAAATTCTCGAATGTTGCCCGGCCAGGAGTAGCCCTCGACGAGCCGCATCGCGTCGGTCGTGAACCCCGAGATCCTCAGGCCCCGTTCCCGATTGTATCGCGCCAGCAAGTGGTCGAGCAGCACCTGAATGTCGCCGGAGCGGTCTCTTAACGGCGGCAAGTGCAGCGGACAGACGCTGATACGATAGAAGAGGTCTTCCCGGAATTTGCCCCTCTGCAGCAGGTCTCGAAGATCGTGATTTGTCGCCACCACGAGCCGAAGATCCACCTTGATGCCTTTGAGTCCGCCCAACGGTTCAAGCATGCGGTCTTCGATCACGCGCAGCAGCTTCGCCTGGATCGGCATGCTCATTTCACCGATCTCGTCGAGAAACAGCGTGCCTCGGTGGGCGAGAAGAAACCTCCCCGGTTTTGCCTTTTTGGCATCGGTGAAGGCGCCTTTTTCATAACCGAACAGTTCAGATTCAAGTAGATTCTCCGGGATCGCCGCGCAGTTGATCGCCACCAGCGGCCCCCCCCGTCGCCCGCTGGCATAGTGAATCGCTCGGGCCAGCAATTCCTTGCCGGTTCCGCTCTCGCCGCTTATCAACACCGTCGATTCTGTCGCAGCGATATCGCGGGCTAGGGCTTTGATCTTCTGCAGCTCGGGCGACTGCCCTACGATATTTTCAAACCCGAACTGCTCGCCCAGTTCCCGGCTTAAGCCGCGGTTCTCCTCTTGGAGGCGTCGCATGGCAAGCGCCCGCTTCACGACGATTTTTAATTCGTCGTTGTCCACCGGCTTACTGATGTAATCGAACGCGCCCTTCTTCATCGATTCGACAGCCGACCTGACCGTGCCGAAACCCGTAATGATGATGACCGGAATCTCAGGGCCTACCTTGGCCACATGGTCCAGCACCTCAAAGCCGCCGGTTCTGCCCATTTGGAGATCCGTCAATACCAGATCAATCCCGCCGTCATCGATATACTTGATGCCCGTTTCTGCGGAATCGGCCAATATTAAGCGATAGCCCTCCGCTCTCAGGACGAGATCCAAAATCCGGCGCATCCGTTCCTCGTCCTCAATGATCAGGATCGTTGATTCAGGCATGCCTCCACCTTCTCCGTGCCCGCCCGAACCGCCGTAAGGAATCTCAGAACCACTTCTGTCCCTTGGCCCACGGTACTCTGAATCATCATCTGGCCACCGTTGTTCTCAACCAACCGCTTGGCGTTGGTCAAACCCAAACCGGTCCCGTACTCCTTGGTTGTAAAGAAGGGGTCGTACACGTGCTTCAGGTGCTCCACGCTCATGCCGATCCCGCTGTCCGCGACGCGCAATTCAACCATCGCCGGTCCGCGGACGTGTTCAGCGAGCTGTGCGGAGAGCCGGAGGGTCCCCCCATCCGGCATCGCTTCCCGGGCGTTGACCAGCAGGTTCACCAAGGCTTCCTTCACCTGGTCGGGGTCGACCAAAAGTGCCGGTAAGTCGGGGCATACTTCGATCACCACGCGAATCGGTTCACCCTTGCCAAGCGCGCGCCATTCCTGCAGAGACGCGTCAAGCAGCACTTTCGCCCACACCGCCCGCAGTTCTGGAGACTTCTGTCTCGCAAATCGCAAGAAGTGGTTAATCCGATTCGTGAGTCGATCCACCTCGTCGATCACATACTGCGCCACCTCTCGCTTGACTGAGTCGGGCTGCCGCTCATCCATGACCAGTTGCGCTGAACTCCGAACGACGCCGAGAGGGTTCTTGATATCGTGCGCGAGAGCCGCCAGGAGCTGCCCGACGGAGGCCAGTTTTTCCTTTCGTAATAATTCTCCCTCTTGATCATGGATCTTCTTAAAGCTCTCCTCCAAGGTCTCCGCCATCTGATTAAAGGCCGATGCCAAGGACTCCAGTTCGTCCCCTGTGCGAATTGCGACCCGGCGATCGGTGGTGCCGCGCAAACCGCGGTCAAACCGACCCGCTGAGGCCAAATCGCTTACGTCTCTGCGGATCGCGTGAGCCTGCTCGTGCAAAAGTACGATGGGCTTTACAATCAAGCGGCCCACATAGAACCCCAGAGACGCGAGGACGGTGACCATCCCGAATCCGATCATCCCGACCTCGCGCAGCAGCGTGTACACAGGAGCGTAGGTCTCCGAGGGATCCTGCCGGACGAAGGCGTACCACTGGGTGCCTCCCAGACTGGATCTGGAGAGGCGGTGCGCAAAGCGAATCGGCGCGTAACCGACAATCGAGTTGTGTCCGCCGTGAGCATCATCTTCGGCAATGACCCATCCAGGTTTCGGCTGCATCAATTGCTGCATCAGCGCATCGTTGATCAAATGGGCCTTGGGCGGTAGCACGGGACATATCAGCGGCGTCCCCTCCGTGTTAAGCAACATCCCATGGCCATGCTCTCCCACACGAATCTCCATAATGGCTTTCATGAGGTTGTCCCGGCGTAAGACCAGCTTCACGACACCAATCGCTCGAGTTCCTTCATCATTCAGCACAGGCACTGCAACGTCCAGGAGATAGATGCCCGGGGCCTGCTCGTACAGATCGCTCACATAGGTGTGGCCTAAACCCTGGCCGAACGCTTCGTTCCACCACACGGCGCTCCCATGGAGAAATTCGACGGTGGGATACAAGCTCGCAACAAGGGTCCCGCGCTCATCTGTCACGAGGATGTTTTCGTACGTCTCGCGGCGGATGTTCGCCCATCCCTGAACGTAAGCGAGCGCGTCCAGATTGATAAACGCCGGCATGGTGGAGGAACGTCCCTTCCGAAACTCTTCCCACTGTCGGTTTTGGTCCTGCAACTGACGCTCCCGCGCCCGAGAATCACCCCCATGGTAAGCCACATTCGCGGCCTCCACCGACCCGCGCAGCACGAGCGGGGCAGCCCCCAAATGGCGCGCTCCATCGATTTCGTCATCAATCATTACCTCGATGCGACGCGCGGTCGCCGACGCGATCTGCTGGAAGCTATCGCCGATCGCGTTCTTGAGAGTTTGTGTGCTGTACAGGTATGTGGCAAACAGCGCCACGATCCCGGGCGCAAACCCGACGATCAGGAGGGAGGCAACAAATTTTTTCTGAAGACCGCGTCGAGCCCGACCGATTTCCACCGGCGACTCCTGCTTGAGTACCGTGGTCAGCATAACCCCGGCGTCTGGCGCCACTATAGAGCAGGGGCTAGAAGCATGGCAAGGGAGACGACGGCGCTGTCGCGCGGTCAGAGGGAACGTTCGCGGTTACGGGCGCTCCGGAGGAGCATCTGGAATATCGGAAGAAGCGGGATAGAGCAGCTGCACTCGTTCGACTAAAGGAAGCGCCTCCAAAGTACTCTTTTGGGAAGGCGGGCTGGGAGGATGGTCCCAGCGCAGCACTGTAATACCCCGTTCATTGAGCGTGCTTCGAATCACATCGACCATCGCCTGCAGCGCCAGTTCATGGCCCTCGCGTAGATCAAGCACCCGTTCCTCCTTTTGGGTCGGCGGCGGCTCATCGTGCAGCATGGCCCAGCAACGGTCGAAGAGGCTCACACGCAAAGACTCGGGTATATTGAGACTTTCCAGCTCAGAGCTGCATAAGGCCAAGACCATCAGGACAAATTGCAGATCGGGGAGGCCGGGATAATTGACGTCGAGGGTCTGCATGGACGTACTAGGCGAGAATCGGTTCCAAGGCCCCTTTCTTGATAGGTCCCAAAGCCGTCACGGTGAGATAACGATCGTCAAAGAGATTATCGCTTAGGCGCCAGAGTTGTTCCGGCGAGACGCGGTCGATTTCCGCCATGATCTCCTCACAGGAGATATGCCGACCGAAGTACAGCTCATCCTTCGCCGCCTTGCTCATTCGGCTGCCGGAGGTCTCAAGGCTCAGCATGAGATTCCCCTTGAGTTGGGACTTGGCCCGTTCAAGTTCAGCACGACCCACCCGAGCCGTCTTCAATCGTCGGAGTTCCGCGAGCACGACGGCCAAGACCTTGGGAGCGGCTTCGGGCCGCGCGCCGGCATAGACCGTGAACAGGCCGCTATCCACAAAGCATCCCAGGGAGGAATGAATCGAGTACGCCAGTCCTCGCTTCTCCCGCACTTCCTGAAACAAACGTGAGCTGACGCCGCCGCCCAAGATCGCATTGAGCAGGTAGGCCGCATACCGGTCCTTGTCCGATTGGGACACTCCTTTGAGTCCCACACAGAGATGCGCCTGTTCCAACGGCTTGGACCGGACGTGGACGCCCCCGCCGATCCTCGGCGGAATCCGACTGGCAGAAGAAAGCTCCGCGCGTCGCGCGCCGCCGAAGGCAGCCGCGATCTGCTTGAGCACAGGACCCCGGCGAAAATTCCCTGCAACCGCGATCACAATCTGAGACGGCCGATAAAAGCGGGACCGATAGGACAGGACCTTCTTTCGACGAAGTCCCTCGATTGTCGCGACTTCTCCGAGAATGGGCCGGCCGAGCGGATGCTTTCCAAAGACGTTCTTGGTATGGAGATCGTGCAGGTATTCTTCGGGGTCGTCCTCGACCATGCGAATCTCCTCCAACACGACCCGTTTTTCCTTGCTTAATTCCTGGGAATCGAATCGGGAGTGATGAAAAATGTCCGCCAACAGATCGATCCCCTCCCTGATGTACTCATCCAGCACGGTCGAATAGAAGGTCGTGCATTCCCGGGACGTGAAGGCATTGAGTTCTCCTCCAAGCGCATCGATCTCGCGGGAAATGGCTTCTGCACTGCGCCGGCGCGTTCCTTTAAAAACCATGTGCTCGATAAAATGTGACACGCCTTCTTCGCCCGGCCGTTCGTCCCGGGAACCGACGTCCACCCAGACGCCAATCGAGACCGACCGGACAGAGCTGATCTGTTCGGTCACAACTCGCACCCCGTTATCCAACACGTCCTTCCTGACCATTCTACTGTCCTCGCTTGTCGGCCGCCTATGATTCTGAGGAACCTTGGGGAGCGGGCATAGCCTCTTTGCGGCTTAACCGGATCTTTCCCTGGCGATCCACCTCCAGCACTTTCACGAGAATCTCATCGCCCTCTTTGACTTCGTCGGTCACCGCCTTGACCCGGTGATGGGCCAGTTGGGAGATGTGCACGAGACCGTCCACGCCGGGCAGGACCTCCACAAACGCCCCAAAGTCCATGATCTTTCGTACCTTCCCGAGGTACAGTTTCCCGATTTCCACCTCTTCGGTGATCTGGTTCACTCGTTCAATGGCTTTCTTTGCGGAGGCCTCATCGCTGGAAGCAATCGTCACCGTGCCGTCATCCTGCACATCCATCTTGACGCCGCATGTGGCGACGATATCCCTGATGACTTTCCCCCCTGGTCCAATGATCTCGCGGATCTTGTCCGGTTTGATCTTCAAGGTATAGATACGCGGGGCGAACGGCGACATTTGCTCGCGGGGTGCCGCCAGAGCGGCCCGCATGCGACCGAGAATGTGCAAACGCCCCTCGCGCGCCTGCGCCAGAGCCTGGCGCATGAGCTGCGCGGTAATGCCGGCAATCTTGATGTCCATCTGCAGTGCCGTGACACCGTGCTCCGTTCCGCACACTTTGAAGTCCATGTCACCCAGATGATCCTCAAGCCCCAGAATGTCCGAAAGCACCATGACCCGGTCGCCTTCCTTGATGAGTCCCATGGCGATCCCGGCTACCGGCTCCTTGATCGGCACGCCGGCGTCCATCAAGGCGAGACTCCCTCCGCAGACGGTGGCCATGGACGACGATCCGTTGGATTCAAGGACATCCGACACGAGGCGCAGGGTATAGGGAAAGTCCTTCTTCGTCGGCAGGACCGTTTTCAGCGCCCGCTCCGCCAACGCTCCATGTCCAATTTCCCGTCGCCCCGGAGAGCGCAAGGGACGTGCCTCTCCCACGCTGAAAGGCGGGAAATTGTAATGCAACATGAAGGTTCGATAGTATTCTCCCTCGAGCGCGTCAATCCGCTGTTCGTCGTCGGACGTCCCCAGCGTCACCACGGCCAGAGCTTGTGTCTCCCCTCTGGTGAAGAGCGCCGAGCCGTGGGTCCGGGGCAGGAGAGACACCTCGCAGGTGATCGGTCGAATATCGGAAGGACCACGGCCATCGGCCCGCTTCCCATTCTCCAAAATCGTTTTTCGAACCTCAGTGTACTCCAACTCATGGAACACCAGCTTGACATGCCGCTCGCGATCCTGATCATCCTCTTTCTTCAGGGCCTTCACGGCCTCGGCCAGGATTTCATCAAGCCGCTCCTGGCGGGCCGTCTTGTTGGGAATAAGGATGGCCTGGCAGATCGGCGTGGCGGTCAAGTCCCGCACCGTGTTTCGCAGCGCCGGATCGATCTGTTCAGTGATAACCGCGCGTTTCGATTTTCCATTTGCAGAGCCCAGCCGGCGGATCACCTCAACGACCCGCTTGATCTCCTGATGGGCATGCTCAATGGCGGCGATCATGACATCTTCCGGAAGACCCTCTGCGCCGCCTTCCACCATCATGACGGCATCGGCGGTTCCGGCCACCACGAGATTCAAGTCGCAGCCCTCCAAGCTGGTCAGGTCAGGATTGATCAGGAACTGGCCATCGCGGCGGCCGACTCGCACCGCTCCGACCGGCCCGTTGAAAGGAATGTTGGAGACGGCAAGCGCCGCGGATGCCGCGATAATGCCGAGAATATCTGAGCTTCCCGATTGATCGGCGGAGATCACCATGGCGATCACTTGAGTCTCGGAATACCATCCCTTAGGAAACAGCGGCCGCAGCGGACGATCGATCAGACGGCTGGACAGCTTTTCCTTCTCCGACGGCTGCCCTTCGCGCCTGAAGTAGCCCCCGGGAATCTTCCCTGCCGCATAGGCCTTTTCCTGATAATCGACCGTCAGCGGTAGGAAATCGATGTCCTTCTTGACCGATAGGGAGGCCACCGCGGTGGCCAGGACATACGTATCGCCGTAGGTCGCCAAGACTGCGCCGTCAGCTTGTTTCGCCAGTCGTCCGGTTTCCAGCCTCAGCGTCCGGCCGGCCAAGTCGAGTTCAACTGTGTTCGCCATGTCTAATCACTTCTCCTTCGTTGCGCGCCCACAGATGTCCACGGATGACGCCTCCTTCGTCGATGGAAGAGGCCACATCGGTGTCCACCTGTGACGCATCGTGAACTACACCTGCCTAAGCCCGGCTATCTCCGAATGCCGAGCCGCGTAATCACAGATTTGTATCGCTCCTCGTCGTGTCGCCGCAAATAATCAAGCAGACGCCGGCGGCGGCTCACCATGGTCAACAATCCACGGCGGGAGTGATGGTCCTTCTTGTGCCCTTGAAAATGCTCGGTCAGGTAAGTAATGCGGTTCGTCAAAACGGCGATCTGCACTTCGGGAGAGCCCGTATCGCCTTCATGCGTCCGGTATTCCTGAACGAGATTCGTCTTCGCTTCTTTCGTCAATGCCATGAGCCCTCCCTTATCCCTTTCCTATTACACCCGCCCGCCATTGCACCCGCCCAACCCTGCGGCCGCCAGGACGGCCGCCTTTCCCCTGTGAGGGATTATACCAGTAGCGTGATTATACTAATACTTTTTCAATTTTGACGGTGTCCGCGGAAGCCTGCCACGCCGGGTCTTTCGATGCCCACGGTGCTTTGCCGATAGCTAACAGGCGGCCGTCGGGCCCATGTAGACGGACGGGCGTGCCACTGGTCCACGTGCCCTCGGTATGCAGAATCCGCGCGGGGGAGAATCCAGTTCCATGGCAGGCCGCTACGGAAGAGACCGGATCTAATCTGAAGGCCGGCAATTCCGCCAGGGCATCAGGCAGGGAATGAAGACAACCTTGCACGTCCCCGCGGGTGACCGCATCGGTCAGGTCCGCGAGCGTGAGGGCCTGCTCAAGTGTAAAGCGGCCTACTCGTCGACGCTCGAGGCAGGCGAGATGGCCGCCGACCGCCAACGTTTCCCCGATGTCGGCACATAACGTCCGTACATAGGTCCCCTTGCTGCAAACCACATCAAACACGACATCGACGGTTGGACTACGCTGGATCGAGACAATCTTCAGATCGTGTATCAGGCATTCGCGGCTGACTCGGGGGACGGTCACGCCCGCGCGGGCAGCTTTGTAGAGCGGCACGCCTTTTACCTTTACCGCGGAATACATGGGCGGCACCTGATGATTGATTCCGACACAGGCCTGCATCACGGAGCGGATGGTCTGCTCCTCAGGGAAAGATCCCTGATGTCGCATGACCACGGCACCGTCGGCATCTTGCGTGTCGGTCGCCACACCGAGTCGAAGCGTCGCGCGATAAGCTTTGTCCGCAAGCACCAGGTACTCGGCGATCCGCGTGGCCTTGCCCAGACAGAGGACTAGAACGCCTGTCGCAGAAGGGTCGAGGGTGCCGGTATGTCCCACCTTCCGGACCCCCAGCATCTTTCGCACCTTTGCGACCACATCATGAGATGTCCAGCCGCCCGGTTTATTAATGATCAGCACTCCCTCCAGGTCTGTGCCGACCGTTTGTTCTGTGAGACTCAATCCCATGCTAGCGTCCTTCTTCGATCGAAGCCGGATCCGGATCTATGTTGCACCCACCCTCCCTCGGCCATTGACCCATTGCAGGTGCGGAGCAATGGGTACCCCGACGGGCCGTTTTTTCCCCTGGCCCGGACACGGTTCCGTAGCCACGAGGTCGGGGTACCCGTTGCTCTCAATTGCAACGGGTCACATGAGTGTCGTTAGGATGGACGCGTCCCTTGCTCATCGCACCCGCCCGCCCCGGACGCGTCGGAACGCGTCCCTTGCCCTGTCACCTCGTTCAATAAGGTCATTAGCCTTCGGACCTGATCGACCGAGGTATCACGAACGAATCTCAGCTCAGGGACATATCGAAGCTTTAGGCGCCGTCCCAGTTCGCCCCTGATAAAGCCTGTGGCTCGCCCGAGCGTCGCGATCGCTTCGTTGGCCTGCGCCCCCTCTTGAAGCACCGTGACATACACCCATGCCTGTTTCAGGTCGGCAGTGACATCCACTGTCGTAAGCGTGACAAATCCGACTCGCGGATCCTTCATTCTACGACTCAAGATGTCGGCGATCTCCAGCCGAATCTGATCGCCGACCCGGTCCGAGCGTTTATACCCCAGCATTGGCCTAGAGAAACTCCATGTGTTGACGCACGAGCTCTACGGACGGATTTGCCCGGACGAGATTGAGCACCGAATCGAGTACCTGGTTGGTATGACGCTGCTCGTTGGCCACGCACGCAACTCCCAGAACCGCCCGCTGCCACAAGTCCTGCCCGTCGACTTCCGCAATGGAGACATTGAATTTTCTCTGAATCCGCTCCTTCAGACTGAGGAGAATCTGGCGCTTGCCCTTGAGTGAATCAACTCCAGGGAGGTGCAGATCTAGCGTGCAGACGCCGACAACCATGGAAGAGACATCAGAGTTTCCCTAGGACCTTGTCCAAGGCATACACTTCGAAGCGGTCGCCGGCTTTGACGTCATTAAAGTTTTCCACGCTGATGCCGCACTCGTAACCGGCCTGCACTTCCTTCACATCATCCTTAAACCGGCGCAGCGAGCCGATCTTTCCTTCGTAGACCACCACGCCATCGCGCACGACGCGGATGCCCGCGCTCGCGCGAGTGATCGCGCCGTCGGTGACATAGCAACCCGCCACCGCTCCTGCTTTCGGGATCACGAAGACCTTGCGCACTTCGGCGCGTCCGACGACTCGCTCTTTGAAGGTCGGGTCGAGCAGACCTTCCATCGCCGATCGGATGTCATTCAACGCTTCATAAATAATGCTGTAGGATCGGATGTCGATGCCTTCGCGCTCGGCGAGGGCGGCGGCCTTCGCCTCGGCTCGCACATTGAACCCGATGATGACGGCGTTCGAGGCGGACGCAAGCTGGACGTCATTTTCGGTGATCCCGCCGACACCCTTCAGGACGATGTTCGGTTTGACGGCTTCGGCGCTCAGGCGCTCGATCGCGTCCGCAAGCGCCTCCGCGGATCCTTGGACATCGGCCCGGATGATGATCCCCAGCTCTTTAACAGTACCTTCCTTGACCTGCGAGAACAGATCGTCCAAGGTGACCTTGCGCACGGGCGCCATTTCGGCCGTACGCAGCTTGTGTAAACGGGACTCCGCGATTTCGCGCGCGATCCGTTCGTCCTTGGTGACCACAAACTCCTGCCCCGCCATCGGGACGCCCAGCATGCCGACGACCTCAACCGGAATCGAAGGACCGGCGTCTTTGATAGGGCGCCCGGCGTGGTTGAAGAGAGCGCGCACGCGTCCGCTGTACGTTCCCACCACAAATGGGTCGCCCGAACGCAATGTTCCATTCTGAACCAGCACGGTGGCGACCGGACCACGCCCGCGGTCGATCTTGGCCTCAAGGACGATCCCCCGGGCTAACCGTTCGGGCGAGGCTCGTAGTTCCAGCACTTCGGCCTGCAGCAGGATCATTTCCAGAAGCGTGTCCAATCCTGTTTTCTTTTTCGCCGAGACCTCGACAAAGATCGTTTCGCCGCCCCAAGCCTCAGACACCAAACCACGTTCGGAGAGTTGATTTTTGATCCGGTCGGGATTGGCGTCCGGCTTGTCGATCTTATTGATAGCGACAATGATGGGCACCTCCGCCGCGCGGGCGTGATCGACAGCCTCGATCGTTTGCGGCATCACGCCATCGTCGGCGGCGACCACCAGCACGACAATGTCCGTGACTTTCGCCCCACGCGCTCGCATTGCGGTAAAGGCCTCGTGGCCGGGCGTATCCAGAAACGTGATCAATTGGCCTCGCGTCGCCACGACATAGGCGCCGATGTGTTGAGTGATCCCGCCCGCTTCTCCTTCCGTGACCTTCGTCTCGCGAATGGCGTCCAGCAGGGACGTCTTCCCGTGATCGACATGTCCCATGATGGTCACCACGGGGGGCCTGGCGACAGGCGGCGCCTCGACCTCCGCAACTTCCTCTACCAGAAGTTCCTCGGTCGGCCGCTCCGCGGTCATCTCGATCCTCAGGCCGAATGATTCCGCCAGCAAACTAGCGGCCTCGGAGGCGATGGGCTGATTGAGGGCCACGATCATGTCCATCTCCATAAGCTTCTTGATCACGTCGGCCGGCTTTTGTCCCACAGCCTCGGCGAAATCCTTTACCGTCAGGCCTTCCGCCAGTTTCACGGCCTTCAGCCTGGGTTTAGTGACTTCTGTCGTAGCGCCCGGCGTCGCGTGCCGGGATTTTTCTTCGCGCCGATGCATCGGCATCGCGCGTAGATCGCGCCAGCGGGCGGCGTCATCCCGGAGCGGCAGGGGCTCGTCTTCGCGGTCCCGCACCGCTCGGCGCGTCTTTTTGCCCTTGTCTTTCAGGCTTTGATCCGGAAGGGGCTGGACCGCTTCGGGCCCTCCCTTCTTCGCCCACACCGGGCGTTCCGCCGGGTGAGCCGGGGGAAGCTGGCCTGGGGGTAAGAAAGGCGTCGGTGTCGGCTCGGGAGCCTGAGGACTAACCGGCGGAATCAGTTCGGGCGCCGAAGGAACGGCCATGCGCTCCGTCAGTTCCTCGACCGGCATCAGCTCCTCCTCCGGCTTCAGCGGGAGCAAATCCGGCCCCAGGAGAGGTTCGCTGTGACGCCGCTTCACCAGAATCAGTTTTTTTTCAACTTTCGGCGGTTCGGCGGGAACAGAAGGCACCTTCACCGCAACCGGCGGTCGAGATGCGAGGACTTTCTTTTTCACGGCCGACACCGCGGGACCTTTCGGGGCGTCCTTCTTTTCCAACTTCTTCACGATCTCCGTCACGGTCTCCGTTTCAAGAGCGGCCATGTGATTTGAAACGGTCACACCAATCGTCTTCAGGTCGTGGATCAGGTCCTTGCTGGGCACATTCAGTTGCTTGGCTAATTCAAACACCCGCATTGTCTCGTCTTTTCCCTATCCATTCGCGGCTGCGTGGTCGCCGCTCTGCTCGTCTGCTTCGTCCTTCTCCGTCTTCGCTTCCCCGTCCCTTTCCTCCGCCTTCTGAGCTGCCGCCGATTCCGCCTCTATCAATTTAGCGTGCTGGTCCTGTAGCTGCTGCGCGATCGCCGCTCGCGTCTCCTGGTCGCGCACCGCCTTTTCCTTTTCGTATTCGCTGGCGCCGATGATATCGATTTTCCAACCGGTCAATTTTGCGGCGAGCCGAACGTTCTGCCCATTTCTGCCGATCGCGAGCGAGAGCTGATTGTCGGCGACCACGACCAGCGCCGATTTTTTCTCCTCATCGACGCCGACTTTTTCAATGACCGCCGGGTTCAGCGCTTCAGCGATAAAGACGCGCGGATCGGGCGTCCATCCGATAATATCGATCTTCTCCCCCCGCAATTCCCGAACCACGGCTTGAACCCGCGAGCCTTTCATCCCGACGCAGGCCCCGACCGGGTCGACCGCGCGGTCACGCGACACGACGGCGATTTTGGTGCGATCACCCGGTTCTCGAACCACGGCCTTGATTTCCAGAATCTTTTCGGCGATTTCCGGTACCTCAGCCTCGAAGAGCTTGACGATAAAACTGGGGTGGGTTCGGGAAAGGATCACCTGTACGTCACGCATTGTACGTTTGACCTCAAGCAGGTAGGCCTTAATCCGATCGCCTCGGCGGTATACCTCTCTCGGGATCTGCTCATGCGCAGGCAGGATCGCTTCGGTCCTTCCCAGATCAACGATATAATTGCGCCGCTCCTGTCCGAGAATAATGCCGTTGACGAGATCGCCTTGTCGCGTCGAGTATTCCCGCTGCACGGCCTCCCACTCTGCTTCGCGCACCTTCTGGAAGATCACCTGCTTGGCAGTCTGCGCGGCAATGCGCCCGAACTCTTCGATCTCGATCAATGATCCGATTTCATCGCCGAGTTCCGCCTCGCTGTCCACCTTTCGCGCCGCTTCCAACGAGACTTCGGATTTCGGACTGGTCACCTCATTGACGATCTTCTTCAGCGAGATCGCCTCGATTTCGCCGCTCTTCCGATCTATCTTTATCTGGATATTCTCCGCCGCCCCATAGCGCTTTTTTGCAGCGGTCTGTAAGGCGGCTTCGACGGCTTCCAAAATACGACCGGTGTCGATGCCCTTTTCCCGCCCCATTTGCTCGATTACCGTCAATAGCTCACGACCCATAGTCAGTTCCTGCGTTGATGCTCACGCGCCCCTCTCGTTAGAACTCAACTTCCAACCTGGCTTCCTGAATGTCGTCCATGGGAAGCGCGATTGCCATCGCTTCCCGCTCTCTCGATCGTTGCCGGCGGCTTTTCGCCGCCGTCTCGATCCACAACTGACGACCTTCCAGCTTCCCAATACGGCCGACCAGGACCGCTTGACCGCCGATCGGCTTGGCCAATTTGAATCGGGCCAGGCGGCCCTGGAACCGCTCATAGTCCGTGGCCGAGCGGATGGGGCGGTCTAATCCCGGGGATGACACTTCCAGCACGTACGCGTGAGGAATAGGGTCCTCGACATCGAGGGCATGGCCGATCAGCACATGGGCACGCTCGCAGTCCTTAATGGTGACGTTTTCAGCGGCTTGCCCGTCAGCCGGCGGCCCTTCAATCACCACCCGGAGCAGGGAGTTGCCACCGCGACCCCGGAGTTCGACGTCCACGAGCACCAATCCGAGTGAACTCAGGATTGGTTCAGCGATCCGCCGGACTGTAATCTCTCGCTCAGACTCCCGGACCGTTTCCCTTGGAACGCCTTCAGCTTGCCGATGGAAATAGTTTTGACCTGACATGAAACGAAAAAGTGGGTTTTTCACCCACTTCACTTTGCAAACGCTAGCATAGGCTGTTCTGTCAAATCAAGCGGAAACTAGGCGCGAAGCTTTCGAAAACGGGCCATCAGCTCTTTGGTTATTGGTCCGGGAAAACCTTCTCCGATGCATCGCCCGTTGATTCTTCCCACCGGGAGTATTTCGATAGTTGTACCCGTCAATAACACCTCCGCGGCCGTGTACAGATCCGCCTCTGTCAGCGGCCGCTCTGCTATCGAAATACCAGCCTCGCGGGCAAGTTGCAAAGTCAGGTGACGAGTCACCCCCGACAACAATAACGGCCCTTCCGGAGGCGTGACAAGACTCCCGCGGTGGACGGCCATGACGTTGCTCGTCGCGCCTTCGAGTACGAACCCGTCCCGGACGAATATGGCCTCGAAGGCTCCAGCATTTCGCGCCTGCTGCTTCGCCAATACATTGGCCAAGAGATTGAGAGACTTGATGTCACATCGGCTCCACCGGAGATCCGGAACTGTGACGATGTCCGTGCCGTCCGTATAGAGTGACTCCGCCGGCGGCGTCAGGGCCCGCACCGTGATGACGACCGTGGGCACTAACGTCGCACTGTACGTATGATCGCGAGGGGCCACGCCGCGAGTCACCTGAATGTAAACCTTCGCTTCGGGATAGTTGCTTCGATCCACCACTTCTGTAATCACGCTCGTCCACCGGGCGGTATCAAACGGCAGGGCAATGCCGAGGGCGCGGGCACTGCGTTCGAGGCGAGCCAAATGGTCCAGAGGGCGCAAGGGCACACCTCCATAGACACGGAGTAATTCATACACGCCATCGCCGAATTGATACCCCCGGTCCTCCACCGACACGGTGGCCTCGGCCAGGGGCAAAAACACCCCGTTCGCGAAGGCAATATCAGGCATGATCGTCGTTCGTAGACGTTTTGTCGTCCGTGACCATCAGGACGTACACTCGGCGATCCTCTGCGGTGAACCGCCAGCCCATACGTTTCTCAAAGACGATGCGGTGCTCTCCGGGCTTCAGCGCGCGAAACTCAAAGGTATGTTTGCCAGAATCAACGATGTTCCAGTTTTCGCCGATGGACCTCTCGTAATCATCATTTACCAACGCGACTGCGTCGCTGTCATAGAGCGGCATAAAGATCTCGCCGCGAGTCCGATCCTCCCAGAGCCGGATGGTGACGATGCCATCGGGCCGCGTCTTCAGAATCTTTTCTTGTTGCCATCTTTCACCGGCGCCAATCACAATCGAGTCTCCTTAGGCGTCTGGAATCTTAAAGTCGCGTGAGCGAGTCAGAGCTGCAACGTGAACCGCAAGTCGGCGCCGAGGGCCACATGTTCCCTCTGGGCGAATCCGGCGGGGGTGGCGATGACGTACCGGTCCCTCTCAGGTGCCGGCCCATAGCTGGGGCACTCCTCAGCCGGACAAGCCGGAACATTTTCGGCGATGAGAATGACACGCTTGGCTTCATCCAACCAGAGCAGGTCTACCGGAAAGCGATATTGGCGAGTCGTGACCCGATGAAAGTCCGGCCGGTCGTAAATGAACACCATGCCCCAATCAGAAGGAAGGGAGTCTCGAAATGCCAGGCCAGCATGCAACATCAGAGGAGTGTCCGCAACTTCGACCTGGAGCCGGGTTCCAGAGGGAAAGGTTACCATTAACGACTCTGGCCCTTGGCTCGTCGACATAAAATAGCTCCCGGCCATCAGCAAACTGAAGGCCAGGATCACCAATAATCCCAAACGTGTTGCCTGTGACTTCTCCATATAAAATCAGTGTTTTCATCGATTCATCGCATACTTTAAACAAGAAAAGCAATCACACCCCTTAGGAACGATTAGGGCTTTTGCTCTCGTGCAAACGGGCCTTCAGGCCTATACGATTGGCCAGAAACACATTGACAAGAAGTTCTTCGGGTTCTTACAATGTATAACTAACTTTGTATTTTTTGGAATTCTACGACGTCGCGGTAGTCATAGTTGTGCAGTCGCAAGAAGGAGGCAAGTAATATGGCGCTTTTGATTACGGACGAATGCATTTCCTGCGGGGCCTGCCTTCCGGAGTGTCCCAATGAGGCGATTTTCGAGACCCGCGGTGATGCCGAGGCTAAAGGCAATCATGTTGGCGACGGCCAGGGCATGGGTGATAACATCTATGTGATTACTCATGAGCGGTGCACCGAATGCGTAGGTCATTTCGACGAGCCACAATGCGCAGCGGTCTGCCCCGTCGATAATTGCTGCATCGCGGACCCCTTGTATCCGGAGTCGACGGAGGTCCTCCTGGATCGCGCTCGGAAACTCAATCCGGACAAGGAAATCGACCCGAATAAGGTGTGGAGCGGCGTCCGTAACTAGTTCGTTGCCTTGATCAGCGAAGAAGGCCCTCTTCTCGAAGCTCCGAGAAGAGGGCCTTCGTGTTTCCAGCGTGTGCCGACGGCGACGCGCCCTTCTCTACGGTTATTCTTCCGTTCCTACAATCTTCCCCAGTTTTTGAAATACCGGAGCAGGTCGCGTACCGACAGCATGCCCACGATGCGGCCGTCTTCCGTGACGGCGAGATGTCGGATCGCACGCTCCGCCATCAAATCGCTGGCCTCATGCGCCGACCGATCGATCTCGATCGTGATTATTGGAGCCATCATGACTTCGGATACCAGCACTTGGCTGACCTCGCGCTCTGCCGCCAGCACTTTGCGGACGAGATCAGTCTCACTGATGATCCCGATGTAGCGGCCGTCTTCTTCTAATACGAGGAGCGCTCCGATCTTGGCGTCGGACATCGTGCGGGCTGCCTGCACGACCGGCGTGGATGGAGACGCAGTGAGAATGCGCCGGCTCATCATCACTGCGAGAGGTCTTTGGATAGCCGAGCCGCTCATTATGAAAGCCATCTCGGTCGCGATTATCAAATTGTAGGGACGATTTGCAGGGCAGTCAATACATCGCCAAGACAGAGCCTTTTCCCAGGCCACTCGCCATAACGCCCCGCTCACCCCCGCTATCTCATCCACCCTTCATTACACCCACCCGCCCCAGGCGCTATCTTACCCACCCAGCCCCGCGGCACTACTTCACCCGCCCGCCCTGGCCGCACCGAGGTGCGGCCTTTTTCCCCTGGACGACCGCTATTCCAGTGAGACGCGCCGCTTCCCGTGGTCTGCCGAGACAGGCTCTTTGCCCACGAGACGCACGCCTTTCCCCGGCCTTCGTTCGGACGCGCGTCTGCCGAGATTCGCTCCCCCCTAGCAGCTAGTCCCCGACCCCCCTATTCGTGGGGCACCGGTCCCTTTGGGTGAACTAAGTAGTGTTGAATCTTGCCCAGACGCTTGCTATAGTGAGCCGACTTTCAGCCCATCCGCAATTCGACAGGGAGATCCATGAACATCACCATCATCGGCACAGGGTATGTGGGCCTCGTCACAGGCGCGTGTTTCGCGGAATTCGGGCTGCAGGTGACCTGCATGGACAAAGATGAGCACCGCATCGCGGCCTTGGAAAAAGGAAAGATTCCGATCTATGAACCGGGCCTCTCGGAACTGGTTCATAAGGGTTTGTCGGAAGGACGCCTAAGCTTTACCACGGATCTCGGGCGGGCCGTAGAGTCAGCGCTCGTGATCTTCATTGCGGTCGGCACTCCGTCCCAACATGACGGATCGGCGGATCTCTCCTTTGTCGAGGACGTGGGCCGCGGCATCGCGGCGCATTTGAACGGCTATAAACTGATCGTCACGAAATCGACCGTCCCGGTCGGCACCGGCGAACGGCTCCGCAAGCTGATCGGGTCCCTGGTCGGGAAAGATGGGGCCTTCGATATTGTGTCCAATCCGGAGTTTTTGCGGGAAGGTTCTGCCATTGAGGATTTCATGCGGCCGAATCGTGTGGTCATTGGCGCACAGAGTCCTCAGGCGATCGCGGTCATGCGCGATCTATACCGGCCGCTTTACCTGCTCGAAACGCCCTTCGTTCTTACGGATGTCGCGTCGGCCGAAATGATCAAGTATGCCTCCAATTCGTTTCTCGCCACGAAAGTGTCTTTTATCAACGAGGTCGCGACCTTGTGCGAGCGGGTGGGCGCCGACGTGCAGGTTGTCGCAAAGGGCATGGGCCTCGACCATCGCATCGGCGCCAAGTTTCTTCATCCGGGACCGGGTTTCGGCGGATCCTGCTTTCCTAAGGACGTGGCGGCCCTGGTTCAGACCGGTCAACGAGCAGACTGCCCGATGGAGATCGCCGAGGCCACGGTGCGTGCGAACAATACACAGCGAGCCCGGATGGTCGACAAGGTCCGCCAGGCGGCCGGCGGTCAAGTTCAGGGGAAACGGATCGGCGTGCTGGGACTGTCGTTCAAGCCGAATACCAACGACTTGCGGGATGCCCCCTCGCTGGAGATTCTTCGTTGCTTACAGGAAGAAGGCGCCGTGGTTCAGGCTTACGATCCAGCCGCCATGGAAGAGGCCAGCAAAGTATTGCCGGGGATCGAGCTCTGCGAGAATTCCTATGAAGCCGCGGCCGGCGCGGATCTGTTAATTCTCATGACCGAGTGGAACCAGTTCCGGAACTTGGATCTGGATCGGATCAAGTCCGCGCTCAAAACCCCTATCTTCGTAGACCTGCGCAATGTCTATGAGCCTGCGCGGATGGCGTCCCTAGGTTTTCACTATACCTCAGTAGGCCGGTTGACACCCCCCATTTAAACCGCTTCACAGCACCTCCGTCTTCGGCTTCGGTTTATACCCCATGCGGTCGAGGAGCTTGCGGATTTTCGTCTGCAGGGTGTCGTCGGCGCCGGCCAGCACTTCAGTCAATGCCTCAACCGCCGGCTTGCCGATTTTCCGAATAATCTCCGAAGCCGACTGGCGCAGGTCGTCATCCTCGTGCGTCAACAGACTCGCAACGGCGGTGACACTCGGCGCGCCAATTTTAATCAACGCATCGTAAGCGCGCTGGCGGATGTCGTTGACCTCGTCGGTCAGGGCTTCAATAAGAGGCCCCACGGCCCGTGCGTCTCCCAACGCGCCAAGCACCTCCACCGCGTACTTGCGAGTGAGCCAGTGGGGTTCCTTTAAAGCCGCCAGCATTTCATCGGCCCGGCTCTTGTTGGCATCCCGGGAGCGGATCGTAAAGCCTTTGACGATACGCCGTTTTGTTGGCGCACCATGCAGAGTCCCTCCGGGGTCTTCCTCTACCACGCGTACCGTCACGCCATCCCCGACCTTCAGTGTCTTCAGCTCCTCCAGAAGCTCTTCCCCCACCTCCAACACCACGGTCTTGCCTTCGTACGCCAGAAGTTCGATTTCCATGGTCCGGTGTTCGACGTCGACCTTAACCACCTTTTCGGAGATGAGGTTGAACCCGTCCTTCTTGATGCCGGGACCGCCCTTACTGATCTGAATTAATTTCGGTGCTTCGTCTGCCATCATCTCTCCTTTGCCTGCTCCAGCCTTATTCGCGGGGCGGAGTCCATCCAAGGCTGGCAAGCGCCCCCTCGACGGTTTCTCGGACCATATCGTTCTCGTCTTCCAACAACGGCACCAGCGCCCCGACGACTTGCCGGTCTCCAAGTCGCGCCAAGGACTCGGCCGCATTCCGGCGCACGAGCCAATCCTCGTCCTGGAGAGCCTGCGCCAGACCTTGCAAGGCGCGTCGATCCCCGATCAAGCCCAAGGCCTCTGCCGCATGGCGCTTGACGATCCAGTTGTCTCCTGCCAATCCATTCAACAGCCCATCGACGGCGCGCGCATCGGGAATCTTCTTTAACGCCCGGGCCGCCTCTTCGCGAACCGTCTGATCCATCAAGGCCTCCATCAGTCCCTCCACAGCCCGAGGATCACCGATTTTCTCGAGAGCTTCCACCGCAGCCAGTCGCACCGCCCCATCTCGATCTTTTATTGCCGCGATCAACGGTTGGAGCGCGCGGTCGTCTTTCAGGCGTCCGAGGGCGATGGCCGCCTGCTCGCGCACAGCCCATTCATCATCGCGCAAGGCCTCTAAGAGCGGCTCGACGGCATCGGGTCCGACTTGAACCAGCGCTTGCCGGACCGCCTCGCGAATGACCCGATCATCGTCCCCAAAGAGTCCGATGAGCTGTTCGATGACGGAAGGGCCCATCTGCCCGAGACTTGCCACGGCGTGGTCGCGCAGGGCTTCGTTATCGTCCCGCAAGGCGGCTAGGAGTTGTTCGATCCGGCGATCGCTGTCACTCATCCTTGGGCGCTCCTCCGGGCTGCTTGGCGACCGGCGCCTCTTCGTCCCAGGGGTCTTCTTCTTTCTGGATGTCCCCGGTCAGCTTTTCCAACTTGTCCAGCATCAGCCCGCCGAGATAGCTGACCAATCCGTCCCGGTCCGTCTTCATGGTTTGAATCAATTTCACGTGCGGCAGCAGAACCGTGATGTCTTTTATTTTTGACATCGCTTCGGTGGCAGCCAGCCGCGTCGTCCGGTCTTCCACCGCTTCCACCAGGACATCGATCGAGCGCGTATCTCCGAACTCGCCCAACGCTTTAATACAGCTTTCGCGAACTCCGCGGTCCCGGTCTGCCTTGGCCTTCTGCAACAAGAGTTCGACCGCCCGAAGGTCGCCGATGATGCCGAGCGCTTGCGCGGCGGCTTCGCGCACGACCCATAGCTCGTCATTCAACGCCTCGAGCAGCTCCGTGACTGCAGGACGGCCGAGCGCGATCAAATCCATCGAGACGCCGATGCGCGCTTCTTCCAAGGCGACCGTATCCTCGATATCCCGCAAACGATTGAGAATCTCAGCAATGCGATCCCGAAGGTCCGAGATGCGCTTGAGCGAGCGCGAGGCAATGTCCAGCAGATCCGGATAAGCCATCGCTTCAATCCAGGCGTCGACACTGCGCGGGTCGGCCAATTGCTCCAAAGCTTCCGCTGCCATGCGCCGCGCCATGGGATCCCGGCTTTTCATCATTGCCACGAGCGGCTCCATCGCCGCCGGATCTTTCAGTCGTCCCAGCACTTCCGAGGCGACATCGCGTGTCGCCTCATCCTCCAAGAGCTGGACCAAGGCACGCAGCGCCGCTGTGTCGGCCACATGTCCGACAGCTTCCGTCACCGCTTCGCGCACCTCGGGATCTGGATCCTTGAGAAGCTGGACGGTCGGAAGGCCGGCGGTGCGGTCCTTGATCCGCCCCAGCATCTTCACGGCTTCGGTGCGGAGCCTCGCATTGCCATCTGAAAGGCCCTTGGCGATCAGATACCGGACAGCCTCGGGCCCGCGTTTCAGCAACTCGGCCGTGGCGTTCATCCGCTTCCAGTCTTCCTCATGGATCAGATCCTGGACGAGATCTTCTGTTCGATCCTTTTTGGCCATGGTGCCTGGCGACTAGGTCTTGTCCCCGGCCGCGTTTTCCGGAGTTTCTTCCCGGGCGCTTTCTTCAGGAGGCGTCCAGCCCAACTGCGTGAGAATGTCCAGGACAGAGGCTCGCAGCCAGGCTTGCGCATCGAGCCGGTTCGTCGCAAAGGACATGATGTTTTCGTTATGCTTCTCGACATAGGAGGCTTCCGGATCGTTGTAGAAATCCACGAGCTGATCTATGACTTGCGGACCCAGCTCCACCAAAGCCCCCGAAGCCTTCTCCCGCAACCGGGTATCTTTGAGGGCAAACAATAAGGCCGGCACACTTCGGGTATCATTGAAATGCCCGAGGGCTTTGGCCGCCTCTTCGCGGATAAACCATTCCTCGCTGACAATGCAGCCCGGTGTCGGGGTCCCCTTTTGATAAATGCCGATTCCTTGAAGGATCTCGATCAGCGGCTCGACCGCCCGGGTGTCCGCGATCATGCC
>Ga0070706_100000115_pt1 | contig 97916 bp, 102 predicted proteins | sample KBSK5501metaG_FD_65476 | JGI IMG/M metagenome (GOLD analysis project Ga0070706, IMG submission 65476) | Corn, switchgrass and miscanthus rhizosphere microbial communities from Kellogg Biological Station, Michigan, USA - KBS K5-50-1 metaG | ecosystem: Host-associated > Plants > Roots >...
CAGGCTGTATTTCGTGTTTCCGTCCCTGTCCTGATACTCGCGCTGAATCAGGCGCCCTTCGACGTATACCTGTTTGCCCTTTGCAAGGTATTGACCCGCGATCTCCGCGAGCTTCCGCCACACAGTCACTCTGAACCAGGTGGTGATCTCTTGTTGTTCACCAGAGCGATCCTTGCGCCGTTCCGTCGTCGCAACGGAGAAGTCACAGACGGGAGTTCCGTCGGGTGTGTATCTCAATTCGGGGTCCCGGCCGAGGTAGCCCACAATAGTTATCTTGTTAAACGAAGCCATGATTATCCTCCAGATTGTTTTGATTTCGAATCACGCCGCGTCATTGGGGCGCGGTTCGAGAGACACTACCTTTGTCGGAGCGACTTTCGCTTACATCTTGTAGTCGCTTGCATCATCAACTAGATTTTCGGGCCATTCATCCTGGGCGGTGTTGTCTTCGCTGACGGCTGTACTCGAATTCCGGATCACCTCATCGTTGACGTAGATGGGACAGTCCACGCGCAACGCCAATGCGATCGCATCACTGGGCCTCGAATCGACCACCATAACCTCACCGTTTCTTGTCAGTTCAATCACTGCCAGAAAGGTATTTTCGATCAAGTCAGTAATCACGATTCTCCTGACCGAGGCGCCAAACTCCCAGATAATATTCTTCAACAAATCGTGAGTCATTGGGCGCTGGGTTGAGAGCTTCTCGATTTCGACCGCAATTGCATTTGCTTCGAAGGGTCCAACCCAGATCGGAAGCATCGACTCGCCGTTTACATCCTTAAGAATAATGATTGGAGTATTCGCCGCGGGATCCATCATCAAACCCCGAATCTTCATTTCGATTTCCATCTCTACTCCTCAGTCTCCCAGGCTGGTCGTCGGATCGAGTCTTCCAAGTGCGATCCGATTAAACCACATAGAAAAGTGAAAGTCTATAAGCATTGTTGTGGTTGGTCACCGATCGACAAGAAACCGTATCTGACTCTTCAACTGCCCAAGCTCAGCAAGTTTTCGTCCAGCCATTCAATGTCATTCCGGTCCGTTCCTTGACACTAACCGGCGTAAGCATTAGGATGCAGTCGGTTTTGGAAGACGGTCGAAAAGATGGTCATCGCGATTGCCAACCAAAAGGGCGGAGTGGGCAAGACCACCACTGCGATCAATCTTTCGGCTGCTCTCGCGTGTGCCGGCAAGAGGGTCCTACTTGTCGATCTTGACCCTCAAGCTAACAGCTCACTCACATTCCTGGCTCACGACGAGTTTGATCTTACGGTATATGAGTTCTTAACGGACACACACACGAGTTCCGCGGACGTAATAAGGCAAACTCGCCTTCCGGGGTTGGATATTCTCCCGTCGCGAATCAGTCTGGCAAAGTTTGAAAGCAAGCTGATTGGTGAGTTCGATGCTCCATTTCGGTTGAAGGACAAGATGGACGGAATTGGTGAAGCGTACGAATACGTGGTCATCGACACGCCGCCGACTCTGGGCCTGATCACGGTTAACGCATTGGTTGCTTCGGACTATCTAATTGTGCCCATCCAGCCGTCTTATTTTGCGCTAGAGGGAACAGACGATCTATTGGATACCGTTGAAAAGGTGAGATCCAGACCTAATCCAAATCTTAAGGTCCTTGGCGTGCTGATCACTCTTTTGGATAAGCGAACCACACTAGCTAAGGATATACATGAACAGATAAAGGGAGTGTTCGGAGAGAAGGTTTTCGAAACTGTGATCAGCAAGTCTGTGAGGCTCGAAGAGAGTCCAGCTTACAAAGAATCAATCTTTACTTTTGCGCCGACCTCCAGCGGCGCGGTTGAATACGCCAAGCTTTGCGAGGAGGTGATGAGTCGTGTCTAAGAGAGGACTGCCTGAGAGCTTCAAGCTGCGCCATGATTCGCACTATGTGGATTTGTTCACAAGCAGAAGCGAAGGAGCTCCAGTCGGTCGGATGATTCCGATCGATAAGCTTGCGCCAAACCCTGCCCAGCCGCGGGTTGAGATCGGTGACCTTACGGAGCTGGTGGCGTCGATCAGGGAAAAGGGAGTGCTCGAGCCCATTCTTGTCAGACCCAGCGATGTGGGCGGCCGCTTTATGATAATCAGCGGGGAACGACGCTTCCGAGCCAGTCTCGAGGTTGGACTTACCGAGCTACCGTGCATAGAGATGGATGTCGACGATCGTGCAGTAGCAGAAATCTCTCTGATAGAGAATCTGCAGCGCAAGGATCTTACCGCATTCGAGGAGGCTGACGGCCTCTTAGCTTTAGCAAAGCGTTTCGGCTACAAGCACGACGAGATTGCGCAAAAACTGGGCAAGTCACGTCCCTCCGTGACCGAAACAATTTCCATCGCCAATATTCCATCGGATGTTCGTGATTTATGTCGGCGCGCCGACATCTCTACGAAATCCACATTGCTTCAAGTAGCAAGGCAGCCAACCGATGAGGAAATGCGTGAGTTCGTTTTGAAGATTGGCGCTGCCGGTATGACTCGCGATCAAGCGCGCGACGTTCGACAAGGAAAGCCTCAGCTCAGGAACTTTACTTACCAACACAGCGATCCGAATAATGAATGGTCCCTGACGATAAAGTTCCGCCACCCTGAAACTACAAGCGATGAGTTAAAGAAGGCTCTTAGGGAGACTCTTGAATCGATCGACTGACCCTCTCTCTCGGTGGCAGATGGCTATTTCTTCGCGAGTTCAGCCTTATACTTCCTGGCAAGTCGCTTGGCGAGTTTATCCAGTTGGGGTTTGAATGGCTTTAGCAGTTTTACCCTGAGTCCACCCTCCCGCTCTCTCCAACGCTCAAAGTGCCTTTCCACATAGCTCTTGATTGCCGGTTCCAGCAATCCTTTCTTCACGCCTTTCGAGAGAGTTAGTTGATAGTGTTGGGCAACAAGCGACAGTACCACTTGAGCAAGGTTGGAGTTCAGTGCCAGCCGAGTAAGAAGGCGCTTAGGAAATTTCTCCTTTGGCGCTAGAACGCTCAGCGATACTTCCGCCCAAGCCGATTGCCCCGCCATTCGAGGATGATACAACGCCGGAAGAGTAGCACGTTGAGTAGCCGAAAGCCGAGGCTCGGTGATCGTATCGACTACAACTATCTTGCTAAAGCCTCTCAGGTGTTCCGCCGGCACCACATCCAAGACCTTCTCGATCTTTTCTCCTAGATTCTTTAACGAGCTACCTGAAGTTACTTCAATTTTTACATTCATATGTTCTTGCAATTCCTCTATAAAATACCAGGACACTGTTTTCTTAAGGTGATTTCTTGAGAAGGCTCTCGAGACTAGCAACCCGTGACTCAAGTCTTCGCACGGTCTTTTGAATTTCGGGAAGTTTGGCGAATGCCGCTGAAGACTTCAGCCAGTTCTTATGATCTATCGCCGGGGCGCCAGAGACTATCTCGCCCGCATCGATGGAACTTGCAATTCCGGTCTGCGGTGTTGCGATTGCTCCGTCGCCAATTGTGAGGTGCCCAGCCGCTCCGACTTGCCCTGTAAGTACAACGCCTACGCCAGTCTTTGTCGAACCTGCGAGCCCGACTTGTGCGCAAAGGAGGTTATCGACGCCGACGGTACATCCGTGTCCGATCTGAACCTGGTTATCGATCTTCGTTCCCCTTCGAATTCGAGTCTCCCCAAGCGTCGCTCTGTCGATCGTTGTGCATGCGCCGATTTCTACATCGTCTTCGACAATCAAAGTGCCGGCTTGAGGGATGCGGTACCACGCGCCATTTTCCTGTTTTGCGTAACCAAAGCCATCTGACCCCAACACAGCGTTGCTTTGAACGATGCACCGCTCTCCCACAATCACGCGTTCGCGAACGACGGATCCCGAGTGCAAGACGGTCTTATTGCCGATCTGTGCACCCTCGAGTACGGTGCACCGCGAGTGTATCCGAACGTCGTCTCCCAGGAGTACCCCATCCCCAACATAACTAAACGGCCCGATGTCAACGTTCGTCCCAATCGAAGCCGTATCGGCAATCCACGCCGTTGGATGGATTGTTGCGCTCTGCGCAGGAGCGCTGAAGAACAACTCGACTGCCTTTGCAAAGGCCAGGTAGGGATTGTCATGCCGCAAAAGCGCGACACTCAGCGACGGCCCGTCAGGTCCCAGCAAAATCGCAGATGCCTTGGTTCGCTGAGCCTCTCTGTGATACTTGGCGTTTGTAAGAAAACTGAGATCGCCCTCGCGCGCTCCTTCCAATGTCGCAACTCCATGGATTTCGAGCGAGCCATCTCCTTCCAGTTTGCAGGAAAGTAGACTTGCGAGCTCCTCTAGCTTCAAAACATTTCCTCGTTAATCAGGGTCGCCGCGAATGAGACCAGAACACAGACGTGAAGGATCAGTACTGGTGGCAATTGAACTCCATCCCTGGTTTTGACTTCTTTCCCGCTCCGATAGAATATGGCAAACTGGTCACGAAGCGTCAACCCTGCAGCCCCCGAGATCATATGAGTACCTCAGATATAGATGGGTTCCTAAACTATCTCCGAGTTGAGCGAGGTCTGTCGACGAATTCGCTTTCTGCATACAGAAACGACCTTGCAAAACTTGTTTCGTTTGCAGATACGCTCGGAAAGAACGTGAGGTCGCTGGAAGCCGGGGACCTTTCGAATTTCGCTCGATATCTCGGCGGTCGCCGGCTCGGTCCGAGGTCGGTCGCCCGAGCGTTCGTAGCAGTGAGAGGTCTTTACAAATACTTGCTTCAGGATGGTCACCTGCAAACCGATCCGAGCGTAAATTTGGAGAGCCCCAAGCAGTGGCAGACGCTCCCGCATTTTCTGGCTTCAGAAGAAGTCGATAAGCTGCTCGCTGCGCCAGATCCTTCGTCTGCGCTTGGGCTAAGAGATAAGGCAATGCTCGAGATTCTGTATGCAACTGGTCTTCGCGTCTCGGAATTGGTTCGGCTTACGGCAGGCAATGTCAATCTCGATCTTGGGTTTGTGACTGTGATCGGAAAAGGGGATAAGGAACGAGTGGTTCCTCTCGGGCGTTCTGCAATTGAATGGACAATGAAATACTTGCGCATCAGAAGGCGACTCGTCGGAGACGCAAAGAATACGCGCACATTATTCGTGACCGAAAGAGGAGACCCACTTACGAGGCAAGCATTCTGGAAAATGATAGTAGCCTACGGTGAGAGGGCTGCAATAGGACACATCACACCACACGTTCTGAGGCACAGCTTCGCCACCCACCTGCTGGAAAACGGAGCCGACCTCCGCTCCGTTCAGATGATGCTCGGGCACAGCGACATAAGCACGACGCAAATCTACACTCACATAACCAATGAGAGGCTTCGCGAGATATATCGAAAGTTCCACCCGAGAGCATGAGTTCCCTCGTCACAATTCCACTATGTGAGGGCTTCGCGTGAACATCTCGACCAGATAGTCATGCAGGCAGTTGTAAAGCTGACGCTGGAACTCCCACTGAAACCCTCGCGCTTCAATTTCGCGCGGCTTCAACGACAGCCGGTATGGGTCATCGTAAACACCGCTGATCTTCAGTCGGATCAACACATCTATTCCAGCCTCTGCTGGTTGCGCCTCCCAATCGAACAGGGGATGTTCGTATCGGGCAAGTTGATCCTCGACCTCTTTCAAGTGCCGGCTGACAGTCGCTGAACTCATATCGGGCATTAGAGTTTCCTTTCAATAAGACGACAAGACGGCCAGCGCCGATCGCTGTCTTAGCCGAGATTATAGCCGCGCGCACTCAAATCAATAAGCGTGAGGTTTGACAAAAGAATTCGCGCCTACCTACTATCGACTCAAGCTCTAAGATCTGGAGAAAAAAAATGGCGGGTGTTGATCGAGAATCTGTAATGGTTGCGCTTCGCGAGGTTATTGAACCGGACACCAAGCGCGACATCGTAAGTTCAAATTTTGCGCGCGACGTCGAAATTAATGGCGACAGTGTTAGTCTCCGGCTCGTTCTCAACACGCCGATGTTTCCTGGCAAGGCGAAGATTGAAGCGTTGGCGCGCGAAGCTGTTCTGCGGGTTCCCGGAGTTAAGTCGGTTGAGATCACGATGAATTCAGAAATCTCAAAAGGCGCAGCCGGTGAAGGTAAACAGCCAGTGCCGGGAATCTCAAACATAATCGCCGTCAGTTCGGGTAAAGGTGGTGTTGGTAAATCAACAGTCGCCGTGAATTTAGCGATCGCGCTTGCACGCTACGGCGCGAGCGTGGGACTACTCGATACGGATGTCTACGGCCCGAATGTCCCGATAATGATTGGCGTTCATGAAGAACCTGCGGTTCGAGGTCAAAAGCTGTTGCCGCATGAGAAGTACGGGATACGCGTGATGTCTCTAGGATTTCTCAATCGAGGCGACAAGCCTGTTGTATGGCGGGGTCCAATGCTGCACACCGCGGTTCGCCAGTTTCTGTACGATGTGGAATGGGGAGATCTCGATTATCTGATTGTAGACATGCCTCCCGGCACTGGCGATGCACAGCTCAGCCTCGCCCAGTTAGTACCGGTCCAGGGCGCAGTGCTGGTCACGACTCCGCAGGAAGTTGCGATGGGTGATGTACGCAAAGCGTTTCACATGTTTGAGCAGGTACACGTGCCAGTCATTGGAATCGTAGAGAATATGAGTTACTTTGTTTGTGATAATTGCTCCAAACGTCATGCGATTTTTGGATCGGGGGGCGGTGAGGAGTTGGCCGCGCGACTGAGTACGCGATTGCTCGGAGAGGTTCCGCTTTCAATCGCGGTGCGCGAAGGTGGCGACAACGGGGTTCCGATCCTTGTTGGAGCGCCCGATGGACCGCAAGCCAGTGCCTTTATTTCAATCGCTGAAAACGTAGCGACGCAGGTGAGCATTCTCACATCGCAAGGCAGCGGATTGCCGATCATCGATATGAGCGACAGTAGAGGAGAGCGTTTTTCGGTTTAACGATGCGCGAAAAGTTGCTTACTCTTGATCGCCAAACTATAATGAGTGCTTAGAACCGCTGCCAAGTTCAGAGAAGCGGTTTGAACAGAACATCATTTGATTCGCGAAGGAAGGGGATTACGAATGCTGACACTGACAGAGACGGCTATCAATGAAGTGAGAAAGTTTATCGAAGCAGAGAGCGCGGGGCCCGAAGCTGGGCTGCGAATTCGCGTTGTTCCCGGTGGCTGCAGCGGGTTTTCCTACTCCATGCAAATCGAAGATGGACCGCGCCCCGGTGACGATATTCTCGACCACGAAGGCTTGAAGGTATTTGTCGACATGTTCTCGCGGCAGTACCTTGACGGCGTTCAGGTCGATTACGTGAGTTCGGTTATGGGTTCAGGATTCACCTTTAACAATCCCAACTCCACCGGAAGTTGCGGGTGCGGCAGTTCGTTTTCAGTCTAGAACTCAAAGCGAACTCGCGTGCGTGGTAACGGCGCCTGATGCCAGAGTACTTCGGTCACGCAATCTGCGAGTTGGAGCGAAGGCGAACCGTTCTCCAGAAGAAATGCGCGCGAAGGATGTGCGCGCCTTTCCCGTGCATTTGCGATAACCTACGATCTAGAATCCTTTGACCTTTCCAGCCCTTCTGTAGCATTGCCAGATGATGTGCCACCCGAGGAGTATCACCACGAGCATTGTCGTCCACGCCCAGTCTCCCGGAATAGCAAGATTTCCACCTGCAAAGTAAGTGGAATGAAGGTTGAGCATGGCCCAGATCAGCGGTAGCGAGAGATACGTGTTGTGACGTGACCGGGCTCCTGCCAAGGCGACAATCGCCGCGTCGGGCGCTTCGCCGTTCTTTACCGCCGTAATGATCTTCTTCTGACTCGGCCAAATCCGAAACCAAACGTTGAACGCCATGATGGTTCCGAACATTGCGCCGATGTGGATAAGATAACCGCGATATGTGAACCTCGCCCAATCAGCCATCAGGTACAGCGTGACTGCCACAAGGACGAAGCCAACCGACGCAAGGACTTTTATGTTCTTTCCTAGTCCGGACTTTGCAATGATGTCGTAGAGAAAGCTCGCCAGGAAGGTGAACGCCACCATCACGACAGCGCTCAGTTGCCACCCCTTGTTGTCAGCCCCAAGAAGATTGGTGCGTTCGCTGTAGAAAACGATCCCGAGTAGAAGTACACCGGTAATCCAGGTATATGCGGCACCCCAACGAAACCAAAACAGGGCTCGCGGCATCAACTCCGGTACGACTTTCTTTTTTGATTCACCATCGAGCGTTCCAGCAAATGGCCCGTTAACGAAATTAAAGAAGTAAAGCATTCCAATCCATAGGATCCCTGTAAAAACGTGCAACCAGCGAAAGAATTGGTCCAAGCCACTCATAATGTTTTCTCCTTTCGAGGTGACCGGGGGCGTTGCAACCAACTTGTCAGCAACGGATCCCGCATCGGCAGCGCGACGGGCTATTATACTCACTTGGTCTGGTTGGAGCTAGCGATAATGTGACACGTTGTGTTATGAAGTTGCGGGGTGGTTGATCGATGATGGACAGTTGAGCGCAAGCACATCGGAAAGCTTGGGGAAAGGAGACGTGATGAAGAGGAAGAAGGGAAGCGTAGTACTTCTCGGTATCCTGACAATCCTGGCTGTTATGCTGACGTTTGCAAACGGCCAAGAAAATAAAGGAGCCAAACCCGAAGACGTTGCTGAGGGACCTCAGATTGGTCAGCCGGCGCCGGACTTTGAGTTACCCTGGGCCGATCAGACGGCAGTGCACGTAGCGAAGGGCGAGTGGGTAAAGCTCTCGAGCTTGAAAGGCTCGAACGTAATTCTCGCGTTCTATGTCGCTGACTGGACCGGTGGCTGAACGACCGAAGTATGTTCCTTCCGGGACGGATGGAACGACCTTGGCAAGCTCAACGCGAAGCTCTTCGGAATAAGCGGCGACTACGTTTTTACGCATCACGAATGGGCCAAGACTCATAAGCTGACGTTCCCGCTCTTGCAGGATCACGACCACGCGGTTGCGAAAGCGTATGCCAGCTTCTCGCCGCAACTCGGCGGAATCGATAAGCGCACAATCTTCCTGATCGACAAGAACGGAATCGTTCGCTATCGGAACTTGAAGTTCCGTGCAGCCGCGAAAGAGGATTACGATGCCTTGCGTGCCGAGTTGATGAAGCTGCAATAACAACCAAGCGGTTTCCCGGATTGCTTGTAGCTTTACCTGAAAGAATTTCCTTTAGGAGTCGCTTGGTCGACAGGTCATCTTTCAGTTTAGCTTCAGCGTGGTTCACCAGAGCGGCGGCTTCGCAGGTCGCCGCTTTGCCTTTTCGGACGGCGGTGATCGCCGTCCCGGAGTCGCGAAGATTTGTTAAAGTGAGGATTGAAATGCCGGTCGAACTAAACAGTGCGAATCAACGAGAGTCGCCATTGCGGGAGACGGAGGTGCGTCTGGGGGCGACCTTCGGATCGTTTGATGGTTGGGAAATGCCCGAGCGATATTCCGATAGCAAGATCGAACATCTTTCTGTGCGCGACAGCGTGGGGGTCGCTGATCTTTCCTATCACGGAGCAATCAAGATATCCGGCGGAGAGGCGGCTCAGTTCCTTAATGGTATGGTGACGAATAACGTGAAGGAGCTTGTCGCGGGCGGCGGGTTACGTGCTGCCTTCCTGACCGGTCACGGCAAGGTCAGGGCCTTCTGTCGGATATTGGGCCTAGATGACGGGTATCTTGTAATCACCGATCCGAGTACACACGAGAGCGTGTTCAAATATGTTTTCCCATTTACATATGCCGGCGATTTCAAAGTTGAGGACGTATCGGATTCCTATCGCCTCTTGTCTGTGCAGGGTCCCAAGTCGCATCTCGTGATGAAAGAGATATGCTTCGAGCCGGTGCCGGTACTTGATGAACATCATTCGTTCCATACGTTGATCGCTGGACATCGGGCGCTGGTGGCGCGGGCCTCTCACACCGGCGAGGATGGTTACGATATCTTCGTCCCTCGGAGTGCCCTCGCCGACGTGTGGGATTTTATTTTACTCAAAGGTCAGTTTCACGCGATCATACCGTTTGGACTTCGAGCATTGAACTCGCTTAGGATCGAAAGTGGAATACCTGTCTACGGCGTCGATGTTGATGAAACGAACATGATGTTGGAGGCGGGTCTCGCTGATGCGGTGAGCTTTACAAAAGGGTGTTATACCGGCCAGGAAGCGGTTGCGATGGCGACGTACCGGGGGCACGTCAGCAAGAGACTCGCCGGGCTTGCCGTGTCGAGTACGCTCGTGCCAAGGCGTGGGGATGTCATACGAAAGGACGGAAAAGATATTGGCGTGGTCACCAGCGCTCTGTGCTCGCCATCCTTGGCGTCAGTGATTGCGTTGGCCTATCTGAAGTATGGGTTCTTTGAGGTTGAAACGAACGTTGAGATCCAAACTCAGGAGGAGACTGTGGATGCTCGAGTCGTAGACCTCCCTTTCTATCACAAGCCTGGCTGAGAGATTTCTTTAAGACTTCTCATGTGACACCTTTTCTTAAAGCGGTGCTTTAGAAATCACTTGAAGTCGAATTGGCGCTTTTTTTAGCAAGCGCCCCGCGACATATGATAGTCCCCTTCAAGATAAAAATTGGAGTGATGGGATCGTCGTCGGGCATCGCTGATGATGCTGAACGCGATCGTCTGGGCACCCTAGCTTTCGAACTCGGTCGGACCATAGCCGAGCGCTCGTGCGTTCTCATAACCGGCGCAACTTCCGGGCTCCCGGATATGGTCTCACGCGCAGCCCGCGAACTCGGCGGACAGACCATTGGAATCTCGCCAGCCATTTCCGCCGAAGAGCATGTCTCGGAGTACAAACTCCCCGCCGATGGCGCAGAGGTAATAATCTACACGGGGTTCGGGTTGAAGGGCCGCAATGTGATCAATGTTCGAGCCTGCGACATCGTGATTATTTTTGGCGGAGGCATCGGCACGCTCAACGAGTTTACGATTGCTTATGACGAGGACAAAGTTATTGGCGTTCTTGTTGGCTCGGGTGGCCTGGCCGATAGGATCAAAGAGATTACGTCGCTCTCAACCCAGCCTCGCGGAAAAGTGCTATTCAATTCAGATCCAGGAGAATTGGTCGATATGTGTCTCGCGGCACTAAAGAAAGTCGATGAGATGACGTGATTAGGCGGATGTCTTAGGCGTACTCCAGTAGCGGTTCTCGTAGTAATTTCGAATTCCCTCAATCCCGGTCCTGAGTCGCGCCTTCAATGTCTTTTCGTCTTCGGCCGCGGGACCGGTTACCGCGATGCGGCCATCGTCCGAGGGCTTCATCGAGACGCCTCCTTCGGGAGTGATCAATTCGATTAGCCCGTTCCATACAGACTCGTCGAGGACCAGAACCGAGCCCCCTCCGCCAAACGCATACACCTTGTCATCACCTGCCTTGACGTAAGAGTTGTCGTGTTCGGTCTCGAGCCAATCGATCAGAGTGGCAAGTTCGCTAAGCTGTTTTTGAAACGGGCCCTCAAAGTTTCGTTCTGTCATTGTCCTGTCATAGCCTTTATTCGAAGTATTGAGTGAGTTGTGTGTCGGGCGACCGCCCGGCTTTAGTGGACCGTTCAGCCACGGCCCTCCCAACCTATTTGTTTCAGTCTTCCGTTCTCGACGATCACCGGTACGGTGGGATCACCGTCGGATATCGCCAGCATCTCGGCGCGATAGTCCAAGTTGTCTTGCGCATTCAGATCTTCGAAGTGAATGCCTTTCGACGTGTAGTACTCACGAGCCTTCGCGCAGTGCGGACAGCCCGGTTTAGTATAGATTTTTACTTCCATGTGATTGCGTCGCCTCGTGATCTCAACCGTTATTCTCGTTTCGTAGTCTAGCAAAGCAGTGTGTCAGTTCCAAGGCGCGGCACGATGAAACGAGTAGAACAGTTTGATAATCATCAAACGCGAATGGTATCGTTGCCGCCGAACATTTTACGCAATGCAAGACGACGCAAAAAAGCGGGCGGCCAAACACGCGGTCGAAATGGTGTGCGACGGAAACATCGTCGGCCTCGGCACCGGGTCTACTGCAAAGTTCGCGATTGAAGGTCTGGGTCAGTTGGTAAAAGGAGGCTTGTCAATCAAAGGCGTTCCCACATCGGTTGCCACACAGAGATTGGCGCAAGAGCAGGGAATTCCTCTGATCGAGTTGAATGACGTCGATGAGATCGATATCACGATCGACGGCGCCGACGAGATCGATTCCGCATTCGATATGATCAAGGGTGGCGGCGGCGCGCTCACCCGCGAAAAGCTCGTCGCCCTCTCTTCGGCAAAGCGAGTCATCCTTGTCGACGAAAGCAAGCTCGTCTCGAAGCTCGGTCAATCACACTTGCTTCCGGTCGAAGTACTGCCATTCGCATGGAAGATGGCCCAGCGGCGATTGGAACAACTCGGTGCTGCAGCAACGCTGCGAATGCGCAACGATAAACCGCTGTTCACCGACAACGGAAACTACATACTGGATTGTGGTTTTGGCGCTATCGACAACGCTCGAGAATTGGAACGCGAGATCAAGCTTTTACACGCAGTTATCGAATGCGGCTTATTCATCGGCATCGCTGATACGCTGATCATCGGATTTGAGAACAGCGTCGAGGTTCGAGAGCGGGATTGATTTTCTTTGCTTGAATTTCACCCCTACTGTAGAATCAGCCAACCCCCTACACACTTTTCACGCATTTTCCCGGAGGTTCCGTGGATATCTCCCAGCTTAGAGAAGGGCTCTTTGAGAGCTTTGATGACCTTGTCGAAATAGAAGTCTGCCGAAATAAGGCGATGGTCCCCGAGAACAACAAACTGCTCCGGTGCTTTCAGTACATCAATATGGAAAGGGTATCGCTAGGCGACTATTGCTGGAATGGAGAATGCACTAACTGCCAAATCTGGTATCGGGCGGACGACGGTGAAATCAAGTCTGCGCTCGCCTGTCGATTGTATGTGAGACCCGGAATGATCATCACTGGTCTGAGTGCATGTCTGAATACCGATTTGAAAGAGTAAATCAAATTCTCGGCTTGAATACGAATCGGTAAATCATGTCTGTCACGGATTCGATAGCGCGTTGCTGATCGAACTCGCAGGAACCGGTCACATAATCCTGCGATAAATCAAACACAACGCGGTGTACTACAAACGCCGCGGCTTCAACATCGATGTCCCAGGTCAGTCCGGCTTTGTGCGCAAGCGAAATTAATTCCTGCAGCTTCGCGATTGATCGCGCCATTATCAATCTATGCCGTGCAGCGAAGTCGGCATCCTTTAGGAGAAGCTCGCACACGACGCGATGAAGTCCCGAATGCTTTTGTTTGTCGGTTATCGTGTTTGCTACTGCGTGCTTTATTCGGCGCCGCAAGTTCGAATCGAAGAGGTGTTCTGGCGTCAGCCCGTCAAATATGTTCTTGTAGAGTTCATCGGCGAGGCGATCAAAGATGGTCAACAGCAATTGACGCTTGTCGGTGAAGTAGACGTAAAAGGAGCCAACGCTCACTCCGGCTTCCGATGCGATGTCGTTCGACGTAGTCTTCTCGTAGCCGCGCTCCTGAAATAACCGGATCGCCGCTTGAACGATCTTTTCTCGGGTTCGCTTGCTGCGAGCCTGTTTCGGGGCTGTTGGTAACGTCAGCCCTATGACCTCTCCCATTGTGTGTCCTCCGATGAATCTTCGCAGAATTGCAATGCGCATTATACCAGTCCGTCGAGTTATGTGAAGAACAATAAATATTATTGCGGATAGCATTAAAGATTTGGTGCGCGAGAAAAGTCGATGCTATTCTCGTTTGTCGCTGAATCAAGACTATCTCAGGGAGCAAATATGAAGGCAGTGGTCATCAATAAGCACGGCGGTCCGGAGGTTCTTGAACTGACCGAATTGCCGGATCCAATAATCAACGAGAACGAAGTGTTGGTTCGCGTGAAAGCATGCGCATTGAATCATCTTGATGTGTGGGTCAGGCGCGGATTGAAGGGCGTAGAGTTTCCGATGCCGCACGTTCTCGGCTGTGACATTGCCGGAGTCGTCGAATCCGTTGGGCGATTGGTGAAGAACACGCTGCCGGGTGAGGAGGTTGTGCTTTCGCCGGGAGTCTCATGTATGCACTGCGAGTATTGCCTGTCCCAGCGTGACAATCAGTGCGCTTCGTATGACATCCTGGGTTATCGCGCAAACGGCGGGTATGCCGAGTATGTCAAAGCACCCTCGGTCAACGTCCTTCCCAAACCGAAGAACCTGAGTTTTGAGGAAGCGTCATCGATCCCGCTTGTTTTTCTTACGGCGTGGCACATGTTGGTTGATAGAGTAGATCTCAGACCCGGCGAGACGCTGCTGGTGCACGCTGCCGGAAGCGGCGTCGGGTCGGCGGCTATTCAAATCGGCAAGCTGCTCGGTGCGCGGGTCATCGCCACGGCCGGCGCAAACGCGAAACTCGACAAGGCCAAGTCCCTCGGCGCCAACGAAACAATAAACTACGAGACCGAAGATTTCCTCGACGCCGTAAGGCGGCTGACGGGAAAACGCGGAGTGGACGTTGTCTTTGAACACACGGGCGAAGGGACCTGGGACAAGAGCATTCGAAGCCTGGCGCGAGGAGGGCGACTGGTTACCTGTGGGGCCACGTCTGGTTTCAACGGGAACCTCGACATTAGATACTTATTCTCGAGACAAATCAGTTTGGTTGGATCTTACATGGGTTCGAAAAAGGAATTGATCGAGGTGATCAAGTTCTTCGAGGACGGGCGGCTGAGACCGGTAGTCGATCGGGTGCTGCCGCTCGAGCAAGCGGCTGACGCTCATCGAGCCATAGAGGACCGGGCTCAGTTTGGAAAAGTTGTTCTGACGCCCTGACCGCGTCGTGGTTAGGACAAGACCGGAAGGCGAGAAGGACCAACTGGCTCTGAGGATGTGCTGAGTGGCATTGCGTTATACAGCGTATCGCGCTCGACTGGAACGCGGCCCGCGCCTCGAACCATCTCTTCGATTCCGGCTTTTGTTAATTGATTTTCATTCCCCTCGGCGAGGTAGGACTCCATCAGCGAGCCGCCTTCATTGATCGTTCCATCCAGATCGTCGGCGCCGAAGCGCAACGCGATCTGCGCAATGTTCTTGCCCAGCATCACCCAGTAGGCTTTGATGTGAGGTATGTTGTCGAGCATTAGTCTCGATACGGCCATCGTCTTCAGGCTGTCTATTCCGCTCGGGCCGGGGAGGTGAGATAATTCTGTGCCCTGCGGATGAAAGGCAAGAGGTATGAAACACATGAACCCGCCGGTCTTGTCCTGAAGCTCTCGAAGCCTGACCATATGATCCACCCTGTCTTCATAGGACTCGATGTGTCCGTAGAGCATAGTGGCGTTCGTGGGGATGCCACGGCGATGAACCTTCTCTGACAATTCCAGCCATCGTTCACCCGAGGTCTTGTGAGCGCATATCCGGCTGCGCGTTGGATCGCGAAGGATCTCCGCGCCGCCCCCCGGACAGCTATCCAATCCCGCGGCGATCAAACCGTCGATCACTTCTTCATCCGTCATCCTGCAGACGCGCGTCAAATGGTCCAGCTCGACCATTGTAAAAGCCTTCAAATGCATATCGGGGAAATTGCGCTTCAACTCGCTAAGAAGCGTCGAATAGTAATCGAACTGAAGCCGCGGATGCAGTCCTCCCACAATGTGCAGCTCGCGCGCGCCTTCCTGATATGCCTTTCCAGCGATGCCCACGCATTCCTCAACCGTCCACTCATAAGCCTCGGGATGACGTACACGCCGATAGAAACCACAAAACGCGCAGTCTGAAATGCAAACATTGGTATAGTTCATATGGCGATTCACATTGAAGTAAGTGAGATCGCCGTTGATCCGCTCACGCACTTGATTCGCAAGCGCGCCGACGGCCAACAAATCGTCGGTCTCGAATAAGGTCACTCCATCGTCGAAGGACAGACGCGTCTGACTTTGAACCTTTTCAGCGATCTGCTTCAGATCGGACGGGGAACTAGCGTGCATTCAAGACCTCCATCGATGATGATTTCAGTCGGATTATACAAATAATCAAAGAGGACACCAAATCCGTGATGAGTCGTTTGCCAAGGCGGGCTGATTAGAGGCAGGTCGAAGCCGCCCGGATGAAGACTCCGCGCGGCGAATACTTTCACTTTACATCGACACCGTGAGCCTACTGGTCTTCGGTGGGCTTTACGATGCCTTTAAGCTCCGCTCGAAGCCGCTCGATTTCCGTAATCCGCTCCGATATCCGTTCGAAAAGAGCAGCCTGTGCCTTTACGCCCTCACTTATCAGAAACGCCGCCGCTTCCGACCGGCTCTTGAAGATGCCCGTTTGCACCAGGGCATCAAGGCTACGCAGTGAGTCTTCGTTGACTCTCACCATCACCACATGATCTCTGGCAGACAGGGCTGAGTCGATTGCCTTGCCGATCGACTCGGTGGCCTTGTTTATCGCTTCACCGGTCTTTTGTGCCACCTCTTTGACGGATGACGCGAGCTCATCGAAGCCTGATTTTGGTCTCGGTTCGTCATTCGGTATGTTTGTCACGACGATGTCATCCTCCGCGGAAGTCTTCTCTTCAATAATCACATCCCCAGCCGAATTTCGCTCATTAGCCATTGAAGCTTCCTCCTTACGTTTATCTTGGTAATTCACTTACGCGATTGCAAGAGTTAAAGTTTCGCGTGAGCAAGGCCCAGTTTGAAAAAAATTGTTACGGCTACCACGTAGAGCCGGCACTAAATCATTGCGATTGAATGATGTGTGCCATATGATGAAGAACTTTCTTGGCTTCTCGCATCGCTAGCACTCGCTCTCAAGCCGGTGCCCGAAGTCTGGCCTCAATCGACCCGAAGGTGGTGAGTCATGGAAACACAAACAAAAACAGCTCTGCACGCGAGCATCACGGTGCCGGTAGTCCGGAAACTGTTGCATCGGGGTGCTCGATCGCGGCTCGCAAGAATTCTCACCAAGGCATATCCGGTCGAAGTGGCGCGCCTGTTCTCGACTCTGAAGGGGTCTGAGCGGCGCCAGGCTTTCGAGATCTTACTCGCTGAGAGTGACATCGCCCACGTCGCCGCTGTGATAAGCGAAGCATCTCCCGCCGACATGCTGCCGTTGCTCGAGAAGCTCGAACCGGCTCGAACTGCAAAGTACCTCAGCGAGATGTCTGCTGATGACGCCACCAGCCTGGCTTCGCATCTGCCGGACCCTCTCGCGGCGCAAGTCCTCGCGCTGATGGAAGCAGAACCTGCGGCGGACGTCCGTGAATTGCTCGAACACGAGGAGCAGACCGCCGGCCGCATCATGACTCGAAACTACTTCGCGCTCGACGAAGACGTTACGATCGCCGAGGCCGTAACCGCTCTTCAAAAGCGCTCCGAAGAATTCGAGATGGTGTTTTATGTTTTCGTCGTCGACAAACGCGATCATCTTGTCGGAGTGGTCAGCCTGAGGAAGCTCTTAACAACACATCCGGCCACTCAGCTTAAACGGATCATGGCTGATGATGTAATCAGCGCCAGGGTCGGCGCCGATCAGGAGGAAGTCGCCCGATTGGTGGCTGAATACAATCTGCTGGCAGTTCCCATAGTCGATGACGAACGGAAGTTGGTCGGAATTGTCACAGTCGATGACGTGATCGATGTCTTGCAGGACGAAGCCGAAGAAGACCTGCTTGCACTGGCGGGCGTGTCCGCGGAAGAGCGAGTCGACACGCGAGCGAGGCGATCACTGCGGCTGCGAGCACCGTGGCTCCTGGTGAATCTCGTCACCGCGTTTCTGGCGTCGTATGTCGTATCACGCTTTGAGGGCTCGATCAAACAGTTACCGCAGCTCGCCACTCTTATGCCGATTGTTGCCGGGATGGGCGGAAACGCCGCGACTCAAACTCTGACGGTAATCATTCGAGGTTTAGCGCTCAACGAAGTCGTTAACACAACGCGAGCTACCGCGAAGCAATCGATCGTGGGACTTGGAAATGGCGTGATCAACGGTCTGGTGTGCGCCGCCGTGGTCGCCGGTTATTATCGCAGCGCGTGGCTTGGACTGATAATAGCCGTGGCGATGATCATCAATATGCTGGTCGCGGGAGTCGCGGGCACATTGCTGCCGGTTATTCTGAAGCGCTTGAATATCGATCCTGCGGTGGCTTCGTCCGTTTTCGTTACAACCTGCACGGATGTGGCCGGGTTCTTCTCATTCCTCGGCATCGCAACGCTTTTACTAAACTTGAAAGTGCTCCACGCAGGGTGATGCCAACCGCACATTGACGGTGAAAGCGAAGCTACAGCGAGATCTTTGTCTTGATGGCGCCTATTGCCGACTGAATTCGCTGCACCTGCGCCGTTGTTTCGGAGCTGCCTTTTTCCGCGCTCTTGATTGCCTCATCGATTAGCCGCTTGGCGTCATTGAATTCCAATTCCACTCTTTGAACGCGCTCACGCTCGGCGCGTCCGGGGGAAAGGGCTTTGTCGAGATGGGAAGCGGTCTGCTTAAGATTAGTCACCGTATCCTGCCACTTGCGTTGTTGCGCGCTTGCAAGGGCGTTTGCCGCCGACAAACCTGCGCGATCGAGGTCGCCAGGCGAAGTTTCCTGAACGTATAACGGCCGCGCAGGAGCCTGTGAATTCGCATCCTGAACGGCCGGCCTGGCGCTCTCGGCGTTCGCATTTTGTGCGGGCGGTTTCACGCAGCTCGAGGACATCACTGCTATCGCCAGCGTTATTAATGTCAGGTTGAGTTTATCTTTCAAATCATCATCCTTGTGTTTTGCCAGGAACTGATTCTATCGCTCTCTAACCAAAACTCACAGCAATCGCCGGAACAGATTGAATCCGATGGTGAATTTGCTCGGCGGCAAAGCGAGGTTACTCGAGTTGTACCTCGCGGTCGTTGTCGTCTGTGTATTCGCAAAGGTGAGCGAAAACACGTGCCGGCCAATCCGCTTCTCGATGCCGAACCCGATCTCCGCTTCTGACTTGTTTCTGAAGCCAAGAAGCTGTCCGGTGGCGTCGTTGAAGTCCGCAACAATCTGTCCCATCTGGAATCCAACTCGCGGAGTGTATTCAAACAGCAGGGAGGTCGTTGGCCGAACCTGCGCATTCACGCCGAAACCGAATGATCCCGAATGCCGACCGAGCCGCAACTTTGCCGCAAGCGGCTGGGTCCGCAGAAATTCCTTGAATCGATCGCCGCCGTTTGAATTGACGTGTACAGCCGGAGAGAAGAACACATTCACATACCTCGTCACGCTGCGCGCGAGCATCGTCTGGAAGTTCCACGTGTATCGCTCGGTAAAGTTGTGGTCACCTTCGACGCTCGCATAAGCCGACAAAGCAATCGGCGACTTGCCTGCCTCGTCCAGCAAGTGGTACCCGAGCCCAAGCTCGATCGTCTTGCACAATCCCTGCTGACACAGAGGCGAGCGATATACATTCGCGTACAGGCGATCAGTGATCCCAAACGTCAATCCGAACGATGATACGGCGAAGCTGTCGAGCCCAAACAAATCCTTCGAGATTCGAGCGATATGCTCATCCCGGGGTTCGTTTTCGAACGCCGTGATCGGCTCCTGGAAGCGATGCGTGAACACCATGTTCAAGCTGTGACGCCGCACGCGCTTCGGAGTCGGAATGTTCACCACTCGATAATCGTAGGGCTCGTACGCCTTGCTGCTTTCTCTTTGCTTCGTCAATTGCGGTTGAGCTTGTTCCTTCGGGGTCTGCTGAGTTGCGGCGAGGGGGGCGTCCGTCAGCCGCTCGATCGTTTTGGTAGCGGTATTGATTCTGATGCGTTCGGCGCCGGCTTCCACGATCACGATGCCCGGAGCATCGCGATCAAACGTCACCTTCATATTGGAGGCACGCTCGGCCGGGTTTCCGCTCACGATCAATTCCCCGGCAACGCTGTTTTCGCCGAGCGCCGAAAACGAAAAAGGAAAGCGGCCTTCAAGTTCAGGAGTCATCTCAAGCGTCTTCGTTTGCCCCGCTGATACCTGCTGTTCGATGTGCAGGTCGAGAATGGAAAAGCGCATATCTTTGGCGCCCGAATCGAGTAACAGCCGCACGCGCTCGCCTTTGTTTATGGTGATCAACAAAGGGGCGGCATTGGATGCTTGCGCCGTTATTCTTATCTCGCGAGGTTCGAGTGGATCGCTTACGAGTTTCGCTTCGCACGGCGATGAGAGCAAAAACATCAGGGTGCAAAGAGTGATTCCAGCCGCTAATCTCATTCTCATTTCTAAGAGTCTCCTCGATGCGAATATCGAAATTGCCGGTGCATGTGTAGCAGTTTTTCTCCGGCGAGTATAAACTTCGTTGCGACCTTTTCCAACGAAGTCAGTTCAATCAGGCTGAAGAGAATCTGGTCACGCGCTGTGACCGCGCGAAGCAATCAAAAGTCAGCGACAAAGGAGAGCCGCCCGGCTAAGACAAAGTACATGGCACGAAAGTCGGACAAAAAGCACGCATCTAAAGCAACCAGCAGGAAGCCTAGCCGTGTGCTGCTGATCGCTGTCGGCGTTGTACTCATCACGGTCGTAGTGCTTGTTACTCTGTCCTCGATGCGCTCAAGCTCCGGCGTTGCGCCGAGTGGGTCTGCGAGTCCAGCGACGCCCGCCACGAGCGACGGACGCGCGCGGCAGGTGTCCTATGAGGTCGTCAGTAGCTATCCACACGACTCGACTTCTTTCACACAGGGGCTGCTTTGGCGAGACGGCGGGTTTTATGAGAGCACGGGAATGTACGGCGAATCGAAACTGCGTCGGCTGGAATTCCCATCCGGCAAAGTGCTCAAGGAAGTCAGCCTCGCCGATGACTTGTTTGGCGAAGGGCTCGCGCTGGTTGATACTCGGCTGATCCAGTTGACGTGGACCACGCATCGCGGATTCACATACGACATCCAATCATTCAAGAAGCTCGAAGAGTTCCGCTACGACACCGAGGGTTGGGGACTGACCTATGACGGCACGAACCTGATCCTGAGCGACGGCTCAAGCGATCTGTTCTATCTCGATCCGCACTCGTTCAAAGTGGTAAAGAAACTGGCGGTCACAAGAAACGGTCAGCCGGTTAATGAATTGAATGAACTCGAGTTTATCGAAGGCGAGATTTGGTCGAATGTTTGGCAGACCGATTTGATCCTGCGAATCGACCCCGCGACGGGGCGGGTCACTTCATTCCTGAACATGAAGGACCTTCTTGCTCCCGCTGATCGAACGGGAAGGGAAGACGTGCTGAACGGAATCGCTTACGACGCGGACAAGAAGAGAATCTTCGTGACCGGCAAGCGATGGCCGCGAGTATTCGAAATTAGAGTGGGCCAATGAAGGGAACCCGAAACGGGTCTCTCAATGTGTCTTGATTTCTTCCAGTGCTGCTTGAATCCCAACATTGCTGGATTCTTCATGTGTCTCAGATAGTAGCTTGGAAAGAGGAATGACCTCCCGAACAATTTCATCCCCAACTTGAACATCGATTGTAACGCGGTAGTCGCCATAAGTAGTCAACACCACTTGGAACCGCGTGCTGGCATCGCTGGATTCACGCACGGGATTGTTGTAGGTTGGGTCCAACTTGTAAATGACGCGCTGTACTTCGGCGTTCTCTGTCTCTAAGAACAGCGTGACCTTATAGTGTTTAAGGGACCGTCCAATGTGGAACTCAGGACTCCCGTTTTCATCGAGAACAAGTTCTGCGCGCACTCGCCCGTTTACCTTTTCATCGAAGTATGGATTGTCCGATGACATTATTTTTCGCTCCTTTCTTCCGGGAGAGTAGACCCCCAGTACTTACAATAGTCTTTGATCGCCGTCTTTGTATACTTATCGATATCTTCCCTGCAATTCTCTTTCTTTGGCATAACCTGAACATAGCTTGTTCCTAGTGCTGCTGCTACCTCGTAAATAGGACCAATCTGTTTCATGGGTTCTTTTAGCTCGAGGCACCTTTGGAGATCGACCTCTACTCGTTCGAAGGCCGCAATCAGCCCCAGAGATTGTGTAGCCTTTTCTCCAATCTTAGCCTCTCTGTAAAACGCGAGTGCGAAAGCAACGACCACAAACACTATCACGCCAACAACGGAAAAGAGTTTTGGGAGCCCATACCAACCGTTAAACGCCTGACTCACCGTAACCTTTTGACCTTCACCTGACAGAAGAGAGAACAAAGGGTTCGCGAGCCCAATGCTCGTTAATGTTGAAGCAGCAACTGTAGTTACTTGATAGACGCGGGATATCAGGATTTCGGGATTATTCTGAGCTTTCGTGCCGCGCACGAGTCGGTCTGCGATTTGCGCGATTGCGTCTTCAATGTCCGGCCGGTCTCCGATTGCTGCCATATCGCTTCCTCCTGCTATGACTGTCTTTGAAGTCCATACCCTATGTCATGCGTCAAGATAGTGGTCGATCCTACCTTGGGTTAAGAGCGCCGAGCCCCTTGCTTAACATCGCCACAAGACTCCCTTCAAGGTTGGCCCCCGCGGTATCCAACAACCATCGTTCAAGGCTACGATCAGGATCCTGATACGCGCTGCCATCGCGTTGCACCATTCCCCCATATACTCTCACTATTCCGGCCAGACCTGAGCCGGCGGAGGATTGGACAACAAAACCACGATATCCGAGGATTGGCCGTTCTGGAGGTTTTTCATCGGCGGGTTGCAATCTCTTCAGACGGGAGAGAAACTCGCTTTCCCGCGCGGAATCCAGCGCCCAACTCGGATTTGGGCGGCCGGAGAAAACATCCAAAACAACCTCAATTGCCATTTTCGACAACAAACCTCGCGCACCACCTCGGCAGTAAGAGTGCGAGTCCTATGCAATTACTACTGTTTTCTTAGTTATCATGTAGACACAAAAGTCTGTGTAGTCGCCACGATCACAGGCTAGTGGGTCCGCTATGAATCTTCCGGAATCATCCAGGTTCGTTACGGGAGTAGAACCTGGCTTGTGAGACCAGCAGCCGTTGTCGTCCTGACGATACCAGTGATAATCCACGCCCGGCCAAATGACTAGAGCCACATACCAACCCTGGCCTGATGCTAACGGGTTTGCGAATTGGGTGAAACAACCAGGCCGTCAACGATCGAAGCTTTCTCATAATCGTTACAATCATAATTAGCCGGGAAAACCCCATGTGCGCGCCCAGGCTGCGCGAATGTATTCGTGATTTGATCGTTAGCGTAGTTGTAACAATTATTGTATGGCTGTACGGTGGGTATGTTCCACGGAGCCGGATTGTAAGCGGGCGCATCCTGAGCTCGACACCCGTAACAGCCGGTGATGGAGGCAGCGGAAGCCGCGCTCAAGAAGCTTACGGCGTTAAACTTCGGTTGACCCAAATGATCCGCGACACGGATTCTCACAACAGACGGTATGTCAACGGGAGCAGTCTGCAGTAGCCAGCTTTCCAAGTCCCGGCTGTCGGCGATGCGACTCTCTCTGCTCTGCCCGAAATCAACAATCCCCTCATGCACCAACAGTCTTAGGCCCGCGTGTGGCGATTCGCCGGACCCTCTCAGAATAAATCCGCGATACCCTAGTCTTCCTAACACGCCGGATGGTTTTTGCAGAGTTGGCGTCTCGATCGTTCGCAGCAAATCAAAAAGATCTCGCTGTTGATCGCTCGATAGTATCCAATGAGGGTTCTCACGTCCAGAGAAGATATCTAAGGTCGCTTCAATTGCCATAGATGCCTCCTTAGTTGTCCGAAGTTTAGGCGCGCACGTTAGAAAAAGCCAGCGTTGGAGCGAGTGAAGTCTGTCAGCAACAGCAAGTCCCGTTGGCGAAACCCAAGCCGTAGCATGTGTCGCGCTCTTTAGTTGCTCGTAACATGCATTTCGCTAGCGCACGGGCACTACGCCTTCACTAGCGATATGCTCGTTACAAGCAACTAGACGCAGTTCCTAATGGTAGCGCGTCGGTCCTCACTCTTAACTTGAGGCGGCGAGCATGGAATCTGACCGTGCACTCAGCCGTGGTCAACTGTCAAACTCGCGGTACTAACGTCGAAGTTGAATAACTGCAGACCATCACTCTTCGAGTCGCGAAGAAAGCCCTTCAACCGTCGTTGCCGGCTCGAGACACGTGTAGTTTCGACAGACATACGCTGTGGCATCCCCATTGATTGCCGATCTTCCCACAAGCAATCTTATTGCGTCCGCTGCCTGCTCGTCCCCCGGTTCACAACCAGCAATGATCTTGTTGGGAATGTACCTCGAGTAGATTTCTTCGACGAACGACCTCACCTCGTGCGAATCGAGCGCGCCGACAAGTGCGATCTCTTTGGGTTCGGACAGATAGAAATCCAGAGCGCTCAGCATGTAGCCAAAAGCACTCGGATAGCGGCTCATCGCCGGACGCAGCGCACGCAGGATAGTCACCGCGTGACGTGAATAATCCTGCTCCTGCGTGAGAAGTCCCAACTTCAGAAGCGCCATCGCGGCAACCGAATTCCCGGAGGGCGACGCATTGTCGAAATAGTCTTTCGTCCGCGCGATCAACTCCTCGTGATCCGAAGACGTGAAATAAAACCCGCCGTCCTGTTCATCCCAAAATTGCGCGATCATCGTGTCCGCAAGCTCGCGCGCTTGCGTAAAGAACTTGAGATCGAACGTCGCTTCATATACCGCGAGCATGCCTTCGATCACGTAAGAGTAATCCTCGAGATAGCCGTTGAGTTTTGCCTGACCCTCCTTGTAAGCGCGCAGCAATCGGCCCTCACGAATCAATTGCGTCGCGATGAACTCAGCGTTGCGAATCGCTACCTGGCGATAGTCGTCCCGGCCCAGGATGTTCGCCGCTTCAGCGAATGCCGTCAGCATAAGCCCGTTCCACGCCGCAAGCGTCTTGTCGTCGCGGCCGGGCCTCACACGCTGCTCACGATTATTGAAGAGCTTTCGCTTGCAAGCGTTGATTACTCGATTGATCTCATCGACGCTCTTGCCTTTCTGTTTGGCAAACGCTTCAAGCGAAACCGGCGTGTTGAGAATTGATTTTCCGTCCTCGAAGTTACCTTCGTCGGTGACATCAAAAAATTCGCAGAACACTTCGCCGTCTTCCTGACCGAGAGTGCTCAGCACTTCACTCTTCGTCCATACGTAAAACTTGCCTTCCACGCCTTCGCTGTCGGCGTCTTCGGACGAGTAGAACCCGCCGCTCGGATCCGTCATATCGCGAATGATGTATTCGAGCGTCTCTTCGGCCACGCGGCGATAGAAGGAATTCCTGGTCTGCTGGTATGCATAAAGATAAATTCGCGTGAGCAGCGCGTTGTCGTAGAGCATCTTCTCGAAGTGCGGCACGAGCCATTGCGAATCTACCGAGTAACGCGCAAAAGCCCCGCCGAGATGATCGTACATCCCTCCGCACGCCATCTTCTGAAGCGTTGTCTCGGCCATCTGAAGCGCTTCGACCGAGTGAGTTCGTTTGTGATGACGAAGCAGAAACATCAGAGTCATCGAGGGAGGGAACTTCGGCGCGCCGCCGAACCCGCCGTGTTTCGGATCGAAGTTGCCTGCAAGCACCGAGAACGCCTGGTTCAGCACTTCGGTCGTCAGCATCTCATTTGAGGCGATGAAGCGGTCGCTCTTCTTCAATTCAGCGGTGATGGCCTCGGCGCTCGAGAGGATTTCCTCGCGTTTGTTTTTGTAAGAATCGGCGATCGCCGCGAGCACTCGGGGGAACCCTGGCATACCGCGGCGATCCTCCGGCGGATAGTAGGTGCCACCGTAGAAGGGTTTCAGATCCGGCATAAGAAACATCGTCATCGGCCAGCCGCCGTGACCGGTCATCAACTGCACCGCGTTCATGTAGATCGAATCGAGATCGGGCCGCTCTTCGCGATCCACTTTTATGCAGACGAAGTTCTCATTCATCACTCGCGCGATCTCTTCGTTCTCAAATGACTCGTGCTCCATTACGTGGCACCAGTGACACGCGGAGTACCCGATCGACAACAGGATCGGTTTGTCTTCATCGCGCGAGCGCGCTAGCGCTTCGGGACCCCACGGATACCACTCAACCGGATTGTGCGCGTGTTGAAGAAGGTACGGACTGGTCTCGTCAATCAATCGATTTGTGTGCTGATGCTGAGTCATTGTTGTCCCCGCTCAGTTGGTTGCTTTAACTCACTATAGCGGGTGGGCGTCGCGTTTTTCCAGCATTCACGGTTTGGAACGGGTGCGATTAGAATGGGACTGGATTCCGGATGAAACCCGGTCCTTCTTATTAACACCTCAATTCATTGAGGTGTTGGAGTGGCTTCGATTGGTTCTAACCGTTTCAACACTTTTCCGGTCACGGAAAAATAAACCGTTGAAACGGTTCCAGAACACGTGTTCGCGGCGACCACCCCACTGAAAGTGGTGTGTTAACGAGACCGCGACTCGCTTACGCAGGTCAGCCGCGTGGCTGAGCATCAGTGAACTTGTACATCTTGTGCGGCACGCGTGCGAGAAGTGCCGACCGCCAACTCGGCCAGCAGCTTCAATTCCGCGCGATAGATTCGTTGCAGGAAACTGATTGCCAGGAATCGTTCCAGCATTCCTAACAAGCCGCTTCTTTCGGTTGTGCGCTCGGTTGCAATCGTAACTTCGCACGATCTGTTTTGATCTCGGGCATCAACGATAAACGACGTCGTCGATGCTGCGCCGTCCAGATCGGATTCGGACAGGACTCGGCCGGGCTCAGGTTCCGTGATCGCGGCTCGAAAAGTCTGCAGCTTTCCGAAGATGCGCATTTGAAAACTAATGATTGTACCGGCGCCGACTCCACCCTTTTCGACGTCGAGCGAGACGAAATAATTCCCAGGCAGAATCAACGGATGACCGCTGCGATAGTCCACCAGGATGTCATAAACAATTTTCGGGGGAGCGTCGATCAGCGCCGAGGCCGTCGCTCGATAAGGCTTCATCAGTTCGTCTCCGGCTTTGGATTCTGCCAGGCAACACTAACGGCACGAAGCGCCGCAATGTTTCCTAAGCACATACGCGGGGGATTGTAATCAGGGAGTAACGTTTGCGGCAAAGCTCGCCTGAAGCGGCCGATCGTGATTGTCCCAACCAAGAGTCGTGCAGACTACGTGTGCGCGCCAATCGGCTTCCGTGCGACCGGCCAATTCGACGCCGACCGTGAATGTGAGCGCGCCCGTTGCACCCAGCCGGTGAACAAACGGAATGGCTTGCGTATGTGCCGCACCGCTCGCGGACCTGGTAGTAATCAGGATTCGTTGCCACTGCGCCGAGCGGCCTGATTGTTCCAGCATGTTGAAAGTCAGATCGTAGCGGTATCCCGAAGCCGTTCTCAGTCCACGCACGCGGACGAGTCTCGCATCGAATCCGCCTGACTCGCCTCGCGGTAACGCCGGCAACGGAGGATCGGAGACCCGATTCATTCTGGAAGGGGGCGCAGGGGGAGCCGGTATCGATTGCGGCCGAGTCACCGGGGCGCGGTTTGTTGTTTGAAGCGCAGGAGGTTCGGCTATTCTCTTCCCAACTGTCGGCGAATGCGCTTCGGGTGGCGTGGCAGCGACGGGCGCAGGCTGCTCTTCGACATAGTCTTGAGCCTCTTTCGGTGTGGCAATGAATGGGAGAGCGACTTCCGTTACGTTCGCTACGCGGGCCTCGTTTGCGGTGCGTCGCCGATTCATTTTCGAAAAGACCATGTACAACGCCACCACCGAAACAAGAACAAGAACGACGACCGTAGCGATAGCCGCCAATCGGAATCCCTCGCCATTGGTGCTTTGATCTTGCGCAAACATCGGCGGCTCAGGGACAACGGCTTCATCGTTGGGGATTTCCCTGGATTCCGGCGCCAGTGATTCCTGTTGCATGCCTTGCTCGCCAGCTTCTTCGTGATCGAGAGCAGTCTCGGTTGCGTTGCCTTCGACCGCGTCAACTTCCTGCTCGATCTGAGGGGGAGTAACTGTCGTCGGCGGACTAATCTTTTCTTGAGGCTTTGATTTGACCGCGAGCACCTTGGGTATTGCGTGCTTGATGAGTTGTACTCCGTGCACCGGGCATGCTGAGAACGTCAAAGGGTACTCCGCCGCGCAAGTCGGACAGTACAACACAACCGGATTTGCCGATTCATCGCTTGCGCCGAACTCGCGGCGCTCATCAACGAGATTGCCCACGCCGCGCATTAAGTCAGCGCGGTCTTGAGACGGGAGGCTCGATCCATCTTCGGGACAAAAGAGATAACCGTCGTCCACTTCGAGAGCGCAAACGGGGCACGTTTTCATTGCTTCCTCCCGATCAATTGCTTCAGATCGCGGCTACTGTTCGTGCTTAACAACTGGAACTTCTCACAGGCAGATGCGTTTGCCGTCCACAGGAGTTGCCCGTGAAAAACGGGTTTGTAAGCGCCCCCGGTGACTGCAACGGCGACTGCGACGGCAAATTTGATGCGGGTGGCGTAGACTGGCAATCGCTGGCGATTGTCGGTTATTCTTGAACCTCATGCGAACATACATAAACCTGTCGAGGCGGCCCTTCACAAATCACCGTCTCTTTTGGATCGGTCTGGTTGCGGTGTATTTCATCGGCTTGTGGTCAGTGCTTTGGATCGGGGCCGAGAGGAATCGTGTGCTCGCGAAGCAAACGGAGATCAAGCAGCGCATCGAGGGACAGCGCACAGCCTATGAAGATGTGATGCGCGACCAACAGCGGCAAAAGGAACAACAGCAGAAAATTTTTATCAGCGAAGAGCAAAAACTGCAGCTCGCCTCTGCACGGCAGTTGATTCAACGCAAATCTTTTTCATGGAATCGAATGATCAGCGACCTCGAAGGATATGTTCCAAAAAACACCCGGATAATGAGTATCAAGGTGGACGAGATTGCGAATGCCGGCGAAGGAGTGGAGGCCAGGATCGAGGTAAAAGCTATCGGCACTACTGCGGCTGAGATGACTGAGATGATGGCAAACCTCGAAAAGTCCGGTGGGCTCTTTGCCGTAGGCAACACCGGTCAGGAAACTATGACCGAGCAGGGCGAGACGCCTTTTATGCTGACATTGACCTACAATCCGCCGAGAGGTGGCGCCCAATGAGCACCCGGGTGCGCGAACGAGTGACCCGCACTGAAGCCCGCAAGATAAGAACGGTAAGCTTGCCGTTCGGTCTGCGAGCCGGCGAGTTAATTGCGGCAGTGCTCGGGTTGATTCTGATCATCTGGGTCACTGCATATTATTTCACCTCGCTGCGGCCTCAACAGGATCAGTTGCTCGTTCTCGAAAACCAGCTTGCTGAGCAGCAAAGGAACCTCGCGTTGAACGTGGGCCAAACTAACTCGGCTCCTGGAAAGACGCCCGAAGATCAGGCCAAAGAAACGATAGACAGCCTTGAAACCTTCAAGGGCAGTCATCTGAGACCGTTTTCTTCGGGCCGCATCGATCTAATAAAAGAGATCAACGCGCTCGCCAAGAAGAACAGCGTCACGCTCACGAGTGGTATCGATATGGGAGCCGCGTCGATCAGCGATTCGGACAAGACCGCCGAGAAACCAAGTTCGCAGCAGCGCAATAAGGCGGACGAGATCTTCAACGCGTTTCCCAATGTGAGCTTTCACTTTACTGTTTTCGGCCAGTACACGAACTTGAGAACATTCATCAACCAGCTCGAGCATGAAAAACATTTTCTGGTCGTCAAGTCGATCAACCTTTCCAATCAGGAAGCGAGAGCCAGCAGCAGACGAGCACGATCCGAAGCAGTATCAGGCATCATGCTGACGATTGAGATGTCGGCGTATTTTCAACCTTGATTAGTGAGACACGAAGCAGGAAATGGCAAAGCGAAATTCGGACAAGATCAAGTACATTGCGCTTGCGGTTCTAGGCGGCATTCTTGTGATCATCTTCGTCTACCAGATATTTTTAAGCGCACCAAAGCCGAAGCCGAGACCGAACACACAACTCGGCAACACCGCTTCGACGGCGTCAACGGCGAAACCGGCGCCGTCAGTCCCGCAGACACGCAACCTCAGCGCGTCTGCTCAGCAGGAAGCGTTGATTCAGCAGATGTTGTCGGATGTGACTCCGCTCAATCTATCGTTGATCTCGAGAGCATCCGATCGCAGCGACAAACCCGGCGCGCGTGGGAACATCTTTGGTTACTTCGTTGAGCCGCCGCCGCCGCCGCCACCGCCGCCGCCGCCGCCGCCGATTCAACTTCAATCCGTTCAGCCTCAGAGCGCGGTTGCCGGAACTCCGAGATCGTTCACGCTGGTAATAACAGGGAACCAGATTCCCCCAGACGCGCAGTTGTTTTTCGACGGCGCGTTGAGAACGACGAAACGCGTGAACGCGACTCAGCTTGCGACGGAGATGACGCCGGCCGACTACGCCTTCGCGCGCAACATCAACATCGACGTGAAGTCTCAGAGCGAGCCGGCGAAACTGTTCTCGAACCCGGTCCAGTTTTCCATTCAAGCGGCGCCCGAGCCTCAGTTTATCTACAAGGGCAGGCTGGGGGCTCTTAATCAACCGGCGTATAATTACGCTGTGTTTGAGTTGAATAACACAAAAGAGATCAAGCGAGGAAAAGTCGGGGATACGATAATGGGAGTGTGGCGCATCGATGCGATCTCCGCGGATTCCGTCGACGTCACGAACACTCAGTACGACATCAAGCGGCGAATTCCTCTGCAGGACAAAGTAAGATGAAGCGAGTGATCAGCGGAAACAGATTGCGAGGCAGCGACGCGCGAAACGCTGACGAGCGGGGATGGGCGCTGCTTGGATTGTTGCTGGCGCTCGGCATCATGAGCATTATGCTCGTATCGACAGTCGTGCCTAACGTGCAGATGGCTGTTCAACGCGATAAGGAAGTCGAGATGGTTTACCGCGGTGAGCAGATGGCGGCAGGAATAGCGCGCTACTACGGCCGCGGCAATCTCACTGGAATTTCGCTTCTGGGTCCGCCGCCTTATGGTTATCTGACCGAGCTGTCGAAGTTGAAAGAGGGCGTGACGATGGGCGTGCGAGAGATAAAATTCGTCAGGGCATCGGCAATGATTGACCCCATGACCAGCTCTGATTGGGAACCCGTAAGAGTCAACGATCCACGAATCATGAAATTCCTGCAAGCGTGGGCCGCTGAGACTTTGATTCCGATTCCCACTCAATACCTGTTGCTGGCAGCGCCGCCTCAAACGAGCATCTTCAAACCGCTTGAGCCGTCTCAACCGGGCCTCGCACCGCCGGCGAGTGAAGTCGAGGGCCGGCCTACGCCGCCCAATGTCATTAGCCCTCCTCAACAGGGCAGGCTTCCCGTCAGACCCAATCCTAACGGCGAAACAGACAACGATGATGATGATGAGGCTAACGATCCGCTCGGACATCTTCGGACGGACGACCAGCCCGGACACAGCAACCGCCCCATCGTCGGCGTTGCGCCGAGGAAAAAGGGGACCGCAACAAGGCCCTACTACGGGTTGGACCAGTACGAAGATTGGGTGTTTCTTTACATTCCAAAGACCACGCAGTTGAGAGGGCCGGGCAACAATATCGACCAGCCCGGTAATCGGCGTCGTCAAGTCAGCCAATAGCTGTAGCCGCATTTTCGATTTCTCGACTGCCGCTTCCTGGATTAAACTTCTCACGCCTTATGACGACACCGGATGACGCGGGCTTCATGTCAGCATTCTGCTAGGCGTCGGTGCGGGCACAACCTCCTCAAGAAACGGATCAATAATGCCGACCAACTCGATCCCCAATGACTCCGATCCCAATGCCGGCCAGTCATCTCCCCGCGGAGAGTCTACACAGTTGATTCGTGGAGTGGGTCTGGTGAGCGCCACGACTCTAAATATGATCGATATGATAGGCGTCGGACCGTTCATTACGATTCCGGCAATCATCGCGGCGATGAACGGCCCTCAAGCCATGCTCGGGTGGATCTTCGGCGCGGTGCTTGTGATGTGCGATGGATTGGTATGGGCGGAACTCGGCGCCGCGATGCCCAAGTCCGGCGGGCCGTACGGATTCTTAAAAGAGATTTATGGACCGAGGCGTCTCGGCCGGATGATGTCCTTTCTGTTCATCTGGCAACTTACTTTCAGCGCGCCGCTTTCGATCGCTTCGGGCTGCATAGGACTTTCGCAATACGCGGGCTACATCTGGCCGAGACTCGAACAAGCCAGCGATCTTCACTTCGGTTTGGGTGTGCTCGGTTCATTTGACGTCAAACAGATTGCGCCAGCCGCCGCACTAGTAGCGGTCGGTGCGTGTCTGACTGCGGTGTTCCTGTTGTATCGCAAGATCGCTGCCGTTGGCCGTTTGTCTGAGTATCTCTGGGTCGGCGTCATCCTGACCGTTGGCTGGGTGATCTTCGCGGGCGTAGTTCACTTCGATAGAAATCTGGCATTCGACTTTCCTCCCGATGCCTTCAAGTTGTCACCGGCCTTCTTTACGGGGCTGGGTTCTGCGATGCTGATCGCGGTTTATGACTACTGGGGTTATTACAATGTGTGCTTCTTCGGCGGGGAAGTAAAAGACCCGGGCCGCACGATTCCACGCGCGATAATTTATTCGATCATCGCGGTCTCGGTGATCTACATCGTAATGAACATCAGCATTCTCGGCGTGATGCCGTGGCAGAAACTTGCCGCGTCAAAAAAACCTATCGCCGATTTTATGGAACAGCTCTACGGCCGGCGCGCGGCAATCGTGGCAAGCCTGCTGGTGATATGGACGGCATTCGCTTCGGTGTTCTCGCTGCTGCTTGGTTACTCGCGTGTTCCATACGCGGCGGCGCTGGATGGTAACTATTTCAAAGTGTTCTCGCGCATTCACAAGAAGCATCGAATACCTCACGTGTCATTGCTTGTTCTTGGTTCAGTCGCCGTAGTGTTCTGCTTTTTCAAGCTGGTGGATGTCATAGCCGCGCTGGTCGTAATACGGATCATGGTTCAGTTTCTGGCGCAAACAATTGGCGTGATCGTACTGCGCGTTCGCAGGCCGGACATGGAGCGGCCGTTTCGAATGTGGCTTTATCCGCTGCCGGCCTTGCTGGCGTTCGCGGGCTTTGTGTACGTGCTTGTGTCCAGACAGAATTTTCAGAAAGAGGTCAGGTACGCGGTCGTTTTGCTGATATTGGGACTGGCGATTTATTTGTTTAGATCCAGGCGGCGAAGCGAATGGCCGTTCGGCGACCGATTGACCGTTGAGACTGGCGACTGACTTCTTTCGCTCCCACTCACGCGGCGGTGCTATTCAACAGCGCTCTGAGCGATCGTTCGGCGTTCGCCTTACGAGCCTTGAACTCCTCAACCCAGCTCTGCGTCTTGAGCATCAACTGAGTCGGCGAAGTCGAATCCTCGGGTGTATCTTCTGCCGCGTTGATGTCTTTTCGTTTGATCAACTTTATTGTCATCGCAAACCAAGCCTTCCAATTTATTCCTGAAGCAAAACTACGAAACGGATGATTCATGGCTGAGCAACCGGGATGCCACAACACCGCCAAGCTGTCCCGGCGGTGAGGATCCACAGGGAAATAGTCGAATTTCGAACGATCGCGCGCGATTCAGAGGGCCTCTTTCCGGGCTTGTAAACTATCAACCGTTGATCAAATTGCAACTTCGAGGCGGCGTTATGTTCACAAACGACTCACAGAGCGGCAAACGTCTGGGGCGCCCACGCAGCGTCCGCGATTCCTACAGCGTGTCCGAGTTATCGCGTGCAACCGACAGCGAGGGGCGTCGTTAGGGTTGCAGGGACGACTGTTACGCTTGATTCTGAACAGCGTGACGGATACGATAACGAATAGAGTCTATCGTCAGAGACGCTCGAATGAATGCGCAGGGCCGCGCTTCGGAATTTCAACGCGGTGTAAATCGGCGTTAGACGACAGAGCAGGAAAGGCGCCCGGCGAACTTGACTCTCCCGTTCCCGCGCACCGCCGATCGAAGTTCAGACCCGTGCCCCGTTTGGATTCAAGTGTTGTGCAGTTGGAGATTGTTGCGCAAAAGCAGCGCGCTTCGGCGTAGATCCTTGTGTTAACTCGATACTGATATGAGCCGTTCCGCGGAACTATGGAAATTTCTTGAGCAGCTTCGCATCACAGATCTGATCGACTTCATCATCGTTTGGGCGATCATCTACGGATTGCTGAAGCTGGTGCGAGGCACTCGTGCGGTGACAATGGCCGTCGGGCTGCTTGGCGTGGGTTTGCTCTATCAACTTTCCGTGATCCTGGGACTCGAGACGCTGCAGTTTGTCATGAGAAACGCGTTGTTGTATTTCGGCTTCGCGATCCTGGTGATATTCGCGCCTGAGATACGCTCGGCATTGATGCGGGTCGGTTCGAATCTTGGCCCTTTCAAATTCGGACATCGAAAAACGAGTCACGAAACATATGATGACATCGTACTGGCCGCGATGACTCTTTCGTCGCGAAAGGTCGGCGCGCTGATCGTGCTCGAACGCAATGTTGGCTTGCAGAACTATATCGAGACAGGCGTGGTTCTGGGCGCGACGCTTTCCTATGATCTGCTTGTGACGGTTTTTGATGAGCACACGCCGCTGCACGACGGCGCGGTGATAATCCGGAATCACAAAATCGAAGCGGCGAGCTGCTTTCTCCCGCTCACACTCAACCCGAGGCTGTCAAAAGAACTGGGTACGCGGCATCGCGCCGCGATCGGCATCAGCGAAGACACCGACGCCGCGGCTGTAGTCGTAAGCGAAGAGACCGGCGTCATCTCATTCGTGCAGAATGGTGAGATCACTCGCTATCTGAACAGCACTTCGCTGCGGGACTTGATCAAGCAAGCGCTCGAACCGCAGGGCGGCCTGATTGAAGTTGTTCTTCCGGCTCGACGCGAACGCCGCAAGCGTGGAGCGGCGACCGAGGCGTCAAGAGAGCAGGTTACCGAAACCTACATCAAGTGAGTCGATAGATGAACTGGTTGGGCAATTATCGAGATGCCATAAGGGAGTACGCCCGGGACTACGTGCTCGAGAATACCGGGCTGAAGGTGCTCGCTCTGTTGATCACCGCCGTCCTGTGGCTTTCGGTTGCATCGCGTCCCGTGAGTCAGATTGCCTTGAACAGCGTACCCATCGAGTTTCACAACTGGCCCGAGTTTCCAAACCTGACGGTTTCGAAGTACGACACGCTCAATGCTCGCGTTTATCTGGAAGGCCCTCGCGAAGTAATCGAGTCGATGCGAGGCGCCCAGTTCAGCGTGGCCGCGGATATGACCGGCGTCGAACCCGGCGTGCGTTTGATCCCGCTCAGCATAGATACGAAGAGCCTGCCGGCAAATGTCAGGGTAAAAGATATCGAGCCTCGCAGAATTCGCGCGACCGTAGAACGCGTAGTCGAACGCGAAGTGCCGATCATTCCGCGCTTCGAAGGCAAGCCGCCCGCAAACTTCGAACTCGTCGATTGGCATATCAATCCGGAGACGGTGAAAATCGGCGGTGCTGAAAGTCAGGTGCGCGACATCACGGAAGTCTCGACCGAAACCGTGAGCCTGACCGACCGCGCTGCTGCGTTTACCGATCTTGTAGCCATCGACATTGGCTCGCCCAATCTCAGCCTGAGCGAGAGCGGCGGCGGCAAAGTTACTCTCTTCGTCAACATCGGCGAGATTCGCAAGGAACGGGTCATAGCAAACGTCCGCGTGACGGTGCTGGACGGTCCGCCTCGTATTCGGGCGGTCCCGGCAACGGTGAGCGTCACAGTGTACGGACCTCGCTCTGTGATTGATTCACTCACAGCCGGTGATCTCGATACTTCGGTCGTCTATCAGCGCGGCGTTCGAGATGTTGCTCTAAAAGTAAAACTCTCTCTCGATCTTGCGGACCAGGTTGTCGTGCACTCGGTTCAACCTCAGAGGATTCGCATCCGGTGACGTCCTCGCGCGTCTGGTCAACATTTCACACACAGGAGGATTGATGCAGGAAGGCGGTAGACAACGACTGTTCGGAACAGATGGAATACGTGGCGTCGCGGGGCGGTTTCCGCTAGATGCAGCAACTGTTGCAATAATCAGCGGCGCTTTGGTTCGAAACCTGACCACGGAACTTGGCCGCGCGCCACGAATCGTAATCGGCCGAGACACTCGCGAGTCGGGCCCGGAGATAGAACGCGCATTGGCTCGCGGCGTGATTGCGGCGGGGGCTTCAGTGCAGTCGGCGGGAGTAATCACGACGCCTGGCGTTGCTTACATTACTCGGACTGAGCGCTTCGATGCGGGCGTTGTCATATCCGCTTCGCACAATCCATTTCAGGACAACGGCATCAAGGTTTTCTCGCCCACGGGAAGGAAGCTTGCGGATGAAATGGAACGCCGAATAGAAGCGGATGTCTTCGCAAGCCAACCATCAACTGAGCGTAACGGCGATGACTGGCTTCGCGATCAGCGAGCGCACGAGCACGACTATCAGGAGCATTATCTCAACTACCTCGCCGGCGAAGTCGCAGCCGGCCTCAGGCTTGAAGGGATGAGTGTTGCGCTCGACTGCGCAAACGGCGCGGCATCGGACATCGCGCCTGAATTGTTCGCGCGCCTGGGAGCCAGAGTTGTAACAATCGCCGCCGAGCCCGACGGGCGAAACATCAACGAAGCGTGCGGGTCACTTCACCTCGAAGGTCTGCAACGAGTCGTCACCGATCAACGGCTGGACATCGGAATCGGTTTCGATGGCGATGCTGATCGCGCTTTGTTTGTTGATGCGGATGGAAACCTGGTCGATGGCGATGCGGCGCTGTTGATACTGGCCGATGAATTCAAAACGCGAGGATTGCTCTCGGGGAATCTGGTGGTCGCCACGGTGATGAGCAACATCGGGTTGGAGATTACGCTGCGTGAGCGCGGCATTGAGATGGTGCGGGCGCAGGTAGGTGATCGATACGTGCTCGAAGAACTTCTTCGGCGCGACGGCAAGCTTGGAGGCGAGCAATCGGGGCACATTATTTTTCCGGACATCTCGCTTGCCGGCGACGGTATGATCACCGCGATCGAGCTGCTTCGCGCGATTCGCAATTCGGGGCGCACCGTCGGAAGCCTCGCTTCGCGGATGACACGCTATCCTCAAGTGCTCGTCAACGTGAGAGTGCGCAGCAAGCCTGATCTCGAGTCGATTCCGGAAGTGAAAGAGGAAATCGAGACACTCGAGCGGGAACTTGAGGGCCGTGGCCGGCTGCTCGTTCGATATTCGGGCACTGAGAATCTGGCTCGGGTGATGATCGAGGGCAAGGACCAGAAAAAAATAAACGAGCAAGCCAACCATCTGGCCGAGGTGATTCGTCAAAAAATCGGCCCGGAACCGCTTCTTCTTGACCGTGCCTGATTACTGAACTAACATCGAACTTGATCGCTACCAAGGGCCAGCCTGGAGGTACAAATGAAAAAATCATTCTGCTCTGTAGCGCTCTGCACTGTGATTGCGCTCGGCTCCGTCAGCGCCCGCTCACAAGCAGCACGCGAAGCAACTATCGAACCCGAAACAAAAACGAAAATCATCCTGCAATCAAGACTCAGCTCAAAGCTGAGTGAGGTCGGCGATCCGGTGACCGCCGTGCTCGATGAACCGCTTTCCGTCAACGGACAGCTCGTTCTGCCGCGCGGAACCGAGTTCATTGGCCGCGTCACTCAAGTCACGCCCGCTCGCCGGGGACAGAAGAGTGGAAGCATTGCGATTGCCTTTGAGCGCATCGCGCTGTCGTGGGGAGAAGAGCAGGTTTCCGTCGTCATCACGTCCGTTGATGATTGGGACAAGAACGAAAAACTAAAAGCCGACACCGAAGGTAAGGTGAGCGGCGGGCATCGCGGTGAGGCGACTGCGAAAAATACTGAGCGCGGCGGCGCGATCGGTGGAGCCGGCGCGGGGGCGGTGATTCTTTCAGGCGGGAGCCTGGGGGCAGGCGCAGGCGCTCTCGGCGGAGGATTGCTCGCCGGTCTGCTGTTGACCAAAGGAGGCGAGGTCGTCGTCGCGCCAGGCGCAGTGTTTCGTGTGAAATTTGTGAAGCCCGTCACGCTACCGGTTGTTCAACAGGGAAGTGGCGCGCCGCGCTCAATTCAACAAGACGAAACAAAGACGACGCCCATTGAGAGGAAACCTCCGAATCAGTAATTGGAGTGCCGCGGCCTGTTGCCGCCGGCGTTGATGCGCGACAGGCCGCACTCCATACCAGCCATGTGGAATCGCACGAAACGCCTCATCAATTCATACCTCGACGATTTGATCGAGCGCGCAAGCGGCCCCGATCGCGACGCGCGTGAAATAACTCGAGCCGAACTAACGCGACTCAATGAACTCGAAGTGCAGACCCGAGCCTCGGCCAAGATGCTCGAGAAAGAATTGGCCGAAGTTCAGTTGAAGATGATCGGAGTCGCCGAACGTGAACGCATCGCGCGCGAGCGAGGCGATTCGGCCGCCGCCAGTGCCGCGGGCAGTCAGCTCGTGACGCTCGGAGCCGAACGCGATCTGATCAGGCAACAAATCGCCGAAGCGAGCGGCGCAGCCGAACGCGCGCGGGCCTTGCGAGAGGAACGGCGGCGCCAGGGCGAAGACCTCGCGACCGATACTCATCTGACGGCCATGCGCGAGAACCTTTCTTCAGTTCAACGGCCCTTCGACAGCACAGACCCGGCCGGAACTATTGACGAGATGCGCGCGCGAATCCAGCGTTCGAGCGGAGCGCTCACGGACAATAGAGTCACCGAAGCTGATCGCGAGCTTGAAAAGGAACGCGCTCGCGCAAGCGTCGAAGATATGCTCGCTCGATACAAACAGGGAAGTGTGGCGAGTGAGTTTACGGCTCCGCCGGAAGCGGCCACTCAACAGCCGCCGGCCACTTCCGAGAAAACATCATCGAATGCTGATAATGAGAACGCGCCCGCGGAATCAAAGACGCTTGGCCGCACAGACGGCCCCATTCGCCCAATCGACTAGCAATCTCAAGACAGACATCCGTGCGAATCCGTAAGATTCAGTGTCATCCGTGGTCTATGCAGTAATCAAGAGTTGAACTAATAGACCGCGGATGACACGGATTTGACGGGTTCACGCGGATCAAACTGTGAGCTTTCGTTAGTGAATTTGGTATGTGGTCGCGGTGCGGTCGATTTAAGCCTCAAGAATGGCCGCTCGATTAGGTAGTGAGAGATCGTCGCGAGCACAATCGTCACGGCAATCGCCGCCGATAGCTGAACAACAACTGCGTATGCTTCAAGCGCGTGTCTCACCGCGTGCAGCGTGAGTTGTTGATAGAGATATAGCGAATATGAGATTCGTCCAAGGAACTTGACCGCTCGCCACTCGGTCCATCCCCAAGTTCGCGTCGAACTCAACGCGATCATCTGAACAATAAGTATCGCAAACAACAGCGGCTCGATCGCGAAGCCAAACACATCGCGATAACGGTCGATGTACGCTTCGCCCGCATAAATCGAAATGGCCAGCGCAGCAATCGTCGCCACTGGCAACAATATGTTCGACGAGATCGCCCGCCATACGCTTGCGAGCGAACCGCGTTTCAGCAAGACCGCAAGCAAACATCCAACCATCAGCTCATCAAGCCGCGTGTCGAATGCGGCGTAGATGTACGCCTGATCGATATGAAATCCGTAGCAGAGAATCGCTCGATGAATCCAGACGGCTCCGATCAAACCGGCGAGAAAGATCGTCATCCGCCGAAGATTGCCTCTCAACAGAAGAAACAAAAACGGCCACAGCAGGTAAAACTGTTCTTCGATCGCGAGCGACCACGTGTGACTGAATCCGTTGTTGGGATCTCCGTTGATTGCCGAGTAGTAGTTGCTGGTGTAGAACAGCGCGCTCCACGCGTGCGGCCACAACACCGCGCGGCCGGTCGCAACCAGCAGCGCGACCATCATCAGCCAGTAAGCGTAGAATGCCGGAAAGATTCGCAGTGTTCGGCGCTTGTAGAACGCTCCAAGCGAGATCGTTCCCGTTCGTTCATTCTCCTTCAACAGAAGCCACGTGATCAGGAATCCGCTCAGCACGAAAAAGATCATCACCCCATGTCCGCCGGGAACCATCACGAACCCGAAATGTCCGATGATCACGAGAAAGACCGCGACTGCGCGCAAGCCATCGAGAGCGGGTATGTGCGAGTGGATGAGCTTCGATTCGAGATTTGCGGGCAGCGGCATAGCTTGTTCTTCTCAGCGTATCGAGCGACACGCGGATCTTAATGCGCTGCCGCTTACTCAAGTGATAGTGGGAATGGATTGCCGCTTCCAGCGCGGGAATTAAGAAGGCTGTCTTTGATTCAACTGACCCAGATGCGGCGGACCAGCATGAACTGGCTATCCAAAGACTTGTTAACCGGCTTCCCTTGGATGTCGCGCCAAACGATCGGCCCTGGCGGGGCCGGCGATGAGGCGCATCACAGCGTGTCCCAGAATTACAATGCCGGCGTAGGTGGCGGCATCAGCCAGGATTGGAGCAACGCCCGGCGCAAACACCATCCACTCTGGGAACTCCGCCGCGATCAGGTAATCCCGCGGCGCGCCGATGATTGCGGCGACGCTTGTGAACACCGTCAGGCCGCGCCACCCGAACCGCCGGGCTACGCGCCAGGTGATGAGGTAGATTGGCGAAAGCGATGAGAGGCACAGGAAGAACAGTGGTAGCGAGTATAGCGTCGTGGCGAATGTTACGTGCCACCAACCCAGGGCCTCGCACAGAGCGATCGCGCCCATCGCCAGCAATCCTGCCGCTACTCCCCCGGCCAGTGCTCCCATCACGCGGCGCGCCGCCGCGCGCGTGAAGTAGACCACGGCGACAAGCTCGACCAAATACGCACAAGCCCACAGGATAATCTGCCGCGTTGTCACGCGCCCTCCACGAAGGGCATAACCTCGTACTCACTCTGAACCAGGCCGCTCGGATAATGCCGAGTCGCAAGGTGGCGGAGATGTATGTCCCGCGGCAACGCGCCAAAAAGTGGAATCCCTTCTCCAATGAGCACCGGCACGCGAGTAATGATGAGACGCGCGACGAGCCCCGCACGGAGGAATCTTTGAATGGTGATCCCACCGTCGATGTAGAGATGATGAGCGCCGCTGGCGGCGAGCCGCGCAACGATCTCAGCCGGAGCGCCGGCCATCTGCTCAACAGCGCCTCCGTTGACTGCGGACAGATCGAGCGGGCGGCTGCTCAGAACCACCACGCGCTTGCCGCCATACGGCCAGGTTTTGAAAGTGAGAACGGTCTCGAAGGTCTTGCGGCCGATCACGAGCGCATCGACGCTTGCGAAGAACTCGTCGTAGCCGTGGGGTTCGCCGCCGCCCTCGGGCAGAAAGTCGAGATCGCCGTTCGGCCGAGCAATGAACCCGTCGACGCTCGTGCCGATAAAGACAGATATACTCATCGTGCCTTCCTTCATAGTTCTTCTTATTGGCCGGTGGCCTTCGGGTCCAGCGCCTATTAGTCGTCGTCCGGCGAAACAACCAGACTGCTTGCGACGTGTGGCAATCGCGCCTCGTCCACGCGACAGATACGCCAATCGGTAAGAACATCCGCGCCAGGCGTTTGTAAAATTCAATCGCCGAAGTGTTCCAGTCAAGCACGATCCACTCGAAACGGGCGCATTGGTTCTGAACAGCGATATTAGCCAGGTAAGCCATGAGCGCTTTTCCTATGCCCTTGCCGCGAAAATCGGGGTTGATGAACAAATCGTCCAGCCAGAGAGCACGCCTGCCCATCAAACTCGTAAACGAAAAGAAATACGTGGCGTAGCCCATCGGCTTGCCGTCGACAAACGCGAGGAGTGTCCGCGCCGCCGATGCTTCGCCAAAGAGAGCAGTGTGAAGGGACTCCTCGATTGCGGAAATCGTCAGTTTCTCAAATGCCGCCATCTTCCGGATGAACGACAACAGCAACGGGACATCGGCGGGTGTTCCGGCGCGTACCTCGACTTCAATAGTGTTCACGGTCAACATCATCGGCAATGCTCTCTAAGAATGATCTAAGTCTCATTAGACATGGCCCCGGCCTCCGCCGATTGACCCACGGCGATCCAACCGCCATCACCAACGTGCACACGCTCGGACATCGCCTCGCGCACGGCATACGTCGCAAGTAGCCGTGTGGAATCAAGAACGGGCAGCGGTGAATTACTGTCACTGATGATCAGCGGAATCTCGGTGCAGCCGAGGATCACGCAATCACCGCCGGTTGCGCCCAGTTCGCGGATTGCGTCGACGAACTTCTCAGTTGTCGATGGCGGGAACACGCCCTGGCACAACTCATCGAAGATTGCGCTGTTAATCTGCTCCTGGCGTGATTCGATGGGACTGTGTGCCGTCAGCCGCTGTTTGTGGAGCGCGCGAGGGTAAACGGGGCCAGTCATCGTCCATTTGGTGCCGAGCAGACCTGCGACCTTCCATCCAGCAGCTTTCATCTCAAGAGCCACGACATCAGCAATGTGCAATCCCGGGATGGGAAGCGTCTGCGCGATTTGCTCCAGCACTATGTGAGCGGTGTTGTCCGGGCAAACGAAGAAATCGGCGCCGGCCGCCGCGACTTGTTCAACGCCGCGCCGGAGGAGATGCGCAACCGCCTGGTGATCGCCGGCCTCCCAGCCCGGCATACTCAGGCCCATAGGAATCGCACTGACCACAATCTCCGGATGCATGTGGGGTCCAAGTAACTTTTGGCCTTCACGACACGCAGTAATGAAGCAGAGAGCCCCGCCCTCCGCGCTATGCGCAACTATGCCAATTCGCTTCATGGGCTTTATGGTACTCAAGTAGCGCTCGTCAATGAAAGAGCTGTCTAATGATCTCCATCACCGTGCCGCCGAACAGCTTTTCGGGTAATCATCAGAACGGCGCGCGGTTCCGGTGCAATGTCGTTGTCATGCGTCGTGCGACGACAAACCATTCAGTTGTTCAGCGGAAGAATAACTTAAGCAACAGTAGAAAGGACACGACCCTTGTCGGGCTATTTAGAAGCATCATTTCTTCGCCGCATCCAGTAAACTAAGCCGACGATGATGATGAGCGCCAACCGATACGGCAAGGGCTGAGGCTACGATACCGGCTAAAAGGATCGCTCCGATCTGCTTGAACATCATGTTTATCCTCGCTCTCTATCATTCTTTAGCTATTAACCATAGACATAGAGCGGGTGACACTCAGCTCTGGGGTGTGATATCAGTGGGACGTGCCATGCGTAATCATGGTGCGGCTCTCATTAACACCGCACTTCAGAGTAATCCGAAGTCAAGAACGCGCCTTCGGACAAGTCCCACTTCTAATCACACCCCGCACAGGGAGCACGGGCGATTCAGAGCTATTCTCCCTGTGGTCCCCGTGCTCCCTGTGGTTGAATTCTCCAAACTTTGACATCGCTTATACCCGCGCCTAGAATGGGTTCTCTTCGACGGAACATTCATGCGCATCACTAAGGTGTACACAAAGACGGGCGACACAGGACAAACCTCTCTGGTCGGAGGCGCCCGGGTCAGTAAAGCCAACCTGCGAGTCGATGCGTACGGCGATGTCGACGAGTTGAACAGCGTGATCGGTTTGGTCCGCGCTGATATCGGCGACGCGGAAATAGATGAGGTGCTCGGTGTGATCCAGAACGATTTATTTACACTGGGAGCTGATCTCGCGAGTCCCTCCGAGATCGAAGTGCCGCGAATTCGAGAGACCTTCATCGCCGCGATCGAAGAGTTGGCCGATCGATTCCTCGCCGAGCTTGAGCCTTTGAAGGAATTCATTCTACCGGGAGGAACCGCCGCGGGCGCGACGTTGCATTTTGCGCGCACGGTCGCGCGACGCGCGGAGCGGCGCGTAGTTGAGTTGTCCGAGAACGAAGAGATCAACTCTCAGACGATTGTTTATCTCAATCGACTCTCCGATTTGTTATTCGTTCTCGCAAGGGCCGCGAATCAACGCGCGGGGGTGCCGGAGACGATGACCGACTTCAGCAAGAGGAGCAAATGAAGGTTCCGGGTTCAGGGTTCAGAGTTCCGAGAACTCTGAACCCTGAACTCGGAACCCGGAACTCGCATGCCCTGGTTCAAGAAGAAAGATCAACCTCGTCGGCCCGACGATAACGAAGAGCGCACGATGCGCACCGAAGGCGTCTTCGTGAAGTGCGAAGGCTGCGAGGAAATGCTCTTTAAGCGCGAGCTCGAAGAGAATCTGAACGTGTGTCCGCGGTGCAATCACCACCGGCGGATCGACGCCAGTGAGCGATTGAGGTTGACCCTTGACGACGAGCAGTGGGAGGAACTGGACGCGGGGCTGGTTTCGACCGATCCGCTCAACTTCGTCGATTCGAAGAGCTACCGAGCGCGGCTTCGCGACATGCAGGAGCGTACGGGCAATCTCGATGCGCTTATCACGGGCCGTGGCAAGATCGAAGGGCATCCCGCGGTTGTTTGTGCGATGGAATTGTCATTTGTTGGCGGCTCGCTTGGATCGGTTGTCGGAGAGAAGATCACCCGGGCGATTGAACTGGCAATCAAGAGCCACTCGGCGCTGGTCATTTTTTCGGCATCCGGAGGAGCGCGAATGCAGGAAGGCGCGATCTCGCTCATGCAGATGGCGAAAATCTCGGCGGCGCTTGCACGGCTCGACGAAGCGGGCCTTCCTTTCATCTCGGTGCTGACGGATCCGACTACTGGGGGGGTGACCGCAAGCTTCGCGATGCTCGGTGATTTGAATATCGCCGAACCCGGCGCGCAAATCGGCTTCGCCGGCCCGCGCGTGATCGAGCAAACAATAAAACAAAAACTGCCCGAAGGCTTTCAGCGAGCGGAGTTCTTACTCGAGCACGGAATGCTGGACGCGGTCGTCGATCGAAAAGATTTGAAGAGCTTCATCACTCACTCGCTGGATTTCATGAACCAGAACGGGAAGCCGCACTCGAAGTGACCACCTTGCAGCGAGGCGATAGCCTCTTAGCCATCGAGAATGGATTTCGCAACATCAACCAGCTATCTGCACTCGCTCGGTCACGAGGTGCTCGCTGCGAAGTATGGTCTCGAGAGCATTCGCCTCTTACTCGAACGACTCGAGCATCCGGAGCGCGCCTTCAAGTCGGTGATTGTCGCGGGCACAAACGGAAAGGGATCGGTTTCGGCGATGATTGATTCCATCGCCCGCGCGGCCGGCCATTCTTGTGCGTTGTTCACATCGCCTCACCTTGTTTCTATTCGGGAGCGCATGCGCGTCCGCGGCCGGGAAATATCAGAAGAAGATTTCGCGCGGGGTGCGTCCGTAGTTCGTGAAGCCAGCGAAGCGCTCGTGAATGAGGGCGCGCTCGATGCGCCTCCCACTTTTTTCGAACAGGTCACCGCGATCGCCTTGAATCATTTTCGCGAGAGCGGCGCCGGGCTCGCCGTGCTTGAGGTTGGATTAGGAGGCCGGCTTGATTCGACGAATGCCGTGCAGCGCATCGTCTCAGTGATTACATCGATCGAATATGATCATCAGAATATCCTGGGGAACACGATTGAACAGATCGCTGGCGAAAAAGCCGCGATCATCGTAACCGGTGCGCGAGCGGTGATTGGAAGGCAGCATCACCAGGCGGCAACCGCGGTGTTGATGCGCCGGTGCCTGGAGGCTAACGTCCTCCCGGTGTTTGCAAATGAGCCGGCACGCGTGGAACCGGGAGATTTCGGGCAGATCAAGTTTGATTACGAATCGTCAACCTCCCACTATGCTCAACTCGTGTTGGGATTGCGAGGAAGACATCAGGCAGAAAACGCTGCGTCGGCGATCGAAGCGGCAGAACTTCTAAACGACTCCGGGTTTCCGATTGCGCGCGAGGCGATAATCAAAGGGCTGGCGCGCGTGGACTGGCCCGGGCGGTTGGAATTGATCGAAGACCGGCCGGCGATATTGCTTGATGGCGCCCACAATGCGGCGGGAGCTCGCGCGCTGCGACAGTATCTGGATGAGTTCTGGCCGGTTCCGATCACTCTGGTGTTCGGCGCGATGGGCGATAAGGACATCGATCGAATGGCTGGAGATCTATTCGACATCGCGACGACGGTTGTGCTCACGCGAGTGAAGGACGCTCGCGCGGCGGACAACGCGCGATTGGGGAACTCGGCGCTCAATCGGCCCCGCAATGTGATTTTCACCGAAACAGTGAAGCAGGCTCTCTCGTGGGCTCGCAGCGTGACGCCTCCCGACGGGTTGGTGTGCGTCGCGGGTTCGCTGCATCTTGTGGGTGAAGTGAAGAGATTGTTGGAAGAGGCTGACTCGCAAAGAACGGCAGGATTTGGGAGTTAGGATTTAGGATTTAGGAGTTAGGATTTAGGAGTTAGGATTTGGGATTTAGGATTTGGGATTTAGGATTTAGGATGTGGTTGCAGATGCTCGGGATTGATTCAAACTCACAGCTTTCGATCAAAGGCTAAATCCCAAATCCTAAATCCCAAATCCTAGATCCTAACTCCTAAATCCTAACTCCTAACTCCCAAATCCTAACTCCTAAATCCTAATCACGTTGCTGCTCGCGCGGGCGTTGATTCATGCTGAGACTTCACCTTGAGTAAGCTGAAGATCATTTTGGTTTATCTTTGGGCGCCGTTCGCCAACCTGCTGTGGTATACGCACACGGTTGTGATGGCAACCGTTTCACTGTTGCTGTGGCCGTTCGATAAGACGGGCGCGATGCAACATTGGTGCGCGCGTTGGTGGTGCAGACTGGTCGCGTGGAGTATCTTCGCTCGCATTCACGTTCACGGGGTAGAAAACGTGCGTGCCGATCGAAACTATGTCTATATGGCGAATCACTCGAGTCTGATCGATACCCCGGCGTTGTTTGCTTATCTGCCGCATCAGTTCCGAATAATGGCTAAGAAGGAGTTGTTCTACATTCCGTTCATGGGTTGGCACCTGTGGACGGCGGGGAACTTCCCGATCGATCGCGGCGATCCTCGCAAGACAGCAAAGAGTCTTCGCGGAGTAGTGGAGGGAATTCGCGGAGGAAAATCGCTTGCGGTTTTTCCTGAAGGTACTCGCACACCCGATGGCCGGCTTCAGGAGTTCAAGTCGGGAGCTTTTAAGATCGCCGTTCGAGCAGGCGTGCCCATCGTTCCGGTTTCGATTCGAGGAACTTTCAAACTATTGCCGAAGACCACGCTTGCGCCGAGGCCAGGCAGAGTCGATGTGATTATTGGAAAGCCCATCGAGACCGATGGTTATTCAGACAAGAACCTTGGGAAACTGATCGCCGAGACTCGCGCGGCAATTGAAAGGAACCTTGGAACGCCCGGCGACTTCGAGCAAAAAGCTGAGAGCCCGGCCGGCAGCAGGGAATCCGCTCGGGTACGAACCTTCACACGGCAATAAAGCTATTCGGATCCATGTTGATCGCGTCGATGTTTTAACTCCGCGGCGGTGGGAAGACGCAAGCGGCAGTGTTGCACTTCAAGAATGGAAACCGTTTCGTCATCCTCGCTGAACTCATAAATGACACGATAGGAGTTGCTCAAAATCAGTTGTCTGCAGTTCTTTAACTGAGGGTATAGACTGCGCAGGGAGAGCCCCATTTCGGGAAAAGAGGCCAGGAGGCCGATTCGGTGAACGATCTCAAATGCGAGTTGCTCCGGCAGCCCCTCGAGCTTCGCGAAGGCCGGATCACTCCATTGAATGTCCGCCCTCATCGAGGGCGCCTCTTCTTTAGTGTCTTGCCGTTCTTACGCTTCTCAATCCGTCTCTTTACTTCAGCATGCGAGATCGTTTCGCCGCGAGCGATCGCATCACGAGAGCGGGTCACGGCTTCGAGGAGTTCGAGCTCATCGAGTCGCTCAAGGTCTCGCTCGATCTGTGTATAGCGGCGCGCAGACACGACGACTGCGGCCGCACGTCCTCGGTGAGTGATAACCACCGGCTCATCGGTTGTAGTTACGCCTCCAATGATTTGCCCTGCCTGTCGCTGAAGATCGGTAATCGGTATGATTTTCTTCATGGGTATTGAGATCCTTATCCCCATCGTTCAATGCTCAGTTGACTATACACTTTACAATGATGTCTTTCTACTTGAAAGCTCGATGCACATTGAGAAGCAGCGACGGATAAGCTCTAGCTGCGGCAAAGGAATTTGCGCCTTAACGGCGAATGATGGTACTTCTATTGACCAATGGTTGACCAAATCACGTCGCCGGATACGTGCCGGGTATGCGGCGCTTCTTTGAATCGCGAAGAGTTTCCCATTGACAGTTTATGCCGGCGATGCGCTGCCGGAAACGACTCACAAGTCAGCGAGACTGAGACAGCCGCCCTCGCGTCTAACCCAATAGATTTCATTTCCGAATCACGACCGAGCGCTGAACCTGATCCGGACGAGCCGCCCTGGGGTCCGTTCACCGGAATAAGTGTCTGGCTCGTGAGTGTCGCCGCGATCATTATTATTCCAGTCATCGCGGTTGCGCTGTGGCTGGTGATTCAAACTGTTCGCGGCGCGCCGCTTCCGAACCTTACCGCCCGAGACGAAGTCGAGCAGTGGGTTATGTCACCCAATATTCTGCTGCTCCAACTTGTATCGACGATGGCGGCCCACGCACTCACGCTGGCGATTTGCTGGGCGGTGGTGACAAAGATGGGCTCGCGTCCCTTCAGGGCGAGTCTCGGTTGGAGTTGGGGCGGCCGTCGGGTCTGGTACTGGGTCGTGTTTTCAGGGTGCACATTGTTGGGTATTCAGATTCTTTCTCAGGTGTTGATCCGTTTCCTCCCGGAAAGGAAGAGTCCTTTCGACCAACTGCTCGAGAGTTCTCAACAGGTCAGAATAGCCGTGGCAATACTGGCGGTCTTCACGGCGCCGATCGTGGAAGAGGTCGTCTATCGAGGCGTGCTGTTTTCAGCTTTGCGCAAGCGCATTGGCGTCATTGCGACGGTGATTATCGTGACGGCGACGTTTGCAGGCGTGCATGTATTCCAGAATCGAGGTGCGTGGGTCTCAATCAGCGGACTTGCATTCTTGAGCCTCGCGTTGACGATGGTCCGCGCAAGGACCAAATCAGTGCTTCCGTGCGTTTTCATTCACACACTCAACAATGCATTCGCCTCGCTGGTGATACTCATCAACAAGGGTTCTTGAAGTCACGGCAGCCACAACCGGGTCGAATAATAGTCGACGGGGCGGTCAGGGTGGTCTTTGCGAAACGCGAGATAGCGCCGATGGAGGCGTTCGTATCGCGCGTCGGATGAGCGGATCTGCCGGTGGGGGATGCCCTGCAAGTGCCGTTCGACCTTCCAGACGTTTTGCTTTGAAAAGCGCCAATCGTAACTGCCCAACTCATACAGGCTCGCGATTCCATAACCGGTTATTCTTCCGGTCTTGTCGACATACGTATCGAAGTAACTCAACACCAGATCGCGCACAGTTCGGAATACTGGTTTGCGTCCGTGCAAACCGATGTCTCGCGAACGCGCAACCGAACCGAAAAGCCCATTCCTCTGGAAAACCACGAGGACGTGATCGAGTTTGTCCTGTGATTCGATACTGACTACTACCGGCGGATAACCGTGTTGCTCCAGGATCACTGCCGCGGCGAGCGCGCCTTCCAGGCAATGTGCTTGATTTTCTCGCAAGGCGCTCCGAAATGAGTAGCAGGTTTCTCCGTTGAGTTCGCGATTGTATGGAATGTCTCTTAGAAATCCCTGGACTCGCTCGGGGGTGCCGTGCGTTCGTATGATTTCCCACTCGCGTGCAGTGAAGTCCTTTCTTGCCGGTATCGCCGCGGGGGCTTTTGTTCGCCGTGCGCGGTTGAAGGTGGTGGGTTTCATCTTTGCGATTTCTCGAAACGGTAGAGTATCGCTTCGGCGTTCTTGAGCGGAACCGGAAAGCTCGCAACCGGAGTGAATCTCGGATCGCGTTGCATCAACTGCTCGACGTCCCGTTCGACCTTCGCGACCCAGTCGGCCTCGTCGAGCCCAGTGCGAACCAGGACGTACTCGCATTCCTGCAGGCGCTCGATCATCGGAGGCTCGATGACCCATCTCACGTCGATCAGCGGCGGGCCTGCCCGTTGATCCGTTAACAGACGGGAGTAAAGGGCGATACTCGACGGGTTAAGGTAAGGCAGGTTGACGACAACCCCGAGAACTGGTGGCGCACTGCTGTTCGCGCTGGTTGATTCTTCGTTGCGTCCGCGGTCCAGATCTACGACCGTGCGCACGATTTCCGGCACACTCCAGTCATCATCGAGCGGCCTGTGGTCAAAGCCGTAGTAGTTACGCGCGAACACCATCCAGCGATACCGAGGCGTATCGATGGCTTTTCCAAATCCGGGCCGCGGCCATTGAGCGTTGAAGAAGCCTGCAAAACTCCACACCGTGATAGCGGCCACCAGAGCCAGTTTCAGGGTACTCACCGCTTTGCGCTTGGCGGCCGTGACCAGTTCGACGCGCGTGAACGCGCGAAGCCAGGATACAGATAGAACCGCGGCAGCCGGGAGCACCGGCACCGTGTAGCGAACATCTTTGTTGGCGACCAGAGCAAAGCTGACCAGACCGCTTAGGAGCCAGAGATACGCCAGCACGCTCTGTTTGCGGCATCGCACAAGCGAGTACACCAGCCCGCCGACAAAGAGCAGCGCAAAGGGCAATTGCATCTGCATGCTCAGCAATGCATGGACGTAAAAGAAATTCGAATCAAAGTTGAACAGCGGCGCTTCGTTTTCATTCACGGCAGCCTGTTGGTTTTCGCGATAGATCGCGATCACGTCTCGCAAGTGCGGAACGTACCAAAGCGCCGCGATCAGGACCAACACAGCGGTGGCAAGCGCCAGGTTTACTATTGCCCTGCGGTCTGGTTTCCACAAAACGCGTATCAGCACGTACAGAGCGGGCAGAACAAAGAAGAAAGCAAAAGTCTGCTTGACCAGCATTCCGACACCGGCGGCGATTCCAAAGGCGAGCGTCTTTCGCCGATCAGCGAAGTCTCCGGCGCGGATCAGAAAGGCAAACGAAACCGTCACGGCGGCGGCCAGCGGGAAGTCGAGGAAGGCGTCGTGCATCAGCCAGGCGTTGAAGTGATAACACGCGGCAATCAGCGCGGGCAGCGCGCTCAAACAGGGCGACGGCGCGGCCCCGATTCTCTTGGTATTCGCTCCTGACTCCGCGTAAATGAGACGCGCGATGCTTGCGGTCCCCCACAGCAATGCTGCGAGCGAAAGCAGGTTTACAGCAATGCCGGTCAATCTCGAGGCGCCGGCGATTAGAAACACGAGTGCGCTGATCAGATGAACGAACGGCGCGTAATAGTGCTTCGCGGTGAAGACTTCCCGCGCGAACCCGGCGAAGTCGGCATGCGCCAGCAATCGATAATAATCGTATGCGTATCTGAGATGATCCGAGGGGTCCCACGGCGGCGGCGTTCGGTCGCGGAGTGTCCACGCAATTGTTGACGTAGAAAGGATGATGAAGACCAGTCCGAGCAGAAGCCTGTCGGGGCGACTTCGCAAATTTGCCATCACGCTACGGATGATTATCGTGAACCTCAAGATCGGTCAAGCCGAGCCGGCGAGCTTTTCGACGGAGAACAGAATAAAAAAATAATGTGTGCGCAAGATTTCATCCAGAAGAAAGAACAATTACAGATTTTGCTTGCACTCCGTGTTGTGGATGATATAATCCCGACCGTCGCGGGCAGCCACACCCTGATCCTTTGAAAGTAACCTCACACGCTTCATGAATCACCGGTGCGTGCGCCGGGCATTCAGATGTATCGCGGTTCGATTCTACGCCGCTGCGTAGAACGAAACCGGCAATAAACGAGCAGCGCAGACTGTGAGGTGTTAGCACCTTGCTTCAAGACGTCCCACCTCACATACCTCAACAATCAACTAAGGCTCGTTGACAGCTTTTAGCTAAAGGAGAAAAGAAATGGTGAGACTAAGACTCTTCACGAGTGTTCTCGTGCTATTGCTGGCGGCTGCGTCGGCACTAGCGCAAACCGAATCCCCCCAAATCGTGAAAGCGGAAACACGAGATCTTCCCGTAAGACTTGCCCGAAAAACCGTTCGGCCAGGCGCTTTCCTCATTCCCCGCGTCTCAACCGGGCGGGAAATCGTCGACACCGGAAAAGTGCTCAAGCAACCCTCATCCAATTTGGATGGAGCGAGCATTGTGAAGATACAGGTCAGCGGCAGCCTGGCCTGGACGCAGTGGGGCAAGAACCCGCAGCACACAGGGTTCATCAACATCGACGCTCAGAGTTTCGATGCCCTGCTTGCAGACACAATCTATGATCCGAACGCTCCGGCATCGGCTGCCGACCAGGGCGGCGATCTGCTGGTTCACTACCAGACGCCCCTGACGGACGGCGACGACGTTTTCATGGAGTTCAAATCTGGAACGTTTACAACCCTGCAACATTGGGAGACGCAGACCTGGAATCAAAAGCGCCTCCACTGGGAGAACGGACAGTTGGTCGAGAAATGGACCTTTCAGAGCGATTGGAAGCCCGTCCCTTATGCCAGTCTTGTGACTTTCAACGGCCCCTTTTGGGAGCCGGTCTATCACGCCGTTCTTGTCGGAGATAATGTGTACGATCCCGGATTCGGCGGTACGGTATATAAGCTCGCAAGAGGAAACGGCAGCGTGACAGCTCAAATCAACCCGTTTGGGGCCACGGTTGATCCGAACATCTATGTCGCGAGCCCCTTGAGTGCCGACAGCGCAGGCAATGTCTACTACAATGCGATCAAGCTTGATCCGGCTGATCCCTGGAACATCAACGTCGTGAACTCGTGGTTGGTTAAGATCGCTGCGAACGGTACGGTTACGAAAGCGACCTATGCTTCACTAACTCCGGGCTCACCGTCCGCGACCGACCAGTGTAAGGTGGGGTTCGGCACTCCGCCGCCGTGGCCGCCAAGTAAAAACGCCCAGCCTCCCACGACTGCTTGCGGATCACAGCGTCCTGGCGTCAACGTTGCTCCGGCCATCGCGCCGGACGGAACGATTTATACGATAAGCCGGGCACATCTGGTGACTCGGTATAACTATGTCGTCGCGGTTAACCCGGACCTCACGGTCAAATGGACAGCCTCACTGCGGAACCGGCTGAACGATGGTTGCAACGTACTGATTCCACCCAACGGGACACCTGGCGGGTGCAAGGTGGGTGCGACGACCGGCGTCGCTCCGGATACCAATGAGCCACCGCCGGCACGGGTGCTTGATGACTCGACCTCTTCGCCGGTTGTTCTTCCCGACGGGAGCGTTCTCTATGGCGCGTACACTCGTTACAACTACGCGCAGGGTCACCTGATGAGGTTCAGCTCATCCGGGGCTTTTCTGGCAGCTTATTTGTTCGGATGGGATGTGACTCCGGGGGTCTATCCGCACGGTGGGACCTACTCGATAGTCACCAAGGAAAATCACTATGCCGCGGGGTCATACTGCAACGATGAAAGAGTCTGCCCGTCGGATCGAACCGCAACGACGCCAAACGATCCCGAGCAGTACTTCATTACGCAGCTCAACCCAAACCTCGGTGTCGAATGGCAGTTCAAGAACACAAACACGCTGAGCTGCACTCGTCAACCGAACGGCTCGGTCACATGCGTCGACGATCATCCCAATAGTTTCGAGTGGTGTGTGAATGCTCTGGGCATAGACGCCGACGGCGTTGCATACGCGAACAGCGAGGATGGGTTTATTTTTTCGATCAACCAGGGCGGAACGTTGAAGCAGAAGCGGTTCTTGCAACTGGCCATCGGCGCGGCTTATACGCCGATGACAATCGGCCCTGATGGAAAGATCTACACTCAGAACTTCGGTCACCTTTTCGTTTTGGGAAATGCTCCATCCGGCCCGAGCGCCCGGAACGGTTGGGGTGTGTTTAAGCAGAGCGCAGGTGGACGAGAGTAAGGGGTCTCAATCAACCAACGCGACGGGTTTGTTCTTGCGAGACTGACTGATGAACGAGCCCCTCATAACCGCAGCCTCCGGCGGGTTCCGCCCAGCCGGAGGCTGTTTTGTTTCACCTTAGTTTCTGGATGACCCAGCGGCGAGCTTGCAGGATTTGTTGAGGTTCAATCGATGCGCCGGATTGCCTGATCCAGCGCGGGCGCGGTTATTTCTCCGTGTGACGCGTGCCACACGCTGTGGCCGTTTCGAACAAGTATCGCCTGAGGTGATTCGTGATGCAGATGAAGCTTGGCGGATGCTTCGTTCGAAACTGCGCGCCCGGTTTGAACCGTGATCAGGTTGTAGCTTGTTCCAGAATCCGCGCGCTCGAGATGTGACTGGAGTTCGTCATAGGCGCGACTGCTGATGGGACAAGTAACACTGTGCTTGAACAAAAGCACTGGCCGCCGATGCGACTCCTCAATCGCAATCTCCAGGTCATCAACGCTAAGCAGCTCATTGAGTTTCCCGCTCGACAACATACTTGATTCGAACCTCGAGAAATATTTTTGCAGCCCGGTAAAAACTTGGCAAGCGCGATCGCAGTTGGCGGCTAATCTGGTTCAATCCAAAATCGAACTGGCAGCGAGAGAACCGGGTAGCGGTTGCGCAGCATCTCAACTTGCGTCGCGTAGTCGCTCATCGCGAGCGCCCCGGCTTTCAAGCGTCCCCTCAATCTGCGAATCTCGAAAACATAGAGATCGTTTACGAACTGGTGAATTAACTCGGGCGGAGTGTCTTCGCTGGGAATGACGCCGTGTCGCAGAAGCTCGCCGCGCACCGTGTCTCTATAGCGATAAGTCATGCGATAGCGATGCTATCCGATAGGAGTAGTTTCAAGCCGTTTGAGCGCTCCTTCGATCGCGCCATTCATTTTCGCTCGGCCGCCGTTTGTAAAATCCTGCTCCCGTAACGCCACTGATACTTTTCGCGAACCTTTGAAGATGGTGACAAACAGGCGGCCGCTTGCTTCGTCATAAAACGAGCCCTCTGGTATTGCTTTTGGATCGAGACGTTTTAGAACTGCCTCAACCGTTGCTTTCATCCGCCGAACGTCTGTCATCTGGCCTCCTCGGACTAACCGGTCGATTGTCGAGCTAGGATTCTATCACCTCTGGCGCGCGGTTCAATCTGAATGGCCTTCAAATGCTTGACTAATAATTCAAAGGCGATAGAATCGTGCGGCCTCGTTGATCCTGGCAGCGAGGCGATACGGCTGGTATTCATCACAACAGTTGCTTCAGTCATATTCGCTACGGTGTTCGATTTATGTGCCGGACATCCGACAATTCGTTGCGCGATTGGATTGCATTGAGCTTTGTGATCGGCGTGGGCTCGCGGACGGCGGCGATGCTGATCGACAAATTCGGCTCGCCCGCGGCGGTGTTTGATGCGAGCGTGCACACGCTCGAATCCGCGGGCTTGAAGCGGGACACGATCGACGCGATTAAGAACGCCGAACCGCGAGAGAAGGCCGATCGAGAAATGGAAGAGCTTGCAAAACTCGGAGCCGCGGCGTTGTCACTGGCCGACGAACGATACCCAAAGCTGCTGCGCGAGACATACGATCCGCCGATCGTGATTTATTGTTTGGGCGACTTTGCTTCAGTGTTTTCGCAGCCCGCGATCGCGATGGTCGGCTCACGGAGGTGTTCGACCTACGGCCGCAACGTGGCTGAAAAGCTTGCGCGAGAGCTTGCCGAGCGCGGAGTGACGATCGTGTCCGGGCTTGCGCGGGGCGTTGACTCGGCTGCGCATCGGGGTGCGCTCGAGGGCCGGGGCTTGACCGTTGCGGTGATGGGCACGGGGCTCGATGCCGTTTATCCAAAAGAGAATCGAAAGCTTGCGGCGAAGATAGCCGAACAGGGCGCGCTTGTTACCGAGTTTCCACTTGCAACGCCGCCCGTCTCTCAGAATTTTCCGTTTCGCAATCGCGTGATCAGCGGGCTCGCATTCGGTGTTTTGGTCGTTGAAGGCGCCGAGCGGAGCGGATCACTGATAACCGCGCGCCTCGCTTACGAGCAGGGGCGTGATGTGTTCGCAGTGCCTGGAAATATCACATCCGCGAAAAGCTTCGGCCCAAATTATCTGATCAAAGACGGAGCGAAGCTCGTTCAGACGTGGCTTGATGTCGTGGAAGAATTGCCTGCCGAAATGAAATCTACAATTCTATCCGCCGAACGAGGCGAGAGCCGTATCAAGCAAATTGTCACCGACGAGATTGCATTGTCAGAATCCGAGCGGCGAGTGCTGAAGATGCTGGGCACTGATGACGCGGTGCACATCGATCAATTGATATCAAAGTGCGGCTTGAGCCTCGGTGAATTAATGGGCGCGTTATTGCAGCTCGAGATGACCGATCGAATCAGGCAACTGCCAGGGAAGAGCTTCGTCAGAAGGATGTAGCTGAGAGCCATCCGGAAAAGCGTGATTCTGCGAGATCACTAGTCGTGCTATTATCCGAGTGCAAAGTGAGGTTTGGGTCGTTCGGATCACAAGGCGGGCCGGTATGTCCGTTCAATATCAAAAGCATTATTTCAATGTTGACGAGTACTACCGAATGGCCGAAGTCGGGCTTCTTTCGGCGGACGATCGCGTCGAGCTGATCGAGGGAGAGATTGTTGAGATGAGCCCAATTGGCAGCACGCACGGCGGTACCGTAAAGCGCTCAAGCGCCTTTCTTAATCGCAAGCTTGGTGACGCCGTGATTGTCAGCGTGCAGGACCCCATTCGACTAAACGATTTCTCGGAGCCTCAGCCGGACCTTGCATTGCTAAAGCCGCGCAAGGACTTTTACTCCAAGTCGCATCCAAGCCCCGAGGATGTACTGGTCGTGATTGAAGTAGCCGACACGTCCGTCGATTACGACCGCAACGTGAAGCTGCCTCTGTATGCTCGGGCGGGTATACCGGAAGCCTGGTTGATGGTTCTAGCGAAAGACGTCATCGAAGTTTACTCACAGCCAAAGAATGGGAAGTACCAAAAGGTCCAACGCTTGAAACGAGGGAAGACCCTGGCATCCCCAACAATGACTGGCTTTTCTTGCCGGGTCGAAGACCTCCTCGGGTGATTGGTTGAGCGTAGACCTTCGACGCAAAGTCGTTTTACTGCCCCCGAAACAAACGCTGGTTCGCTCGACGTAACGCGGCAAGTGAGCTGCTCGTGTGCTTTTCGATGTGTCATTGAACTGAGCTACGCCGAGCGTTGGTGAAGTCTGTGTACGGCCTTCATTTATCAGGCCGGGCCGGGCGCGACTCTGAGATGCCCTGCTTGACAGCTCAAAACTGTCGCCTGTACAGTCGCAAATTTGGAGGTACGATCAGAAAGCTGTCCTAGGATGTTCGCTTGATTTGCCGACTGATATTCAGCCTATGTCAAAAGCACTAGTAGTTGTCGAGTCCCCGTCGAAAGCAAAAACCATCAATAAGTATCTCGGTGCCGGGTACAAGGTGCTCGCTTCCGTCGGCCATATTAAGGACCTTCCCAAGAAAGGGATTGGCATCGATTTTGACAACAACTTTGAGCCCACCTATGAGGTCATCCCCGGCAAAGAAAAGGTGATTCGCGAGCTGAAATTGGCGGCCAAGGACGCCGATACGATCTATGTGGCGACTGACCCTGATCGCGAAGGCGAAGCCATCGGCTGGCATATCAAGGAAGAACTCGAGGGCCGCGGCAAGAGCCGCAAGACCGTGCGCCGCGTGATGTTCAACGAGATCACAAAGAAGGCCATCCAGGAATCCTTCAAGCATCCGACCGACATCGATGAGAACCTGGTGAACGCCCAGCAAGCGCGCCGGTTGCTCGACCGCATCGTGGGTTATCAGGTCAGCCCGCTACTTTGGGACAAGGTCAGGCGAGGTCTTTCGGCGGGTCGCGTTCAATCAGTTGCGCTGCGACTCGTCGTCGAGCGCGAACGAGAGATACAAGCGTTCATAACAACGGAATACTGGACCATCGGCGCTAATCTGTCCGCGAAGCTGCCGCCTGCGTTCGATGCACGTCTTCTTCGTGTCGATGAGAAAACCGTCAAGGCTTCGGACTTCGCGGAGGAAGTGAAAGCGACCGAGATTCACATCAAGGAAGAGAAGGAGGCGAAGGATCTTCTCGCCGATCTTGAAAAGCAGACATTTATCGTCGCGTCGGTCACGACCAAAGAGAAAAAGCGCAATCCGGTTCCGCCGTTCATCACCTCGAAGCTTCAACAGGAGGCTTCGCGAAAGCTCCGCTTTCCGGTGAAGAAGACGATGCAGCTTGCGCAGCGGCTGTACGAGGGAATCGAGATCGGCGGCGATGATGGAGTAGTCGGCTTGATAACCTACATGCGAACTGACTCGACTCGCGTGGCGGATTCGGCGCTAGGTGAAGTGCGTGACTTGATCACCAGTCAATTTGGCCCTGAGTACTTGCCCGAGCAGGCTGTCTTTTATCGTTCGAAGAAAGGCGCGCAGGACGCGCACGAAGCAATTCGTCCGACGTCGGCGATGCGAGCGCCGGATTCGGTCGCTCAGTTTCTGAGCAAGGATGAACTCGCGTTATACAAGCTGATCTGGCAGCGATTCGTCGCGTCTCAGATGATGCCCGCGTTGCTCGATCAAACGACGATCGATATCAATGCGGGACCGCGTTACCTGTTCCGCGCGACTGGTTCGGTCATCAAGTTCAACGGATTCCTCGCGGTCTATGAAGAAGGCAAAGACGAAAAGGACGCCGACGATGACGAGCAGGCGCACACGCTTCCGATGGTCGAAGAAGGCGAGCGATTGACGCTCAACAGTCTCGCCGACGAGCAGCACTTCACCGAGCCGCCTCCGCGTTACACCGAAGCTACGCTTGTGAAGGCGCTCGAGGAGAAGGGAATCGGACGGCCTTCGACTTATGCGGCCATCATGACCGTGATTCAGGATCGCGAATACGCCGAGCGAAGGGAGGGCCGTTTCTTTCCAACCGAACTCGGAATAATCGTCAGCGATCTGCTGGTCGAAAGCTTCGATGATTTGTTCAACGTCGCATACACCGCTCATATGGAAGAAGAGTTGGACGAAATAGAAGACGGCAAAATGGTGTGGACCGCGACGCTGGCGGAGTTCTACGAGAAGTTCACCAAGGACCTGGATCACGCGAAGCTTCACATGCGCGACGTGAAGCGGCAGGAGATCATCACCGACGAGAAGTGTGAGAACTGCGGCTCGCCGATGGCCAAGAAGTTCGGCCGCTTCGGTGAGTTCCTGGCTTGCATCAACTACCCCGAGTGCAAGACCACGCGGGACCTCGCGAAGGCTCACGACGAGGCCGGCGAAGAAGCTCACGCCGAAGCCGCCGAAGAGACTTGCGAGAACTGTGGGAAGCCGATGGCGATGAAGCGAGGCCGCTTCGGACAGTTCCTCGCTTGCACCGGTTATCCCGAGTGCAAGACAACTCGGAAGATTCAAAAGGGCGGCAAGTTCGCGGCGCCCGACGTCGCTCTGGAAGAACTGTGTCCGCAATGCGGCAAACACCTTGTACTCAAACAGGGCCGATACGGACCGTTCACCGCGTGTTCGAATTATCCGAAGTGCAAATACATCAAGCAGGAAACAACCGGTGTGAGCTGCCCCGAATGCGGGGAGGGAGAGATCGTCGTCAAACGCAGCAAGCGCGGGGCATTTTATGGTTGCTCGAGATACCCAGCTTGCAAATTCACGATGCGTGATAAGCCGGTGCCGCAGGCATGTCCGAAGTGCGGCGCTCGTTATCTTGCCGAGAAGGTCAACAAAGATGGAACGCGCGAGCTTCAGTGTAAAGCCGAAGATTGCGACTACACAGAAGCACTGCCTGATGCTCCCGCGGAAGAGTCCGAAGAGAAACCCTCGATGGTGCCCGCCTGATTTCTTGCTGCGTGACTCCGTGGTCTTATGACATACTGCGGAGGTCGATGGTGAAAAAGCGCGTCACGATCATATTTCTGTCGGCGATGACTCTCGCCGCGCTCTACGCTTGCTATCGTCTCTTTCAACCTTTCCTTGAACCGCTGCTTTCGGCGGCCGTAATTGCAATCGTCTTTTATCCCGTGCACGCCCAGATTCAGCATCGCCTTCGAAGTCCCAGTCTGGCCGCGCTTCTGTCAACAACCATCGTTGTGCTGCTGCTGGTTGTGCCCGCGGTCGCGGTGATACTGGCCGTGAAGGGGGAAGTCACTGATCTTTACAATTTGATAAACGAGAAGACGACCGAGAGTGGCGGGTTCAGCCCTTATGTCGGTCATCTGATCGAGCGGCCGATGCAATGGATCGGGCGCTACGTGGATCTGTCGCAAGTCGATTTGCGCGCCTGGGTCCTCGGTAGGCTTCGCGAATTGAGTGCGGTTCTGGTCGCTCAGGGCTGGATGATTGTTGGCGGACTCACTTCGTTCATTTTGAATTCGGTCATCGCCATATTCACATTGTTCTTTCTCTTTCGCGAGGGAAGGTCAATGCGAAGGCGATTGGCCGCACTGCTTCCGTTGAGCGCCGAGCAAATCGAGAAACTGTTTGGCGGAATCGAGAACACAATCATCGGAACAGTGTACGGAGGCCTGGTCGTCGCCGCCGTTCAGGGCGCGCTGACAGGGCTGGCGCTGTGGGTCTTCGGAGTCCCGTCACCGGTGTTATGGGGAGTGGTCGCGGCGTTCTTTGCTTTGTTGCCGGTTGTCGGTACCGCCGCTGTGTGGGCTCCCGCCGCGATTTACCTTCTCGCGACCGGCAGTTGGATCAAAGCGATCATACTCGTGATCTGGGGCGCGTTCGTTGTCGGCACCATCGACAACGTGTTGAGACCTTATCTAATCAGCGGGCGAGTGCAGATGCACACGCTGTTGATATTCTTCGCGGTATTCGGCGGCGTAAACGTATTTGGTTTCCTCGGCCTGTTCATCGGGCCAGTCATTCTGGCAGTGACGATCACGCTCCTCAGCATCCTGCGCGATGAGAGCCGTTCGTGGAATTCATATTGGCGCGAGGAAGCTCCTGCCGTCACTCCAAGCGGCGACATAGAACCCACCGCTGAGTAACTCTGTCTTAGACTATTCGACACGCGGCGGCCCCTTCTTGATTCGGGAACGCAATTCATCGACGGAGTTCGTAAATACGCGCTCGAGCCACCACGTTGCCCCCGCGTTTATGAAGGGACGCACCTTCTTCACATCTTTGCCGCGGTCACCTGACGTCGAGCCGCCCGCGATGATGTCAAAAGGAGTCTTCGCGGTCCGATTCTCATCGACGTACTTCTTCAGCGCTTTGATCTCCGTGGGCGTGAGGTTGCTCATCGATTTGTACTTCTGAGGAATTATCCCGTCCCAGTTCAGCGTGCGCCGCATCGATTTTTCTTTCGACCAGACGCCCGGCACCCAGACGGGAATTCGAGGTGACTGAACGGGAGCGGGTAACATCGTCATTTCCTGAATGGAGTAGTTTCTGCCGCTGAACTTGAACGGCTTGGCGCTCCAGAGCCCGGCGACAATCGCGAGACCCTCATCGAGCAGCTCGGCACGCACTTTGATGTCCATCGCTTCGCCAACCTTGAAGAACCCGCCGTCGTCTTCAGCGGCGCCCAGTCCGACTCCGAAGATCAATCGACCGTTTGAAAGGTGATCGAGTGTCACAGTCTCACGCGCGAGTTTCCACGGACGCCGCCGAGAGACCGGCGTGATCATCGTGCCGATGCGAAGGTGTTCGGTTCGCATCGCCATCGCGGCCAGCACAATCCACGGATCAAACCACGGAAGCGGAGGCGCGTTTGGAAATCCGATATCGATCGCGTCCGCAACAAAAACACCGTCCCAGTTCGCAGCCTCCGCGTCCCGTGCCAATTCGCTATTCGTGCGCGCATCGCCACCATCGATCACAAATCCGTATTTCATAGCGCCTCCTTCTCTGACTCAACCATACTCCGGCAATCCGACACCTAGTGTCATATTCCCTTCGCGGCCAAAAGAAATTGCCGGATCATCTGCTGATGAGAAAAAAAGTTCGGCTCAACAAACCGAATCGCCGGCTCTCGCATCGAAGCCGGCGCTGCTTTACAACGTCAACGGGGCCGTTGTACGCTTTTGGACTAAAGGAATTGCCGGCTCCCATCGTTAACCCTTACGCCAAGTGAGGAAAAAATGCTGTCACTAAATCGCTTCAAATCACCGACGATCGGGCTCTCTCCCAACTGGCTTCAGGAGTTTTTCCGGCGATATACGTTCCTCTCGCTGGTCGCCCTGTCCGTGGTGGCGGGAATGATGTTCGGCGCGACGGTCGCCTATCAGGCGAGCATGACCGAGCAGGCCCAGGAAGTCGCGGGTCTGGCCAGCTATCGCCCGAACCTGGTTACTCGAGTGATCGCCGATGACGGCAAGACAGTGGTCGGCGAGTTCTCACTCGAGCGCAGGATTCCGGTCACCTACGATCAGATTCCCGAGACGATGAAGAATGCGATCTTTGCGATTGAAGACGATCGCTTCTTTCAACACATTGGCGTGGATCCGATTCGAATTGTGAGCGCGGCGTTCAAGAACGTCATCCGCAGCCGCAAGGCGGAGGGAGCCTCGACTCTCACCCAGCAGCTTGCGCGGCAGTTGTACCTGACTCCCGAAAAAACCTACACCCGTAAGATCAAAGAGATTCTGTTCGCGATGCAGATTGAGCGCTACTACACCAAGGAACAAATCATGGAGATGTACTGCAACTACATTTTCCTTGGCGGGGGCGCGTACGGATTCGAAGCCGCTTCGCAATACTACTTTTCGAAATCGCTAAAAGATCTGACTCTGGAAGAGAGCGCCCTTCTCGCGGGGCTCCCAAAAGCGCCTAGCCTCTATTCGCCGACGCGAGACGAAAAAGCCGCGCTCGACCGGCGCAACGTCGTGCTCTTCAGAATGCACGAAGAAGGATACATTGCCGACGACGAATACAATCGCGCGCGACAGAGCAAGATCAACCTGAACATCAATCCTCAACAGAACGCCAACAATTCGATCTTCGGTTACTTCGTTGAATCCGTTCGTCAGGAATCCGAAGAGACCTTTGGAACGTGGGCGACGCAGACCGGCGGGATGAATATCTACACGACGATTGATCCCGTGGCGCAGCGCGACGCGGTTCGCGCGGTTCGGCGAGGGCTGCACGCTTATGAAGATCGTCACGGCAAACGATGGCGCGGAAAGTTGACGAATATTCTCGATCAGAAGCCGCCCGGCGATCTTGGTCATTACGCGCATCCGGATTGGATGGGGGATTACATTGCGGGCGAATACATCTACGGATTGGTGATGAGCGTTAGCGGATCAAGCGCCGAGGTTCGCTTTGGCGACTACAAGGCGACGCTTACCGACGCCGGGACCAAGTGGGCGGGTTTCCCGCCGTCGAAACTGCTCAGACGCGGCGACCTCGCGGTCTTCAAGATCAACAAAGCGGACAATGACAAGAAAGTACTGGACGTCGCGTTGGATCAGTTGCCGTCGGTTGACGGGGCACTGATCTGTCTCGAATCGAAGACCGGCGATGTGAAGGCGATGGTCGGCGGCTACGATTTCGCGACTCGCAAATTCAACAACGCCACGCAGGCCGAACGGCAAACGGGCTCGTGTTTCAAGCCGTTCATCTACGCCGCGGCTGTCGAGCAGGGATTTACTCCCGACACGATCGTGAGTGCTGAACCCTTTACGGATCCGATCACCGGTTGGTCACCTTCCAACTACGACGGAAGCTCGGGCGGCGGGCTTATGCCCATGCGAAGCGCGCTTCAGCAATCGCTGAACGTCGTCGCGGTGCGGTTGCTTTCGATAGTGGGTGTGGACAAAGGCGCGGACATCGTCAGGCGATTCGGCTTGTCGAATCCAATGAAGCGCGTTCTTCCGTCGGCGCTCGGCGCAACCGAAGAGCCGCTGGTCGATATGGTCAGCGCGTATTCGGCGTTCTCGAATCAAGGTGTGCGCGTCAAGCCGCATTTGATCGCGCGGGTCACCGATTCCGACGGCGAAACCAAACAGGAATGGGCGCCCGAGTCTTCGAAGGTGATCTCACCTTATGTCGCAGCGCAGATGCAGGACATGATGCGCGGAGTGGTCACCGGCGGAACGGCCGGCTCGATGATGTCGAACAAGGAACTCGCCAAGCGAATGATCTGCGGCAAGACCGGAACCGTTAATGATTTCACCGATGCGTGGTTCATCGGCTACACACCGACCTACACAACGGGTGTGTGGATCGGTTATCCCGGTCTGAAAAAGACGCTCGGGAATAAGGAAGCCGGCTCTGTCGCGGCGCTGCCGATGTGGATGCACTTCATGGAGAAGTTCCTGAAGGACAAGCCAAACGACAAATTCCCGAAGAACGTGCCGGTCGACAAAGAAGTGATTGCGCGAAGAGGCGAGGCCGAGCGCGCGATCCGCGAGGCGCAGGCTGGCGAAGCCGCGAAGGCTGCAGACGACCTGAGCGATAAAGCCAAGAGCGCCGCGCAAGACGGAGACGCTCCAAAAGAGCCGAAAGAACCAAAAGAACCCCCGCCGCGGACTTCGCCCCGAATGATCGAACCTGAAGGCGGGAGGCCGCCTCACATAGAACGGCCTCGTCCGGAACCTGATCGCGACACGTTCAAAGTTCCGCCGGGACTCAAGCGCGACGACCGCGACAAGCAAGATAAGCAAGATAAGAAGAAGCGCGGCAAGAACGGAACTTGAGTTTTTGATTTTCGATTTTCGATTTTGGATTCCCGGCAGTCGCATTTCCGCAATCCAAAATCTGCAATCCAAAATCCAAAATCGGCATGCTCCTCATCGTCCTGATCATAATCATCGTCGTCGCGCTGATCTTCGGGTTCAGAAGCGGACGAGGACTGAGCCTGAATGAGACGCTCTATCTAAAACGGCGCGGCTACGAACCACCGGTTGAAATCGACGAAGGCCCACCAGTTTCAAAAGACACACGATTGTTCAGCTTGATTGAATCGCTCGGGGACATTTCGCCGTTCGCGCGCCAGCGGGCCGCGGAAGACCTCTCGCGTATGTGCTTGTCAGGCCAGCGCGATACTCGAATGTTGCCGGCGCTGATCGCGGCGCTCGATGACAGCGACGCTTCGGTTCGCACCGCGGTGGTAACGGCTTTAGGAAATCTGCGCAATCCGTCTTCGCTAGAAGCACTGACGCGCAGACTGGACGAAGAAGAATCGATTCACGTTAGAGCTTCGTTGGAACAGGCGATTGAAAAGCTGGGCCAATGACACAACCCCGGTTGTATGTGTGTTCACAACCAACGAGCCCATCGGGCGAGTGTGAAAAGCAGGCCCGCCAGATACGCAACGCCAAAGATCGTTTTGTTGTGCCGCGCAACCCATTCCGGAAGATAAATATCGAAGTTGGCGCGCCGGTCACTCGTGTAGCGCGCTGCAATCGGCGTTAGCGGGCAACTCCAACGATTGAAAACAAGCACCAGCACTTCGACGAGTACTATCACTCCAAGCAAAGTGGCGATGAAGTACTTACCGAGCATGGCGAAAACAGGAATCGCGAAAGTACACGACGCAAAGATTGCCCAGATGATCGTATGGATCAACTTGACCGTGCGGAGCGCGTCGAGAGACTTCATGAATGTTGATTGAAAACGGTGAGTGGCTCTTACGATATATTCCCTAGCACGTAGATCGGCGACGTGGGTTGTTCGGAGCCGCCTTCGGGTTCAATCGTGATTGCAGCCGCCGCAATCTGATCGAGGTTCGACGGAAACTGAACGACTGCAAACCCGTGGCCGGTGGCGTCGGGATTGATCAATCCCGCGCTGATCTTTGCTTCAGCGGTGACGAACCACAATTGATAGACTTTGCCTTCGGGCGCTGGCGGCAGGTCCGCAGTCACGACCCACCGCTTGCCCGGAATATCCCAATATATTTTTGCCGACGAATCGAATGCGGGCTCCTGGCCGGCGAGCGGTATGATTCGCCACTGAGTTGAATTCAGCACAGAGTTGACCTCGGCAAGCTCTGTCGCGGAAGCGGCTTCTTTGTCGAGCCGCGCCTTAAGGTTGATATTGTTTCTCAGCGCCTCTCTTGTTCGTTCCGCTTCAGCTTGCAAAGCGCGATGCTCGGTTCGCCACATCGTCAGGCTGAAGACAAACGCGATCAACAGCGCGGCGGCGGCAGCCCAGGGCAGCAACACGCGAAACGAAGGCGAAGCGCCGGGAGTAGGCCGTTGTTCGCGGAGACTCGACGCCGGTCTCTCAGGGAAGGGAATCACCGGCGCAGGAAGCGACTGCTGAGAGTCTTCTCGCTTGATTCGCGCGGTGAGGAGATCGCGCAAGTAAGCGGGAGGAGCCGCCGGCTCGATTGCCAACGCCAACACTTCCACCGCCCGCTCAAATTGATCGAGGTCCACTTCGCAAACGGCGCAGCCCTCGCGCACGTGCGACTCGAACGCGCGCGCTTCGTGTTGAGACAACGCGCCAAGCGCGCAGAGTGCGGCTTGTTCCTGGCTTTCCTGTGTTATGACTTCGTGCCTCAAAAGTGATGCCTCACAGCGAGTTCAAAACCTCGTAACGTTCAGGAGCTACGAGCAAGAACATAGTGCCGTCCACCGTGTAGGTGCTCTCGTGAATGCTTCCCGTCTCAGCTCGATGATAGTCGCCCGGGCCGAGCCGCTGACCTCGAATATGGCAATCGCCTTCGAGCACATAAACCTGCTCCGGCCGCGTGTGCTCGTGAGGCGGCAGCGAAGTGCCCGGCAGCATTTTGACCAGCGACGTCGCAATGCCGCTTGCGTGATCAACGTAGAGCTGTTTCAACATCACACCCGCCTGCATCTCTCGCCACTCGCCCTCCGAAGCGCGAATCGAGATGAAATCCGCTGACCTTGGCGCGGATATTTCCACACCATTAAGTCTCATCAACAGCTCGGCTCGCAGACTCTCAGGCGGCTCCGCTTCAGAAGCCGCGAAGCCAAGCGCGTTCGTGGTCAGTTGAAACGATTCCAACTCATCGCCGCAACTCTCGCAGCCTTCCGCGAGATGCTCTTCGAAGGCGCGCGTCTCGTGCTGAGTCAACGCGCCCAGGGCATATCCAGCCGCGAGTTCGGTCATCTGATGGGCCACGTTTTGCTCGCTCATATCTGGCCCCCCAGTACCGGACGCAGTGTGTCCCGCAGCTTAATCAATCCAAGACGCGTACGCGTCTTTACGGTTCCGAGCGGCTGCCCGAGCTTCAACGCTATCTCGCTGTGACTCAACCCCGAGTAATAGGCAAGCTCGATGACTTCTCGCTGCTCGGCGGAAAGACTCTCAAGCGCCGCGCACACCAGACGACGCCGCTCCGCCGTGACCGTATCTTCCTCGGGGCTCGCCGTGGACGCGCTGACCTCTGCAATCGAGTCGAGCTGATCCTTGTTCTGGTGTTCGTACTTGCCGGACCGCAGCCGGTCTATGCCTCGCGTGCGCGCGATCGTCATCATCCAAGCCAACGGCGCGCCTCGCTTCGAGTCATACGTTGATGCTTGCCGCCATACCTGTGTGTAGACGTCGAGCAAAACTTCTTCGGCCGTCGATCGATCGCCCACTACTCGCAGCACCAGCCCGAACACCAAGCGGCTGGTCGAGTCATACAGCGTGGTCAGGGCAGACTGGTCCCCGCCGGCTACTCTTTCAATGAGCGCCGCCCAATCCTGGTCTCGTGTATTGATCTCTCTAGAGTCTTGGGGTGACCCCAATGCCGTATCCCCTCGCTTCAGGTCTACGCGCGAGCGCGCGCCTGTGGATTCGCACTAACTGACTTCTTTGGGAGAAAAAGGATAATACAAATTTGAGCGGCAAAGGGCAAAGCGTCTTGCCTGGATCGTTATCATTGTCTCGAAATGCGTGCCGGCGCGAAGTCCACCGCGTCGGCGCTCACCACGTGATACTTCGTCTTCCCACGCAATCCAGTCAACGCGCCGCTGATGTCATCGCCGTGCAGGTGACCGTATACGCAAAAGTCAGCGCCGTATTCGTCGATCAATGCGGTGAAGCCGGAGGCTTCGTGAGCGGCGTTCGTTGGTGGATAGTGCAAAGCGGCGATCAACGAATCGAATTCGTGGTCGTGGCCGCGCAGCGATTCAAACGCAGTGCGCAGGCGTCCCACTTCGCGCTCGTAAATCTTCGCCACTTGTTCATCGAAGTGCACATCATTGGGACACACCCAACCTCGCGTACCGACGACGGCAACGCGATTGATGATGATCGAGCTCGCGTTGAGAATTCCTATTGACGGGTGCAACGCGCGGGTCATTTTCGATCTCGTTTCCCACCAATAGTCGTGATTGCCTTTGATGAGGAGCTTTGTGCCTTTTGCTTCTCCGATGCGATTGAGATCGGGCAGCGCGTCCTCGAGGCGCATCGCCCAGCTTGTGTCGCCGGCGACGATCACCAGATCGTCTTCACTAATCAACCGCTCCCAGGCATCGAATATTTTCTGGTCGTGATTCAGCCAGTGGTCGCCGAAACGGTCCATCGTCTTGCCCGTCCCGCCCGCAAGGTGCAGATCTCCAATCGCGAAGACTTTCATAGGAGTTGAATGATACAGGAGTCAGAAGACAGAAGTCAGACGTTAGAGGTCAGAAGACAGAAGACAGAAGACAGAAGTCAGAGGTCAGAGACTCAGCCTGTGTCGTCCTGCGCTCTGACATCTGACCTCTGACGTCTGACCTCTGACTTCTAGCCGTCATATCGGCAATCGGAGCCGGGCTTCGCAGCCGCGGCCTGATTTTCGATTTTCAAGCGTCAGCGTGCCGCCGTGGGCTTCGGCGATCTGGCGGCTCAACACCAATCCGATTCCCGAACCCGCGGGCTTCGTCGTAAAGAAGGGAACAAACAGGTTGCTCGTGTTCGAAAGGCCCGGCCCTTCATCTTCGATTGATACTTCGATGTGCCTTATGCTGCGTCGCCATCCAACATGCACTGCGCCTCCTGTTTCAATCGAGGCGTCGACGGCGTTTCGGACAAGATTGATCAGGAGCTGTTCCAGTTGATCGCCATCCGCGCGGATCGTGATCTCCGGACCGCCGTTAAGATCTACAGTCATTCGCGTCTCGAGGCTGACGACTCGTTTGATAAGCGCGGTAACGTCGAGCGGTTGCTGCTTCGGTTGCGGGAGCCGAGCCATTCGCGAATACGCATCCATAAATCGATTCAAAGATTCGGCCCTTGCCGCGATGACTCCCAAGCCACGCTGCATGTCATCCTGCCAGTCGGCGGGGCGAGGCTCGCGCGCGACCAATCCTTCCAGGCTTCCCGCGATTGACTTGATCGGGGCAAGCGAGTTGTTCAACTCGTGACCCAGCACGCGAACGAGCCGTTGCCACGCCTGGCGTTCTTCTTCGCGAAGCGCGCGGCTGAGGTCCGACAGAACGAGCAGTTGATGCGGCGCACCACGCTCGCGAAACGTACTGCGATGCACTTCGAAGCGGCCGCCGCCACCCGGGAACGACATCTGGAGCGTGCTCGCGCTTTCGCCGGCCAGACAATCAGAAAGCCCGAGATCGGCGGCGCCTTTTCCCATAAGCCGCTCCGCGGGCTGAGCAAGCAGACGTTCGCCGGCGCGATTCACAAGACGAAGCTTTTGATCTCCGTCGAACGCGAAGACGGCAACCTCTATCTCGGACATCACCGTTCGCAGCAACGCGGTTGCTTCGAGGGCCCCAAGGCGCTGCTCCCTTAGAATCTGCCCAAGGAAGTTAACCTCGAGCATCGCTTCTCCGAGCGGATCATCGGGCGCGGCGCCGCGCGCGCGAATCGAAAAGTCGCCCTCGCGCAATGCTGCGAGAAGATTCGAAAGAGTTTGCAGCGGGAACACGACGCGCTCGCGCACCGCATGCGAGAAGCCGAGCCAGAACCCGACGATCACCACAGTCAGCGTCCACTGCACACGCGCTGGGTAAGATTCGATCCACAAAAGAATCAATCCAACGAGGACCGCCGGGAATCCTGAAGCGAGCGACATCAATAAGACTCGGCGATCATGCTTGGCTGTGAACTGAAGCCGCGATGTTTTGGGTTTGGCGCGCAATGAAATTGCGCTGCTCGATTGCCGGGTACTGGTTGTCTGAGGAGTTTGTGTAGCCGCGGGGTTAGCAACTTTCGGTTGAGGAGTTGGGGCAGACTTGATTTGAGGAGGCGATTCGGGAGCAGCATCCGCGGCCGCCTGCCACGGGATGATATTAGCCGCGCGCGTCTTGAAACTCTTCATAACCCAAACCGTTGGAGCCGCCGGTACAGCGCGCTGCGGCTCAAGCCCAGCTTCTCCGCTGCGCGGCTCACGTTACCGTCGCACTGCGCGAGCGTGCGTTGAATCAGAAAGCCCTCGACTTCTTCGAGACTCATGTCCTCGAGTCTGCGCGAGACCTCGCGCCCGGATTGCAGTCCCAGGTCCCGCGCCTCCAAAGTGGCTCCGGAAGCCATTAGTACGGCGCGCTCGATTGCATGATCCAGTTCCCGCACGTTGCCGGGCCATGCGTGCTTAAGGAGAGCCTGCATCGCTTGCGGATCAAAGTTCTCAAGGTTCTTGCGATACCGGCGCGCGTGCCCGCGCAGAAAATGAATCGCCAAAACCGGAAGGTCCTCGCGCCGATCTCGCAGGGGCGGCAGATGAACTTCGACCGTGTTCAATCTGAAAAGCAAGTCCTGCCGGAATCGGCCGCTGGTCACTTCTTCCGCCAGGTCGGCGTTGGTCGCGGAGATTATTCTCACATCCGCACGGCGTGTCTTCGATGAGCCCACTCGCTCGAACTCGCCGGTTTCGAGCACCCGCAGCAGCTTCGGTTGATGCTTCACCGGGAGGTTGGCGATCTCATCCAGGAACAGCGTGCCGCCTTCGGCCATCTCGAATCGCCCAACCCGATCTGCTTTTGCATCGGTGAAGGCGCCTTTGACGTGTCCAAACAATTCGCTCTCAAACACGCCTTCGGACAAGCCGCCGAGATTGACGGTCACCATCGGCCGGGGCGCGCGGCCGGACATCATGTGCAGCGTCTGCGCAACGACTCCTTTGCCGGTGCCATTCTCGCCGGTTATGAGGACGTTGGCATCCGAGCCGCCGACGCGTTCGATGATTTGAAGTACCGGCTGCATCGCGGGCGATCCGGCGATGAGCTTTGGCTTTCCTTCATCGCGAAGTATTTTGTTTTCAGCTTCGAGGCGCTGGCCTCTGCGAAGCGCCTGTCCGAGTTCCGCCTGAGTTCGCAGGATCGTGGTCAAGCGCGCGTTGTCCCAGGGTTTTTGAATGAAGTCGCTGGCGCCGCGGCGCATCGCTTCGACGGCGACATCGACGCTGCCCCATGCAGTCATCACGACGACGGGCAGAGTGTTGTCGAGTTTCTGAATTCGATGCAAGAGGTCGAGGCCTTCCTCGCCCGACGTTGTATCGCGTGTGTAGTTGAGATCCATGAGCAACACGTCGAAGTCTCGCTCTTCGATCGCGGTGATAACATCCGCGGGACGCTTGACGGTTTCGATTTGATAACGCTCGGATTTGAGAAGCAGGCGAAGCGCTTCCAATACATCCGCTTGATCATCTGCGATCAGCACCCGGGGCGTGAATGAGTCCTGAGCTTTCATTGTTAATCTACGTGCCTATCTTAACCTCAGAAAGATTGGGAAAACTAGGCGGCTACAACTGCCGGGATTGCCTGAGAGCTGGGAGTGGAGGCAAATAGATCCAGGGGCGCGCCGAGTCCGGATTCGCGAAAGAACAACATAAGGGCGCCCCTTGCGAAAGCCCCGCGCTCGCCACGTGATGTGGGCAAGCACGAGAGCGCGCGCCAGGAGCGCCCTTAAGAACGGGGGTCACGTTTAGACCTTCTCGAAGCCGCTTTCCTGCATCTCGTGTTCGGCCTTCGGCTCGTGTTCTTCATCGACGACGCGTCCGTCGAACAAATGAATCTGCCGGTCGGCGTGGCGAGCATAGCGAGGATCGTGAGTCACCATACAAACGGTGGCGCCCTGCTGATGCAGCTCGCGCAGCAACTCCATTACGGCTTCGCCGTTGGTCGAATCGAGGTTTCCGGTCGGCTCATCCGCGAGCAGAATCAGCGGATCGCCCGCGACCGCTCGCGCAACTGCTACGCGCTGCTGCTGACCGCCGGAGAGCTGACTTGGAAGGTGCTTAGCGCGATGGGCCATCCCGACGCGCTCGAGTGCATCCATCACGCGCTTCTTGCGATCGGCCGCCTTGACGCCACGATAGGTGAGCGGAAGCTCGACGTTCTCGAAGACGTTCAGATCGCCGATCAGATTGAAGCTCTGGAATATGAATCCGACTTCCCGGTTTCGAACGCGCGCGCGTTCGGATAGCGGAAGGTCGGCAACTGGTTTTCCCGCCAGCGTGTAGGCGCCGTCGGTTGGCGAATCCAGCAATCCCAGGATGGAAAGCAGCGTTGATTTGCCGCAACCTGATGGTCCGGCGATGGAGATGTATTCGCCTTTCTTAACCTCCAATTGAATCCCTGACAGGGCGTGCGTTTCGACTTCGTCGGTGAGAAATACTTTGGTGACACCGTCGAGCCGAATCAGCGGTTGGTCGCTAGCGCTCATGTGTTTTCGTTCCTCCAAAAGTTAGTCGAACGTTCAATTCAAACGAATGCGATCCGCGTTGTCCCATTGAGACGTGTCGGAGAGGATGATTCGGTCGCCTTCCTTCAGTCCGTCCATTACCTCGATCGTGTTGACGGAGGTGCGCCCAAGTCTTACCTGAACGCGAGCGGCGCCCGCCCCGTCCGGATCGACCTTGAACAGACCGACCGTGCTGTTCTCTTGTCCATGCACGGGCCGGCCAACATAAAGAATGTTCTCGAGCCGTTCTAGTTCAATAGTGCCGTCGACGCTCAGATCGGGAACCGCGCCTTTGGGCAGTTCGCCTTCGAGTGAGGCATCAACGGTTCGGGTACCGTTTTGAACCGACGGATCTATTCGAATTACTCTGCCTGAAACTATTCCGTTGCGCGTGTCGATTGTGACGGGCTGTCCGAGCTGAATATCCTTGGCCTGAGTTTCAGCAATCTTTAGTTCCGCTTTGAGCTTTTTCGGATTTGCTACTCGAGCGAGCTCCTGGCCCACTGTGACTTGCTGTCCAACCTGCACCGCAAGCGTCTGCAGCTCTCCGTCGATACCTGCGCGAACCTTCAATGCGTCGAGCTGAGTCCGCTTGAGCTGTACAGCATCGCGGAGCTGGCGCACTTTCTCATCTTCAGCCGAAAGCTTTGCCTTCGCTTCTTGTACACTGCTCGCCAGACGTTTTGTTTCGAGCGTAACGCGGCTCTCCAAATCTTCCGCGGCGATTTTTGATAGCTGTACTTCAAGCTGCGATTTTAGCCCCTGCTTGCCCAACGAGTCGTTTACCTCATACTGCATTTTCGCTTTGTTGAAGTCCGACTTGGCTTGCGCCAGCGTGGCCTGCTGATCGAGGCTGAGTTTATCGAGTTGAACCCGGAGAGTTGTGAGATTGGCTTCGGCGGCTCGCAACTGAGATTCGGCATCGATGAATGCTTGTTGAATCTCGGGATTCGTCAGTTCAAAAATAACGGTCTCGGCTTTTACTTGAGCGCCCGCTTGCACCAGGCGCTTCTCGATGCGGCCCTGACTGATTGCCGGAACGTACCGAATCTCTTCGGGCACGAGCGTCCCGAGTCCGCGCACCTGTCTCACCATCGAGCCGCGCTTCACTGTGTCCTTGAGCGTCGTCGCATCGTCGACACTCTGAGCCGCGGGTTTCAATCGCGACACGCCGACGGTTATCAAGCCCACCAAAATCACCGCGGTAAGTGCGTAAACGATTCTCTTGATGCGGCGCTTCTTTGCTGCGGATTTACGCGGTATGTCCATGCTTCCTCCATAACCTTCTAAGGAAGTTCCGTGCCACCGGGGCTGCCTGCTTAACTGGCTGAGTTGTTAATGTTAGCACAAATCGCATTTGGCGCTAACCCTCGCCTTCTCTCGCTTCTGGGAAGGCCGTGTTCAGAAGCGGACATCAATCATTCACTACCCAACCGTCTCTCAGCTTGATCACCCGATGCCCGTACGAGGCATTCACCTCGGAGTGAGTCACCTGTAAAATGGTTGTGCCGGTATCGTTGAGCTTCCTGAAAAGCTCCATAATCTCCTTGCCCTGATCCGAGTGCAAATTGCCGGTCGGCTCGTCGGCGAGGATCACTTTCGGATTTGCAATCACCGCGCGGGCGACGCCAACCAGTTGCTGCTGCCCGCCCGAGAGTTGAGTAGGGTAAAGGTTTCGTTTGCCGACGATCTGAAATCGATCCAGCACGTCGCACACAATGCTCTCGCGTTCGGCTCTCTTCACGTCTCGATATGAGAGCGGCACTTCCAGGTTTTCGTAGACCGTCATATGATCGAGCAGATGATAGCTCTGAAACACGAAGCCGATGTTCTTGTTGCGAAGCTCGGCTCGCTCTTTCTTTCCAAGCTTGTGAACGGGCTGTTCGAGAAAGAAGAACTCTCCGCTCCACGCGCTGTCGTGCATGCCGAGGATGTGAAGCAAGGTCGACTTGCCCGCGCCCGAGGGCCCCATTATCGAAACGAACTCGCCCGGTTTTATGTCTATGTTGACGCGGCGCAGCACGAAGGTCTTGCCGACGCCCGACTCAAAGAACTTTTCAACATTGCGTAATGCGATCATAGCTGCACTCCGAAATCAGAATATTGCGCTGTCGAATCTGCGGACTTCTAATGCCTTGATCATACACGAAACCATCGGGCGCCCAAACCGAATCCAGTCTCAAAAGGTGCTACTCTTAGCCAACTCTTGTGCCACTCCATATCCATGCCGAAACGATCATTTCCTGCGTTTATCGAGACGCAACAGTGCGCACGTAGCCGCTTGTGGGAATTGCATGTCCACAATCGAACAGAAGAGGTTAGGTGGTTGTGCACGGCGTTGCCCTTTGATCTTTGGGCGTTCGTGCGCAAGAATTCAAGAGGGACGGCAACGGAGGGACAGGAACAATGAACGAGCACATTTTTCGGGAATATGACATACGGGGCGTCGTCGATTCGGACCTCACGGATGAAATCGTTTACGATCTGGCGCGAGCGATTGGAACTTTCTTCAAGGCCAACGGCGCGTCCAGTGCCAGCCTCGGCCGCGATGCCCGCGAGAGCTCGCCGCGTTTCCGAGACATCTTCATCCGTGGCCTCACAGAAACCGGCTGCGACGTGCTCGACGTCGGAATGATCCCCACGCCTGTTCTTTATTACACGCTGTTCACACAGGGCGTCGATTGTGGCGTGATGATAACCGGAAGCCATAATCCGGCCGACCAAAACGGATTCAAAATCTGCCTCGGCAAGAGCACGATTCATGGCGAGCAGATCGCCGAGATCAAGGACATCGCGCTGTCGAATAAATTCACAGCAGGCCAAGGCAAGAAGTCCGAGCGCGACGTCGTTCATATCTATCAGGAAGACATCCGAACGCGCATAAAGGTAGGCCCGCGAAAGCTAAAGATCGTAGTCGATGCAGGCAACGGAATGGGCGGCTTCATTGGCGCGCCGTTGTACCGCGACCTCGGTTGTGAGGTGATCGAATTGTTCTCTGAACCCGACAGCCGCTTCCCCAATCATCATCCCGATCCAACAGTGATCGAGAACATGCGTTTTGCCATCGACGCGGTTCGCGAACACAAGGCCGATCTTGCAATCGCATACGACGGCGATGCCGACCGCATCGGCGTAGTTGACCAGACAGGGCGGGTGCTTTGGGGCGATCAATTGATGATCATGTTTTCACGGAGCATTCTGAAGGAACTTCCGGGCGCGACTTTTATCGGCGAAGTCAAATGCTCGCAGACGTTGTTCGACGACATTCGAAAGAACGGCGGCAATCCGATTATGTGGAAGGTCGGTCACTCTCTGATCAAAGCCAAGATGAAGGAGACCGGCGCGGCGATGGCGGGTGAGATGAGCGGGCATTTGTTTTTTGCCGATCGTTACTTTGGATACGACGACGCGATATACGCCGGCGCGCGGCTGATTGAAATCCTCAGCACCACCAGCGGATCAGTTTCCAGTTTACTCGAAGGTGTTCCGCAAATGTTCAACACGCCTGAGATCAGGGTCGAGTGTCCCGACGACAAGAAATTCGATCTGGTTCAGCGGCTGACCGAAGAGTTCAAGAAGACAAATGAGGTTATCGATATCGACGGCGCGCGAATACTGTTCGAGCACGGCTGGGGGTTGGTCCGAGCGTCAAACACTCAGGCGGTTCTTGTGATGCGATTCGAAGCCGACAACGAGAAGCACCTGGAAGAGATCAGTAAGGAAGTCCATTCAAGGCTGGAGGCCTTGAAAGCGGCTTCCTAAGCCTCTTTGAAGGCCTCCAGGTATTTCAAACCCGAGCCTGTACTAAAAAGCACGACGCGATCTGCTCGATCAACGTCGCCGCGCGCGAGGAGTTGCTTGAGCGCCGGCAAACACGCGGCGCCTTCCGGAGCCGCGAAAATTCCTTCAGCCGAGCCAATCACTTTTACCGCTGCGAGCAATTCGTCATCGGTTACCGATACTGCCGTCCCGCCGCTCTTGCGAAGCACGTCCAGCATTATGAAATCGCCAACTGCCTTGGGCACTCGCAAGCCCGCCGCAATCGTATGTGCATTCGGAATGTCGGCTCCGGCGTTTGCGCCTGCCGCGAACGCTTGCACGATCGGCGCGCAGCCTTCGGCCTGAACGGTCACCATTCGCGGCCGGCGGCTTCCGATCCAACCCATCCGTTCCATCTCATCAAACGCTTTCCACATCCCGATCAATCCTGTTCCGCCGCCCGTGGGGTAGAGAATCACGTCGGGCAATTCCCAATTCATCTGCTCCGCAAGCTCGTATCCCATCGTCTTCTTGCCCTCGACACGATAGGGTTCCTTGAGAGTCGATACATCAAACCAGCCTTCTGCCTGCTTTCGTTCGGCGACGATCTTGCCGCAATCGGTTATCAACCCATCGATCAACTCGACGTGCGCGCCCATCTGTTGGCACTCGACGATGTTCGCCGTTGGTGTGTCATTGGGCATGAAGATGAACGCCTGAATTCCCGCCTTCGCTGCATAAGCCGCAAGCGCGCCGGCAGCGTTGCCCGCGGAAGGTACCGCGAGCTTCTTCACGCCCAGTTCCTTCGCCATCGAAATCGCGACAGCCATCCCGCGCGCTTTGAACGAAGCCGTCGGGTTGAGCGATTCATCCTTTATGTACAGATTGCTCATCCCCAGATCGGCGCCGAGGCGGCCGGCTTTCAAGAGCGGCGTCATTCCTTCGCCGAGCGTCAGGATGTTTTGTTCATCGTCGACGGGCAGAACCTCGCGGTAGCGCCAAAGACTCGCGACGCGACCGGCTAACGATTCACGCGTCAACGTCGCGGAGGCCCGCTGCAAATCATAAGCGACCATCAACGGCTTGCCACATTCGCAGAGATTGATCAATTTGTGAGCCTGGTATTCTTTCTCGCACGACGAACAATAGATGTGAGTGACGTTCATTCTTGGTCCTTTACTGTTGAGACGAGACTCACGAGTATAAGCAGCGAACCGAAGTCATCGCAATTGGCTCAGTCGACTGAGATGCGCGTCGAAATCCTTGCGGAACTCTCGTGCTGATGGCACCGGCTTGAGGGTGGGTGTTAATGAGAAGCTGCTGTCGAATTAAAGTGTTACAGATCACTACGAATCCATCTACTTAGAAGCGAAGACAACGGTCACCTGTGTCTGACCCTTTTCCGAGATCGCGGTTACGAAGGCGGTGCGTTTCTTACCGGCGTCTTCGCTCGCAAGCGAGCCTTTGCTTACCACACCGTTTTTCTGTGCGGTAGTAGTGACCTTCAACCCTGCCTGTTTAAGGTTGTCTTCGTAGAACTTCACGACCTTCTCTATCGAATCGTTGGTGCTGAAGCCGAAGCTGGGGCTCTCGCCGTCTTTGCGTTCGGTGGAGAGAGTCTCGTGGAGGACGGCTCCTGGATATGAGGGAAACCAGCCGGGTAACTTTGGTGAGGAGTCCTTTTCAGCGACAAGACCTATCCTGTCGAAGCCTGCGTCGCGAATTGCATCTATCACCGATACGACGGTCTCGTACTTAACTCCCTTGCCGCTCTTGATGTAGACAACCTGATCGGGCGGGGGCTTATCCTTGAGAATATTTCTTATCCTCGCAGGTATGTCCGCCTGGGCGACCTTGTCACTACCTATGAAGAACTCGTTATCTTGAGAGATCTTAACAACAGCCGACCCGTCCTTGATTATGTTCGGATCGGTGTCCGGGTACTTCGATTTTGGTAGCGCTATAGATATTCCTATTTCCTTAGCGTCCATGTTGAGGGTGAAGGTCTCGCTGGTTTGCTTGTTTCTCATGGTGATCAGTCGCTTCTCGTCATCCACCGAGACAATCTCCAAAATGTCGGGGTTGGCTTCGACCATCCTTTTGGCGATTGCGAGGCCGGGGTTCTTTTGCATTAGCCCGACGATCACAACGATCACGATCAACGTGCCGCAAACGGCGAGCACCCACACCATCACGTTTGATTTCTTCTTTGGTGGCGGCAAGGACTGCTGAGGCGGAAGCTGCTGGCCGGCCGGCTCACCGATCGGTGTCAACGGTACATAGTCTGACATGCTTGGTCTCCTCTTCTGAGAAGAATCGGTTCGTGGCGATTATTCGTCGCCAGTCCGGCCGGTAGCGAGCCGAGTCCCAGTGCAATCAGTTCGAGAGCCGCTGCTATTGTAGCCGCTACCACGTTTGTGGGGAAGCCCAATCTGCGGGCAACGCAGGCCGCATTGGCAACAAAGTTCTTGACGGTGCCGCTAAGCGCGACGCCTACCACGCCGGCGCTGATGTGACGCCACTTTGAAGCCTTGCTTGTAAAACGTCTTTTGCGGGTGCTACAGTTTTCGACTTCAAAACCAGAGAAGGAATATATGGCAAATCGAAAAGCAATAATAGAAACAAGCAAAGGGAATATCACGATCGAGCTTTATGAAGACAAGGCCCCGATCACCGCGGGCAACTTCATCGACCTGGTCGAGCGCGGGTTTTATGACGGTTTGAAGTTCCATCGTTATGAGCCGGGGTTTGTGATTCAGGGCGGGGACCCGAAGGGCAACGGCACAGGCGGTTTCGTCGATCCTCAAACCGGACGAGAGCGAAGAATCAAGCTCGAAGTGTCACCCGAACTGAAGCACGGCGACGCCGGCGGAGTGGCGATGGCTCGCTCTCAGGACCCGAACAGCGCGTCTTCGCAGTTCTACATTACGCTGGGTCCGGCTGCGTTCCTGGACATGAACTACGCGGTCTTTGGAAGAGTGGTCGATGGTCTGGACGCCGCAAAACAGCTTCGGGCGGGCGACCAAATGAAAACAGTAAAGCTCGCGGTGTAACGGGCACTTACTCGATACTCAACCCGGCAACTCAACGCTCAATCAAAGCAACTACGCGAAATCTATTCAAAGGAGCGTTTTGTCTGCGCGCTCAACCATGGCACGCGTCTCGCCTTTCGGAGACTCGTGGATAGGCTTACTTACATGGTCGAGCCGGGTCTTCTGTATGGCAGACCCGGGCCAAACAAGTCTCGCTGGGACCTTGCGGCGCTCAAGCGCGGCGGACTCGCGGTTGTGGTGAGTCTTGTTCACATCGAAGACCCGGCGGTCGTCGCGCGGGCGGGGTTGAAGCACTACGTCTTTCCGTTCGAAGACAAAATCTATTTGCCGTATAAGACCGCGAATGGATTTGTGCTCGACATCCTTGATGAGTTTGATCGCGTGTTGGATCTTCATCTGCCAAAACGCGAGCCGATACTGGTTCATTGCAACTCGGGCAAGGACCGGACGGGATTGTTATTGGCTTACTACCTGGTGTCGCGAAGAGGCCTGTCGGCAAAGCGAGCATTGAAGATGCTCAGAAAGCTCAAACCCGATGCGCTCAGCGCCAGCGGATATAAAGAAATTTTGTTTGCGCTCGAGCCGGAGATGATCAGACGAAGACCCCCTGGAGTTAAATGAAACGGTGGTACGTCAGAGGTCCTGGCGTATAATGCCGAGCGGATCAAGCCTTTCAGTCAAGCGGCGAGGGACCCCGATGGAAATCTATCCCGGCACAATTCATTTGAACGGTTTTCTGTCAATCGAAGAACAGCGAGTTCTGGTCGAGCGGTGCATCGACATTGGCAGTCAACCCGCGGGCTTCTACACGCCGGGGGTTCGAGGGGGCGCGTATATGAGCATCAAGATGGTCTGTCTGGGGCGACATTGGAATGCGACGACCTACGAGTACGAGTCGACTCGTTCCGATTACGACGGGCTTCCGGTGCAAAAGGTCCCCGAGGATCTGAAGCATCTCGCCAGACGTACTGCATCCGAAGCAGGGATGCAGATTGAACCTGACATCTGCCTGTTGAACTTTTACACGGGCGCGGGAAAACTAGGGCTGCATCGGGACAGAGACGAGCGGCAGGAAACGATTCAAGCGGGTATTCCGGTTGTTTCTATTTCTCTGGGCGACTCGGCGAAATTTATGATTGGCGGGCTGATCCGCAAGGACTCGGTGCAGACGATCATCCTCCAGTCGGGCGACGCGGTCCTGTTTGGTGGCCCGAGCAGACTCCGCTTTCACGGAGTGTCAGGTATTCTTGACGGTACCGCACCGAAGGAACTCGGAATTCAAGGGAGATTCAATCTCACGTTTCGACAGTATTGAAGTCTTAAGAGAGCGATCAGCTTTGTATGAGGTCGGCTGCCGGTACAGATAGACCTTTGTTCGGCGTGGCCGAATTGGCCCCAGGAAGGAACGAGAAGAAGGAATACCAGAAGAGGCCGTGATGGCAGACGCACCTGAACCAATCCCTTGGGAAAAGGTGTACATCTTTGTCAGCAGCACATTCAGCGACATGCATGCTGAACGCGACTACCTCGTCAAGCGCGTCTTTCCCGAGTTGCAAGTCTGGTGCGAGCGACGCAAGCTAAGGCTGGTCGACATTGATCTGCGGTGGGGAGTCACTGAAGCTGATGCTTCGAGCAAGCGTGCGGTGAAGGTATGCCTCGACCGCATCAATGATTGCCGTCCTTTCTTCCTCTGTTTTCTCGGCCAGCGCCACGGATGGACACCGGGCATTGACGGCATCTCCGAAGACACGTTTGATAGATTTCCTGACCTGCGCGATGCCCTTCATCCTGCAGCCTCGGTAACGGAACTAGAAATTCGTCATGCGATACTGAAGCCCTTTGCATCTCGCGATTCGCGCAACAGTTTAGACTTCGTCGAGTACAAGCCCTCCGAATGCGCCTTCTTCTATTCTCGTGATCCAGGATACTTGCGTGACTTGCGGGATGTTCCGAGACAGTTGCTCTGTACTTACACCGACGAGATAGGGCCGGACGACGAAGCCGATAGCGAGAGTATCCATCGAGAGAGATCGAGAGAGGCGTCGGCAGCCCTGCTCGACTCAATCGTCGGGGCAGCCGGGCGGCAGCTCACGGTCTATCGCGGGACGTGGAGCGCGAGCCTTCGGACGCCGGAGTTAGCGATGCCGCCTGATTGCGGCTCGGTGGAACCTGTCGGCGCGCTGCGCTGGCGCAATCAGTGGAATCGATTTGCCCTCCTTGGCCTGACCGAGACGGAGTCGCGTGTTCCTCAAGAAAAGCGCGCGGCGGCGGATGAGTACAACACCCTCTTAACTCAAGGCCGGCTCGCCCAATTTGAAAGCTTGGAAGAATCGAGCGGCGGCCTTCCGGCCGGCACGGAGCTGGCCAGCGTCATCCAGGACGACCTGCGACGGACGATACAAGCGCGCTTTCCCAATCACGCCGAAGTGGAGGGGGAAGACGAGCTGCAAAACGAAATCGACCAGCAGGAACAATTCCGCTTCATTCACAGTGAGGGGTTTATCGAACGAGCGGGCGATTTCGACGGTTTGGATACCTACGCGTCGAACGACTCGAACAGACTCTTTGCCTTGGCCGCAACCGGCGGATTGGGAAAGACCACGCTCCTGGCAAACTGGGTGGATCGCTATCGCGAACGCATCAAGCACGATCCTGATCATTCGATCCATGTTCGCTTCGCCGGCGTCAGCGACAGGTCCACAACAGTGTATTCGCTCTTGAAGTCTCTCCTGCGCGAGATCAAAGAGATAACAGGTAAGCTCGACGAAGCGATCCCTGATGACCCTATCCAGCTTCGGCAGACGTGGCTTGGATCGTTGAGCGCCATAGGCAAACGCGGCAAGACGGTGATCGTTGTTGACGCGCTCAATCAACTGGAGTCCGGGCTGACGGATGTGAGTTGGATACCTCAAACGCTACCCGACAACGTCAAGCTGGTCGTGAGCATCAAGCGAGATGACTGTGCCGGTCAGGAGCTTTGCGATCGGTGGAAAGCCGCGGGCGTGCTGTTTTCAGACCTTAAGCCATTCCAGCGACGCGGTCACCGCAGGCGGTTGGTAAAGGCATACCTCGCCCAGTACCTAAAGCAATTGGACAAGCACCACCGAGAGACGCTGATCAATTTGTCGGGGGCTAAGAATCCACTTTATTTGAAGGTAGTACTCTCTGAGCTGCGGGTCTTTGGCGCCTTCTCGAATCTGGCCGCGAAGATCCGAACCGATTTCGGCGAAACACCCATCAGTGCTTTTCAGGCGGTGCTGAGCAGATTGGAGAAAGATCCGGCTTACTCACCGATTGAACCTGAGAAAGCCGTACCGCTGATGTTCGGACTGCTCGCCCAGGCCCGGCAGGGTTTGTCGGCTGATGATCTGACTGATCTTCTCATTCAGATCGTGGACCCGCCAGATAAATTCGAGGCGAGGGAGGCGGCCTCGGATACAGTCAATCTCTTTTTGCGTCAGGTTCGTTCCTTTCTGGCTCGACGCAACGGCCGTTACGACTTCTTCTACGAAAGCTTCAGGATTGCGGCCCAGGAGTGCTACGTCGCAGAGCGTGCCGGCGAAGAGCTTCCAAAACGAGAGGGGTACGAATGGCACGCGCACCTGGCACGGTACTTTCAGCTCAAAGGCGACCCAACCGGCGACGGAGCCTGGTCTGGTGATTATCCCCGGGCGTTTTCAGAATTGCCTTATCATCTGCTCGAAGGGCGCCTTTTTAACGAATTGTTTGGAATCTCGCGCGAGGAAATATTTTTGGCGGCTCAGGCGCGGATGTTTCCCGGGGAGCCCCAACGGACACTTGAAACACTACAAACCGCGATTGAAGGTGCCTGCAGATCGGACGATGCGGCGAGGATGGCCGAGTTCGTTCTGGCTCACGCGCGCAGAGTGATCGACATCGCTCGCGAATCCCCGCTCGATGCACTCCGGTCGGGTCAGTTGGCACGGGCTTGGAGCCTGATGGACGTCTTGGACGGCGAGCGTCGCGTGCTGTGGCACTTGCTGCTTGCGTGGGAATTGAAAGACACGGGTCGATTAGAAGAGGCGCGCGCCACGCTGGAGCGACTCTTGTACCGCGAATTACCTCGGTTGTCGTGGGCTGCGATTGATCCGCTGGTGCGAACTTTCGATATCGCGGAACTCCCATTCAGTACTCTGCAGAAAATGCTCACACACGACGGCGACCGCCGCGAATTATGCGTACGGCTGGCGGATCGCGGTCACATCGCGGCGGCCACCGAAACGCTGCAGAGTATTAATGACAATAATGATCGAGTTGAGGCAATGGCCAGGATCGCCATAGCACACGCGAGGGAAGCGGATCTCGAGTCAGCGCGAGCGACCCTGGCCGTTGCTCTGGAGACCGCTGGTAGCCTTGAAAACGAAAAGTCGCAAGCACACTCGCTTAAGTTTATTGCGCTGGCGAGGATTCGGATCGGGGAGTTTAACAGCGAGTCGCCGGAGCTCGCAGCGATGCTTGAAGCGATAGGGGATATTGAGTACCAAACAGAAGTCGTGCAAAGTCTCTCCGAGGCACAAATGCAACGCGGCGACCTTAGCGCCGCAAAAGAAACCGCCCGGAGCGTACCCTCCTGGTCGCACAAGGCGAAGGCTCTGGGGCAAGTGGCTGTCGCGCAGGCCCGAGCGGGGGAACTTGATCACGCTACGACCACTCTGCAAGAGATCGCATCGGAAGAGGTGCGAGCAAAGGCGGCAGCGGAGATTGCCGTTGTGCAGATGCAGGCGGGGAGGCTGAATGCCTCGAGGGAGATTCTCAATGTCGCGTTTTCAAGCGCTCGGATGATAAAGGAGGACGGCTATCGCGTTACGGCAGTGAGTGAAATAGCAACCGCGCAGGCAGCGGCGGGTGACATAGAGGCAGCTCGCCGCACGTTTGCAGACGCTGTGGCGGCGGCATTGAACCTCGATGAGCATCGATGGACTATCTCGTATCTGTTGGCGGAAATCGCGGCTGCACAGGTAAAGGCGAAGGAGCGTGAGCCTGCCCTTGCAACCTTCGCGGCTGCGCGCGAGAGGGCCGCGGCTACCAAAGGCGACTCCCGGAATCGGGTAACATGCCTGAAGGAAGTTGCGGTGAAGCAAGCGGAGGCGGGGGAGTTCGCGGGTGCGATTGAAACCGCGCAGAAGCTTAGCGAATCGGAGAGGCCGATGGTCGAAATAGTGACTGCCCAGGCCCGCGCCGGGGACTTAATCGGCGCCACTGCGACCGCGCGGAGTATCAAACCAGCCTTCGATCGATCGCTGGCGTTTCGCCGAATTGCATCGGCGCAGGAAGAGATGCACGACTATACCGCGGCGAGAACTAGTGTTGCCGCGTCCATTTCGTCTACGCAGGACGTCGAAACTCTAACGGAAGAGGCGTATGCGCTGGACACAATAGCCCAGGCGCAACTTGAGTACGGTGACTTCGGCGGCGCTTCAATGACGACGCAGCGCATCGAGGTTGATCCGTATGGACTGCTAAGAAAACTGGAGCTCCTCTTGAGCATTGCCGAGGCACAGACGCGAACCGGTTGCCGCGACGACGCGCGAATCACGTTTGCGGCCGCCCTCGACTTCGCTGAGGCGATCGATCCGAAGTCGAACCTACCTAGAGCGCTAAAGTGGGTCGCAATTGCGCGCGCGAAGGTCGGCGACTTAACGGCGGCGCTTGACGTTGCCCGGCGAATTGAAGGCGCAGAGGAACTGTCATCGGCATTACTGGAAGTCGCCTCCGCGCAAGCGGCCGCGGACGAACGGGCCGCCGCGGGAAAAACGTTCGCCGCGGCGGTGAACGCGGCGCAAAGGATAGAGGATCCAGAACGCTGTGCACGGGCGTTGATTCTCGTGGCCAATGCACAGGCTCGGGCGGGCGAGCGGGACGAATCGCTGACCACTCTTGCTGCCGCCGCGACGCATTCGAACAAGATTGATCAGGATTCGACGCGGTTGAGCCTATTGAAAGACATAGCAATTGCGCAGGCGCAGGCAATGAGATTTCGAAATGCCCTCTGGACCGTACAGACCATGGAACGCAAGTACTTGAATACATCGGAATCGAGTGTATCCGAAATTCGATCCAGAGCCCTGCGCGGGATCGTGGCAGCGTACGTCAGTGCTTCGAGCCTCGATTCGGCGCTTGAGATCGCACGGAGCATTGAGTACGCCCGCGAGCGGATAAGAGCTCTATGTGATATTGCTGAAGCCCAGATCAAACGAGGCGAACCCGGCGCCGCACAGGCAAACTTCGCGATCGCCCTCCGGGACGCCCAGACCTTGACCCATCACCGAGTATTTGCGATGGAGCGAGTCGCCGAGGCGCAAGCGCGGGTGGGCGAGCTTGACGCGGCCCTTGCTACTCTTGCGACCACGTTTGAGGCCGCGAAGGAGAACGAGGAGAAATGCGAAATTCTGCGGAGAATAGGCGCCACAGAGTTAGAGGCGGGGAAGCGCGATGCGGCGCACGAAACCTTAAAGTCTGCGGGGGTGGTGGCGCGCGAAATCGAGGGAGACTTCCAGCGGGCTGCCGCACTTCGGGAAATCGCTCTTGTTTGGGCAAAGGCTGGGGAGTCGGAAGAACGAGATGACTCGTTTCTCGCCGCGATCGAGCCGGTACGATCGAGTGCCTGGCCCGAGGCTCTCAAAGACATTGCCATCGCCCAGGCGCAAGCGGGTTCCGGCGACCGGGTCGCGCGAACGGCACAGATTATTCTCAGCAATCGCAATCAACACCTCCCTGAGATTGCTAAAGCCCTCGCGGCGGCGCGCGATAAGGAAACCTTTAAGCTGTTGTTGGTTCCGTGTGCCTACTATCTCGACGCTGCTTACAGCTTGTGCGGACTGCTGGCGCAGATATATCCCGAGCAAGCAACAGCAGTCTCACTCGTGGTTAGCGGGAGTGACGTCGAACGTGCCCGGGAGGATGGTGTTCTTCGTTCTAGTGGTCGTCCACCCTCAAACGCGGAGAGCGTTGCACTTGTGGAAGTGCAAGGCCGAGAGGAACCGGCCCAATCGAAACCTATTCCCTGGTTGAAGCGGCTCGTCGGTCGGTTCCGTCGGGACTAAATCGAATCCGCCAGCGCGACTCTGAAATCTACTAAAACCCATTCGCTCGCGGAGCCAATCCAGGACTCCCTGCAACCTCGCGCTAACTCAAGCGAAAGGAGCGGCACATTGATCGGCAAACCGGCAACTCGATCCGCGGTTTGCGGCAGCAACTGCCTCTGGACAGATCGGTCTGCCCGCCACCTTTCTACAGAGACAGGCCCCTGGACATTGAGTTGATGAGTCGTTTTCTGATATGAGACTGTCCAACTTCAATACGAGTTCGAGCGAGAACCTATGACCCTTCGAGCACTGAGATTTGTTGCCGGTCCTGCTGGCGTGAGTCCGGCCCAAAGCGAGCTGACTGATGAAATGATCCGCTCGTTCGCGGCTGCCAGGCTTCAATCATCACCTGCTGCTTACGTCGTTCTGAACGGCGACCTTCCGGGACTCGTCAGGTTCAAGGAACTGGTCATCGATCGCGGACGAAAGCATCAGGCGAAGCCGCTCGCAAAGCTGTTGCTTGGTCATTCAAAGATTCCCTTCATCAATGGAAGCTATGAGTCTTCAGGGCAACTGATTCGAAGCGTTCGTGCTTTGCTGACGAATGCGTTCGAGAAAGACGATCACAACCTTTATATAATCGGCACCAGCGAAGACGTCTTCGAGGAGCTTTGGGAGAAGTCGCTCAAGATCCCGGCCGGCGCGCGTTCAGTCGGAAACGCGAAGACATCCTGGCGGCCAAAATCACAATTAAACGAGAAGCTATCAAGCCAAACACTATTGAGTCTTCTGGGTCATCGAGAAATCCCCGATGACTTCGCGCGCACTTTCATAGGACAGTCGGCAGATATTCAAGTCGTGCGCCAGCTCGTGATGCGTGCCGCCGCCAGCGACGATCCGGTGCTCATACTTGGCGACACCGGCACAGGCAAGGAAGTCGTCGCGCGATCGATTCACAAGTACGGCGCGCGAGCTTCCGAAAAGTTCGTGCCCGTCAACTGCGCCGCCATTCCCAGCGAGCTGCTCGAATCCGAGTTGTTCGGCCATAAGCGATACACATTCACCGACGCCAAGTTCGACAAGAAAGGCCTGTGGGAAATCACCGGAAACGGAACGCTGTTCCTTGACGAAGTAGGGGACCTGGCGCCGGTACACCAGGCGAAGATTCTTCGCGCGTTGGAGTCAAACAAAATCAGGCCGATCGGCGAGGCAAACGAAATCAAGGTCAACGCGCGAGTGATTGCCGCAACGAACCGGGATTTATTTGCGATGGTCAAGGCGGGCCGCTTCCGCGAGGACCTGTACTATCGTCTTCGTTCGTTTCTGATTCGGACGCATGCATTGCGCACTCATCCTGAGGATGTCCCGGTTCTGGCTCGGCGCTTTTGGAAGAAGATCACTGGCGACGAACGCGCAGGCCTCCCGGATGACATACTCGACGAGCTGATGTCGTATGGGTGGCCGGGCAACGCACGGGAGTTGAAGGCTGTGCTGAGCAGTCTGCACGCGCTCTTTGGGAAAGACGATCTTGATGTTGCCCGGTTGCGAGCCGTGTTTCAGATTCAAGGCCAACTTCCCGAGATCGAAGAGACGAGGTCCGTAAACGAATTAGTTATGCATCGCGTCGATTGCCTTCGCCATTTGCAACGAGTCGACGAAGTGCTTCGAGCTTGCGTGGTTTCGGCGCGGCCGCTCGGCGAAGCAGGCCAAACCGATGTGGCTGCGGCCTCGGCCGTGAGCGCCTCGCTTCGCACGCGTCTGACGGAACTGGAAGCGCTTTGCCTGCGGCCGCTCATGTTCCACAGCCAGGTGACATTCGATGTTGTGGATGCCGTCAAGGACAAGTTGTCTTACTTTTACGGCCTCCTGGAAGGGGACGGGAGGATAGCCCAGGGCTACTGGAAGAATGAAGTGACACGCGAATTGAAGCTTGCGCTTACGTCGATTTTCCAGGAAAGCGAGCGGCTCGAGGCCAACGTCTAAGGGGCATTGCTTCGCAATGATTGGTGGTCACATTGATGCTCCGGCCAGGTGACCCCGGCGCTCGGTATGGAGCTGAAAAGTTGGTAAAAAGAAAATTTCAAAAAAACTGTTGACTTGAAAACTTATATACATACAATGCTGCTCACCGCCTTCGCCCCTTGTTGTATGTGGCAGATGACTTCAGCGGCGCCATTTGTCCCCACTCAAAAACGATCGAACGGTTCAGGCCCTCCTTTAATCGCGAGAAGTTAAATACGTTTCAAGAAGCGGTACCGTAGCCCGGGAAGGGAATGCCCCTTGCAATTCCATTCATCGTGACCGGGAACGATTTCAACCATCAAGAGCTGGAAAGAACCGAAATGGAAGTAGGTCCCTGTGTGTGCCTCAGCCCTGTGTGTTAAGGAGAAGAACGTGAGAAAGAACGCAACCTCAACCGCCTTGCGAGTAAATGCCAAGCCGGCGCCGCATAGACTTCACCTGGTGGAAGCAGCCGAGCCAGCCGCACGTGATGCGGATTTGGAGAATGAGCTCGTCGCGCTTGACCCGCCTGAACTGAATGACGACGAGCACATCGAACAGACCGCGGAATCATCAATCCTCACCGAGGACGCCTTAAGCACCGAAGACCTGGTTGGCGTTTATCTGCGGGAGATGGGTGTAACTCCCATGTTGACTCGCGAAGGCGAGGCGGCCCTGGCCGTGCGAATCGAACGGGGGCTCCGCCGCGCCGCGAAGGCTACTTCACGCCTGCCGATATGCATTGAAGAGATGATTTCAATCGGCGAGCAATTGAAGCGCGGCGAGCTGCACATTCGCGAAGTCGTGAACTTTCGCGATCAGGAAGAGATAACCGAAGGCGGAATTCAAGATGCTCTTGCGGCCACGATCGAATCGATTGGTGAGATCGCAGGCGAGTACAAGCGCACTCTCAAGTTCCTTGCGCGAGTTCAAAGCGAACCGAAGCGATCAAAAAAGCTTCCAAGGTTGCGCCGCAAGCTGGTGCGCCAGCGCGTACACCTGAGCCGGCTGATTCGCGGCCTCGACCTCACCGGGCGCCAACGCGAACACCTGGCTGGTTTGATTCGCGCCGCCGTGAAGCAAGCGCGCGAGGCGAAGCACGCGGTGGCTCAGGCCACATCCGTGATCGAGCGCAAACGCACGCGCAAAAAAAATGATGGCGAGCTCAAGAACAATTTGCGGCGGGCAAATCGCAGTCTCGCGGTGCTTGAACAAACGTGGCGAGTGAGCGCGATCGAACTCGAGCGCGCCCTCGTGCAGGTGAATCGCGGCAACGTCGAGGCCGGCATGGCGCGCGACGAGATGGTGAAATCGAATTTGCGCCTTGTGGTTTCAATCGCGAAGAAGTACACGAACCGCGGGCTTCAGTTCCTGGATCTGATTCAGGAAGGCAACGTAGGACTGATGCGGGCGGTTGATAAGTTCGATTGGCGCCGTGGCTGCAAGTTCTCGACGTACGGCACGTGGTGGATCAGGCAGGCGATCACCCGCGCGATAATGGAGCAGGCACACACCATACGAATACCCGTTCACATGGTCGAAACCATCAACAAGCAGGTGCAGGCAAGCCGCGCGCTCGAACAGGAGCTCGGGCGGACGCCGACGACCGAGGATATCTCAAAGAGACTCGATGTGCCGGAGGCGCGAGTCCGGCGGGTGCTTGAAGTCGTGCAGGAACCGATATCGCTCGAAACGCCCGTGGGCTCGGATGAAGAAGTGAGCCTTGGTGAATTGATCGAAGATAAGTCCGTCGGCGGATTCAGCGACGACTTGATCAATGCGGACCTCCGTGAAGCAATCAACGATGCGTTGAAGCATCTGACTCCCCGCGAAGAAAAAGTTCTGAAGATGAGGTTCGGTCTGGGCCACTCCGGCCGCGAGCACACGCTGGACGAAGTGGGCAATCACTTTGGCGTAACACGCGAGCGAGTGCGGCAGATTGAAGCGAAGGCGCTGTTCAAGCTTCAGCATCCGTCACGCTCGAGCAAGCTCAAGACGTTCGCTGGGCCCAACCTCGGGCCGCCTCAATTGACCTTCCACGGCCAACCGCCCAATCGAATGCCCGGTTCAGCCAACCTGAGGAGTGCGTAAGATGACACGGCCCAGCGCCTCGATTCTGATCGTTGATGATGAAGACATGGTGAGCGGACTGCTGAGTGAACTGCTTGAATCCACCTATTGGTGCGCTACTGCCGCGAGCGCCGAGCAGGCGATGACATCGCTTGAATCGGGGTCGTTCAACCTGGTGTTGAGCGACATCACGATGCCGGGCGCATCCGGAATCGAGTTGTGCCGGCACATTCAGCAGAACCATCCGCGTACCGTCGTCATCATGATGTCAGCGCTGACCGATATTCAGTACGCAGTCGAGTCAGCAGCTTCATTCTCTCTTTGAAATCGGGCGACGCTCCGACCGAGAAACTTCAGGCGTTGTGCGCGTAGGACTCCGCGAAGAGATTCAAACGATCCTGGTTCCACACCGGCCGCAATATTCATGCGGCGACGGAATGTCATCGGCGCCGCAGGAATAACAAACGCGACTCGGTGGGCGGGCAGGTTGAGATGAGTTTGCAGAAGCGGCCTCGCGTGGCTGCGGATCCTCGGCGATTCGAGAGCCATTCATTCTAAAACTTGCGTAATCAACCTCGCGCTTCTCGACAAGTGCCCGCAGACCTTCGCTTGCTTCGCGCCCCGCAAACTGACCGGCGATCGCGAAGGGTGCCTCACTCGCAAGCGCATTCCAGGGCAGGTCCTTCCAGTAACTCAATTGTTCTCTCGTGTGCCGGGTGCTTTCGGGAAAACGATCGATCAGTTTTTTGCACAGCGCGGCGATTGCGTCGTCGAGTTGCTTGTATGGCACAACGTCATTGACCAATCCCCACAACAGAGCTTTGTTTGCCGAGATGGGTTCGCCGGTCAGGAAGACCTCGCGTGCGCGGCGTTCGCCGATGAACAAGGGCAACCAGTGAGCGGCGCCCGCCGCGGCAACCAATCCTACTTTTGTTTCCACCTGAACAAACTTCGCGTGATCCGCCGCGATGGCCAGGTCACACGCGAGATTCCATTCATTGCCGCCGCCCGCCGCCATCCCGTTGATCCTGGCGATCGAGGGCTTGCCCAACTCTCGCAACGCCGTGTGAGCTTCAATTAGCGCCGTCATCCATGCACGGACGGCTTGTGGATTGCCAACGTGCTCTTCCTTGTGTTGACGAACGTCGCCGCCGCCGGAAAAAGCGCGCTCGCCGGCGCCGGTCAGTACTAGCACAGCGATGCCTGAATCGCTTGCGGCATCGCGAAACGCGGAGGTCATCTCGCCCAGCGTGTGGCCGGTGTAGGTGTTGTATGCCGTGGGCCGATTGATCGTCACTCGAGCGATGCCGCCGCGCTTCTCATAGATGATATCCGAGAAGTTCGATGACTGTTCGCTTCCGGCAGAGTACGACTCGGACGCCGAGGATGGGAAGCTCTCGGGATTGTGTTTGTCATTTCCTGTTGGGCCTCGCCGGGATTCGATTGCAAGGAGCGCGCTGATGGCCCCGGCGAGTTTCGCGCGGCAATGTTCGGGAGTAGCGGCGCTCACTCTGATCTCCGGCAGGTCAGGTACGTACCCTCGATAGCTGAGCCGGTCTTCGGATTGTTCGATGAGCGCGCGTTCGAGGAAAAACTCGATAAGCATTGGAACTCCATTCGAGTGTCGAAGCTTCGAGGATTACGAGGGAGAAACGAGAGCGGCCAGCCGGCTGGATTGTAACATCCGAGCCTCACTTCTTGAACAGATTATCAAATGCCGAACGCGCGCCCCGGGCCGGGCTTTCCGTCGCGGCGGATGCCTTAAGCCGGTTTGGGATAAAGAAGTCGCAGAAGTTCGCCTTCTCGCGATCGGTGACCCACTCGGCGTGTGGCTCACGGCATTTGTTGTGCGCGTGCTGATCATAGTTATCGCAGTTCATGCAGCAATGAATATCAGACGAACACTTTGCGCATTCATCCGTGCGCGAGATGTAACCCTGGATCGTCACTTCTGTTCGACAGTGGTAGCAGATCATAAGCGCCTCTCCTGCGATCGACCTTAATCCGTAATTGAAATATACCATGCCGGATGTCGATGGAGAATTGTTCAGGCGATGAACGGATTGAACTTGAGCGCCGCGCCACAACGCTCGCAGGAGGAAAGTAGCCCAGGTTCATCCCACGCCTCACGTGGCAAGGCAATGGTTGGCGCGGCATCCGCGGCCAAGTCAGCCTCGCGGGCAATGCATTCTATCGTGTCGAGAATTCCTGAATCGGGCTCAAACGCGGCTTCGCACAACGGGCACAGGACGGTTGGACGCGAATCCATCTTACCGGTGCTGAAGAAACCGAAACGCCGCCTCCAGCTTCCATGAGACCCAAACCTCCAGGTTCGCGTCGCGGTGACGATACTCGGGCCGGGTGGAATGTCCGAGACGCCGAGCAGGCTTACGCCGCCGAGCTTGTCTCCTACTGCCAGCTTTGTTATGTCGGGTCCAATCGCAACACATTTGAGATCTGCCGGCGCTGGGAACACGGCCACTTGTTCGCCTGAAGCGACATTCCAAATTCGTACCGTAGACGGGGTTCTGTCTACCATGAATCGGCCGTCGGGACTAAAGAGGGCCAGGCCCACCTTCTCGCCCGCGCGCCGCAGACGAAGCCGTTCGTGGCCGGTCGTATCCACGAAAGACACTGTGCCATCGCGTAAACCCAACGCCAGCTCGCGCCCATCCGGCGTGAAGCAAGCTACAGATACGCCGCTACGGACAGGCGTGGTTGAAGTCGCCGCATCGGCGGAGACGAACCGCCAAAGGACCGCCCATTCGTCGCCCCCGGAAATGGCAATCACGGCCTTTCCGTCGGGTGAGAAGCTGGGACGAAAGCATCCCTCCAAACTCGCGCACTTCGCTCTTTTCTCCAGATCCCACAAGAACAGATCCACCGGAGTCAATGGGCCCGAGAGCGCGTCGAAGAAGTCTCCCTTGGTGTCGGCTATGATGCCCGGAGTCTTCACCGCGGACGCGACCACATCGGATGAAGCGACCGCGAACCGCCCATTGGGTGAGATCTCAAAGCCCGCCAATTCTCCGGCGTGGCCAATCAACGTGGCTACCTCTATTGCAGTTTTCGGGTCCCATATCCTTAGCGCATTGTGCTCGGGCCGGCTGCGAAACGTGGAGAAGCCCATCGAAACAATCCGGCGGCCATCGCGTGTGTAGTTGCACATACCTACCGAGCTTCGGTGGCCGCGAAGCTCTGTTTCGGGAATCATTCCGTTGCGATTCCATATTCGTATTGGGTCGCCGCCGAATCTCCTTGAGCTGATGGCGAGATGTTGTGAATCGGAAGAGAACGCAAAACAACTCGGTTGTTGTTGGCCCGCCTCGAGCCTCCGCATCGGCGCTCCGGTTTCTGCGTCCCAGAGTCGAATCTCCGCCGCGTTGATTGTGACTAGCCTGGCCGCGCCGCTGAAGTTCTCGCCGTGCTGAAACCCCTGGACCTCGGAACAAATCGATATCAGCGTGCGGCCGTCGGGTGTGAATCCGCACGCCTCGACCTCCGTTGGATGACGGGCTTGCTCGGTGGCTTGAGTCGATTCGCCATTCACCGGCAACGACCAGACGCGCACCACACCATTAGAGTCGATCGAGGCAAGCGTTCGCCCGTCCATCGAAAAAGCAAGGTCTTCGACAAATGTCGAGTGACCCTGAAAATGCGCTGCGCGTTTTTCGGATTTGGACTGAAGCTCCCAAAGTTCAATATCACCCGGCTCTGTCGGTTGCGATCGGCCTGCCGCAAGCCAGCGCCCGTCAGCGGAGAATCGCACCGGCGGATACGGGGAGAGCCAGCCAAGGTAAAGGGTCAACTCTTTGGAGTTCGAATAGACACCCCACAGCTCAAGCAAGGCGCGCGTTACTTCGCCACGCTCGAAATCAATCGCGAGCACGTGCCGGCCATCAGGCGACAGCCCCCACGTCCTGATGGCCTGCCGCGAGCCCGTCACCGGAAGCCCGCGCCGTCCGGTCTCTGTCTCCCAAAGAGTTGTCCAGCCCTTGCCTTCGCTCTTGTTCTTTTCCTCGAGCGCCATCCATCGTTCGTCTGCTGATACTTCGAAGTGATCAACTGTATATCCATCGCGATCCGGCAAATCGAGCAAAACGGAACCCGATTCTGCATCGAACAAACGCACGCGCAACTTGTCTCGAGTAATCAGGCGCCGGCCTTCCAGCACGAACATACAACACTCAATCGGGCCTTCGTGTGCGGGCAAAGTGAATGGTTCAGAGCCCGACGCCACATCGATGACCTTGACGCTGCCGTCTTCGCAGCCAAAGGCGACGCGGTGCGCGCCCGATGCGACGGAGAAAGTTCGAGCACCATCGGGCGCTTTTGCGAGCGTTTGCAAATCGGCCCCCGAGTCCGCGTCATAAAGGCGCAGCGTCCCTTCGGCGAGCAGCGCGAATCCATGCTTTGCATCACTCAGCGATGCAAACCGTGGCTCACCGACTCGGCTCGCGCTCCAGCTTCCCAGCAGCCTTCCGTTGTCGACGTCCCAAAGCGCGGCGTCTCCCGGTTCGGAGTTTGGGTGTCCCGCCCAGGTCAGAAGTCGAGAGCCGCTCGGAGAGAATCGGCAATACCGTCCAGTTCCGGTGTTCAGCGTAAGGAGGACCGGATCACTTGCTTGCGGTTTGTTTATCCAGCGGACGACCGGTCGAGTTGAGCCATGATCATGAAATCGTTTGTTGGCGGCCGCGGAGACTGGATGCCCGTCCGGGAGGTTGAGGGCCTGCTGAAGAAGTAGCTGCGGTTCCAGGCAAAGGATGTGAACTTCGGACCTGATAAACCGGGCCCATTCTACGAGGCTGTGTCGTGTATGAGATATCTCAGTCACCACCCGCACCCAAAGAATTTGCGCAGGACTCTATCACGGAGTGAGTTATTAAGTCGCGGATGTTGGAGCGTCGGCGAGGCCGGTTTGACGTAGTCAGTTATCGTTCGGTTCGAGCTTCGCGAGTTCGGATTCAATATGCGCGAGTCCGCGTTCCAACATGGTGAGGTGACGGCGCATATAAGCTCGCTGCATTTCTCGAATGATCCGGGCCCGTTCGAGCAACAGTCCTTCCTTTCGTTTGAGTTGTTCGAGTTGATGCTCGGTTAGCGCTCGTTTGGCACGGGCTTCCTTCGCGGCTTCTGCGGCGCCAATTTGATCTTCAACGGACTTGCTTTCCCATCCTCTTGCCATTCGAATTACTGCCTGCCAGCCGGCATAGCCGGTATGTTCATCTCCTTAAAATCTGCCGGTATCACGAATAGCGAATCGTCGAGGGACTTTCGCTCGACCTTCGTCGCTTCCATATTCATCGTCGCTATGCCGTCGTCATTCAGCATCGTGAGCTTGAGAGGAAACGCGCCGCCCTCAAGGAGCTTTACCCACTCCGGGTGCGAGGCAGCTTCGGCGAGAAGCTTGGGGCTGAACGCGAGATTCTTGAACGCGCTGAGGCCGCCGCCCGATTGGCCTCCCATTCCGAAGTAGCCGAGTCCCTTAGCTACGCACATGTCCAGGTTCTGCTCGTCACCCATCAACCAGTGCTCGCAGGAATGTCCGGCGATCGTTTCCACTCTTCCGGTTTGCGTTAGTTTGGGAAACTTCGATTCCTCGTAGTCACCGTCTTTCTTCATCTTCTTCGAGGCTTCCTGAAGACCCTCTTGTGTCGCCTTCAAATCCATCGTCATGTACATCTTTCTTGAAGGTTGGTTTGAGAGATAATGCTTTCTTTGCTCAATGCCCGAATTGGTAACACGTCTGGCAGAAGGCCATTGCCTCTTTCTTCCTGGTGAGCGCGAATGCACATACCCTGAGTGGCCGGCCGTGACGTCTTCTACCAGTTGATCGCGTCAACATAGATCGGGCCTTTGTAGTTTGTCTTAGATCCTTCCCCTGCTGCCATTTTTATGCCGACCGCGACGATGTGCTTGGGATCGAAACCACGTTCCATCCAGCCGTCTCTTGGTTTGGAATCGCTCACGTCGAGAGTAACCTGAATCCATGTGCCCGGAACAGCATTTTGCCAGAAACCATATTCACCCTTGTAAGCCCTGTCCTTCAAAAGGAGCTGGAACCCATTCGGCTTCTGCTGAGCACCCTCGCCTCCATCAGGAGCATACACCCAGGCAGTAACCGTACGGTTGGCCAAGTCAATCGGAATTGCATCACCCTCTGGCGGATTCTTCATCATATCGACCCAGGCTTCACCCTTGCCCTTAGTTGGATGGCCAGGCACTAAGTCCATATCCATCAATAGTGAGTAGCCTCCTTCTTTTTTTTGGACGCTGGATTGATGCACTCCGACACACGCTCTGGAATCTCCTGTAACCTCATTCATCCACCCCTTAGAGTCTTTTTCAAAGCCATATTTCGGTGGCTTCTCCCCACTCTTGCCGCCATTCACATTCTTTTCATCCACGCGAGAGTTACATCCCAAAAAGAATACAGCCAGTACGACTATGCCGAACGCTGCAGGCATCCTGTGCACAATCGGCTTTGCTCTTCTGTTGTTTCTAGTCCAGTGCCTCACCAGCCCAAGAGGGAGTAGCCAGGTGCCAATTCCAGATAGATGGATCTTTCGGATCACTAGAGTCATATCTTTTACTCCTTTCATCAAGCCTGGAAACTCGGAGACGCAAAAGAAAAGGGAGATGAGCCTAATAGAGTGACACCCCAGATTTATACCGCACAAGGACAATATCCCCATCTTGCATCTTGCCATCTGAGGATTCATATCGAACAGTTCCCGCATAAGCTTCAACCCTTACAAGGTCTGCTTTCAGTGTTTGAAGCATCACTTTCTCTTCTCCGTTCTCATACATGTTCTTTCGCACGCGCGATTCAAGTCTGAACCCATCGCTGTCTCCTTCTATTCTTCCCTCATCAGTGGAAACTAAGACGGGCTTCGTGGTGTATTTCCCGTTCACGTTGACGAGTTGCTTCATGCTCAATTCGGCAACGTCTTTACCTTGATCGTTCTTCTTTATGCTGACCGTACCTATCCAGCCTTCACCGACCCATTGCCACTCAAACTGACCATAGACTCTTCTGGTCTCCTGAAGGTAGAGGTAGGAAAAGAGCACCATTGCGAAAACAATAGTGATCGAGAGAGCGAGCTTTCTCCTTCGGTTCATTCTGGGAACATCAAGAAACGCCATAACCAATCCGATAAAGGATACGATTAACGATGCGAATGATAATACTTTTATTAACACTTTTATTTCTCCTTCGATCTGGTCTTATCACCTACCAGACACCGCCCCTGAGATTATCGACAACTGCTTAAACGATTCCAAAGGCTTTTTCCCCTCAATCGTGAAGTTCATGAGATTGTCCTCTGTTCTTGTTCGGAGATGACCGACTCGTCTCTTACGGTTAATGACCGGACATGCCAACGTCTTCGCGTGAGCGATCTTACAGCCGTTGTTTTTTGAGATCAAGCCGACAGGCCGCCGTAGAGGGGTGTCCAGTGTCACTAGCAAATTAAAATGTCCGCTTTGCTAGCACACGATCTGTCCGGTTTGGTTTTTTGCTAGTAATAGCAGTGGCTGTGGGAAAGTGGGAATCCCGACTAAGAGATATTCCCCTT
>Ga0070706_100000118_pt1 | contig 97396 bp, 96 predicted proteins | sample KBSK5501metaG_FD_65476 | JGI IMG/M metagenome (GOLD analysis project Ga0070706, IMG submission 65476) | Corn, switchgrass and miscanthus rhizosphere microbial communities from Kellogg Biological Station, Michigan, USA - KBS K5-50-1 metaG | ecosystem: Host-associated > Plants > Roots >...
AACCCGGCGTCACCGCTGTCGCCGAGGGCCATCGAGGCTGCACGCGGGCAGTTCGGCTCGCGCGGCGGGGTGGCGGTCAAGGTCGCCCCCAATGGCGAGCGCAAGATCGCGCTGCCCCCCAACGTGTCGGTCAAGGACCTGGCCGAGAAGCTGGGCGTCAATGCCGTCGAGGTCATCAAGAAGCTGATCTCCAACGGCGTCATGGCCAACATCAACCAGGTCATCGACTTCGGCACCGCCGAGATCGTGGCCGACGAGTTCGGCTACACCGTCGAGACCGTCGCGTCCGAGGACCTGGTCTCCACCGAAGCCGACGGCGAGAAGGTGGTCGCGACCACCCGCGAGGAGCTCTTCAGCATGGCCAACGAGGACAAGGCCAAGCTCAAGGAGCGCCCCCCGATCGTCACCGTCCTGGGCCACGTCGACCACGGCAAGACCTCCATCCTGGACGCCATCCGCAAGACCCGCGTGGCCGCGGGCGAGGCCGGCGGGATCACCCAGCGGATCGGCGCCTACAAGATCGAGACCGCCGACGGCCAGCCGGTCGTCTTCATCGACACCCCGGGCCACGAGGCCTTCACCGCCATGCGCGCCCGCGGCGCCTCGGTCACCGACGTCGCGGTGCTGGTGGTCGCCGCCGACGACGGCGTGATGCCGCAGACCGTGGAGGCGATCCAGCACGCCAGGGCCGCCAAGGTCCCGATCGTGGTCGCCATCAACAAGATCGACAAGGACAACGCCAACATCGACCGCGTGCACGCCGAGCTGGCCGAGAACGAGATCGTCACCCGCCACTACGGCGGCGAGTACGAGTGCGTGCACGTGTCGGCCAAGACCGGGCAGGGTCTCGACGACCTGCTGGAGACGATCGTGCTCTCCAGCCAGATCCTGGAGCTCAAGGCCAACCCCGACCGCCATGCCCTGGGCACGGTCGTCGACGCCCACCTGGAGCGCGGCCGGGGGCCGGTAGCCACCGTCCTGGTGCAAAACGGCACCCTCCGGGTGGGCGACTACTTCGTGAGCGGGCACATCGCCGGCCGCGTGCGCGCGCTCGCCGACGACCGCGGGGAGGCGATCGCCGACGCGCCTCCCGCCACCCCGGTCGTGGTCTCCGGCTTCACCGAGGTCCCGGTGGCGGGCGACATCTTCCAGGTCATCGGCTCCGAGAAGGCGGCCCGCGGCATCGCGCTCAGCAAGCTGCAGGAGAAGCGGGCCACCGAAGCCGCCCAGATGGCGACGCCGCGCATCACCCTCGAGGACCTGGCGCGCCGCGCCCTCGAAGGCGAGGTCAAGGAGCTCAACCTGGTCGTCAAGGCCGACGCCCAGGGCGCCCTGGAGGCCGTGGTCGCCGCGCTCCAGAAGATCGAGGACCCTGTGGTCACGATCAAGGTCGTGGGCTCCGGCGTGGGCGCGCCCAGCGACTCCGACGTGCTGCTCGCCAGCGTCTCCAACGCCATCATCGTGTGCTTCAACCTGAAGCCCACCCCGGCCGCCGAGCGGGCGGCCGAGAAGGCGCGCGTCGAGGTCCGCTACTACGACGTCATCTACAAGCTGACCGAGGACGTGGAGCGGGCGGCCAAGGGCCTGCGCGAGCCCACCTACCGCCAGATCCAGGAGGGCCGCGTCGAGGTCGTGATGCCGATCAAGATCCCGCGCATGGGGATCATCGCGGGCTCCCGGGTGGTGGACGGCAAGGTCTCCCGCGGCGGGTACGCCAAGCTGTTCCGCAACGGCGCCCAGATCTGGGAGGGCCGCATCTCCTCCCTCAAGCACTTCAAAGAGGACGTGCGCGAGATGGTCGCGGGCCAGGAGTGCGGTATCGGCCTGGAGGGCTTCGAGGACTTCCAGGGCGGGGAGACGATGGAGACCTTCCGCCTCGAACGCGAGGAGATCTAGCAGGCGAGCGCGCCGCTCATGACCAGCTACCGCACCACCCAGGTCGGGGCGCAGGTCAGGGAGGAGATCATGCAGATCATCCAGCGCGAGCTGAAGGATCCCCGCATCGGCTTCGTCAGCATCACCGAGGTGCGCATGTCGCCCGACCTCCGCTCGGCCCGCGTCCGGATCAGCGTCCTCGGCGACGAGGAAGCCCAGAAGGCGGCGCTGGCCGGACTCAACAGCGCCCGCGGCCTGATCCGGCACGACCTCGGACGCCGGCTCCAGAATCTCAAGTTCTCGCCCGAGGTCAAGTTCGAGCTCGATCCCTCGATCGAGTACTCGGTCCGGATCGCGAAGACGCTGCGCGAGCTCCTGCCACCAAACACGGAGAACTGATCGTGGCCACCCCGGCGCTTCTCACCCAGTACGCGCGTGTCAAGGAGCTGATCGACGGCAACCGCCAGGTCCTGATCTTCGGCCACAAGGACGCCGACGGCGACACGCTGGGCTGCAGCCTGGCCTTCGCGGAGGCGCTGCGCAGCCAGGGCAAGGAGGTCTGGGTGCTGATCCCGCCCCCGCTGCCCGAGATGTACGAGTGGCTGCCGGGCTTCGACCAGCTCGTCGAGAGCCCCCCGGCGGGCGCGGATCCCGGCCTCGTCCTCTTCTTCGACGCCGGCAACATGGAGCGCTCGGGCGCCGGGGTCCAGCACATCGCCAGCCACGCCACCATCGTCAACATCGACCATCACACGACCAACGCGATGTTCGGCCACCTCAACGTGATCGAAGCCTCGCCGCCCGAAGGCGACGCCTCCGCGGTCGGCCAGATGGTGCTCGAGATGCTGGAGGAGTTCGGCTGGCCGATCACGCCCACGATCGCCACCAACCTCTACACCGCGCTGATGACGGACACCGGGGGCTTCCGGCACGAGAACACGACGCCCAAGGCGCTCGAGGACGCCGCCCGGCTGGCGCGCCTGGGCGCCGAGCCCAGCCGCATCGCGACCATGGTCTACAAGTCGCGGCCCCTGACCACCCTCAAGCTGCAGGCGCTCTCGCTGGCCTCGATGCAGGTCGAGGTCGAAGGCCGCCTGGCCTGGGCCAAGGTCAACCGGCGGATGCTCACGGAAGCGGGTGCGGTGATGGCGGAGTCGGAGGGCATCATCGACACCCTCAACTCGATCGCCGGCCTCGACCTGGCCGTCCTCTTCAAGGAGGTGAACGCGAACCTGACCAAGATCAGCGTGCGCAGCCGGGGCCCCATCGACGCAGCCGCCCTCTGCGGACGGTTCGGCGGCGGCGGGCACCTGCGGGCCGCCGGGGCTGAGATCCGGCGCCCGCTGCAGGAGGCCATCGCCGAGGTGCTGGAAGCGGCCAAGGAGGCCATCGCCGCGGAGACTCGTTGACCCACCCGGTGACTCGTTGAAGGCAGGAGTGCTCAACGTCAACAAGCCGGCCGGCGCCACCTCCTTCGCCGTCGTCAAGCGCCTGCGCGACCTGACCTCCGCCCGGCGGGTCGGACACGCCGGCACTCTCGACCCCCTCGCCACCGGCGTGCTGCCGGTGCTCTTCGAGTCGGCGACCCGGCTCTCCGACTATGCCCACCGGCTGCCCAAGACCTACGAGGCCGACGTCCATTTCGGCTTCACGACCGACACCGATGACGCCGAGGGCGAGAGGCGCCCGGTGGCCGACCCGAGCGGGCTTACCGAAGCTGCGGTGGCGGGCAGGCTGCGGCTGTTCACCGGCCTCATCTCGCAGGAGCCACCGGCCTTCTCCGCGGTCAAGGTCGACGGCGAGCGGTCGTACCAGCGGGCGCGCCACGGCGACCTGGAGCGGCCGGCCGCGCGCATGGTCGAGGTCTACAGCGCGGAGCTGCTGAGCTTCACGGGCGGAGCCGAGGCGGTGGCCCGGGTGCGCGTCGTGTGCGGGAGCGGCACCTATCTGCGATCGCTGGCGCGAGACCTGGGCGCTGTGCTGGAGGTGGGCGGCTACCTGGGCAAGCTGGTGCGGACCGCCTACGGCCCGCTCAGGATCGAGGACGGCGTGGAGCTGGCGGAGCTCGGCTCGGGGGCGGACGTGGAAGCGCGGCTGCAGCCGTCGGAGGTCGTGCTGCCGGAGATGACGGCGGTGCGGCTGACCCTGGAGCAGGAAGCCCAGGTGCGCCAGGGACGCCCGGTCCGCGTGCTGCCGGAGCCCGGCCCCGGCCCGCTCCGGGCACACGGCGCCGAGGGGCGCCTGGTGGCGCTCGGCCACACGGATCCGCTGCGCCGGACCTTCGTCCCCGAGAAGGTCCTCAACTGAGTGCCCGGTCCAGGACCGGGCACTAGGCTTCCCTGAGTGCGGGTTCACCAGGGCGTGCCGGCCCGGCCGCTGGGGCCGGCCGTGATCACGATCGGCAGCTTCGACGGCGTCCACCTCGCCCACCAGCGCCTGTTCCACCAGGTGGTGGCGGATGCGCAACCTGACGCCGCTCCGGTGGCCGTGACCTTCGAACCCCACCCCCGCTGCGTGCTGGCCCCCGACCGCTGCCCGCGGCTGCTGACCGTCATGGACGAGAAGGTTCAGCTGATTGCCGCCGCCGGTGTCAGCGACCTGGTCGTGATCCCCTTCGACCTCGAGTTCTCGCGCAAGTCGCCGGAGGAGTTCATGGCCTGGCTGGGCGCGGGCATGCAGGTGCGCGAGGTGATCGCCGGCTACGACTTCGTGTTCGGGCGGCAGCGTGCCGGCAACGCCGAGTGGCTGCGCGAGAAGGGTTACCAGGTCGTGGAGGTTGACAGGGTCGAGGTCGACGGCCGGCTGGTGCACAGCTCGGCCGTACGCGGCCTCATCGGCTCGGGCGAGGTGGGGGCCGCCGCTGACCTCCTCGGCCGCCACTACTCGGTCCACGGCGCGGTGGTCGAGGGTCACAAGCGGGGCCGCCAGCTGGGCTTCCCGACCGCCAACCTGGCCGTCGATCGCGCCAAGGCGGTGCCGGGCCCCGCCGCCTACGCGGGCTGGGCGCGAACCCCGCTGGGCGAGCACATGGCGGCAATCTCGGTGGGCCACCAGCCCACCTTCGGTGGGAGCGACCTCTCGATCGAGGCGCACCTCCTCGACTTCGACGCCGACCTCTACGGCCAGGACGTCGAGGTGCGCTTCGTCCAGCGCCTGCACGCCGACATCCGGTTCCCCTCTGTCGAGGCGCTGGTCGACCAGATCGGCCAGGACGTGGACGACTCTCGCCGGATCCTGAGCGCCGGATGATCGCCGATTGAGCCGGGTCGTGGTGATCGGCGGCGGCCTGGCCGGCTGCGTGGCGGCTGCCGCCGCTGCTCGCGAGGGCGCCGAGGTGACCCTGGCCTGGCGGGCGCCCGGGGCCACCGCGCTCTACGCGGGCGCCATGGAGATCGCCGGCGACCTCACCCGGCTGCCGGCCGTCCATCCCCTCTGCCGCCTGGGCATGGATGCCATGCGCATCGGCTCCGACCTCGAGGACGCCTCCGCCGCGCTGCTCTCCTGGCTCCAGCGCGCCGGGCTGCCGCTGGCCGGCTCCGCGCGCTCGCGCGGCCTGTACGCCGACCTCCAGGGCCGGCCCCGGCCGGCCAACCTGGTTCCGGCCACGGTGGCGCCCGGCGAGCTCTCCGCGCTGCGCGGGCGCCGGGTGGCGGTGATCGGGATCGAAGGCGTCTCGGAGTACGACGCCGAGAGCACCGCCCAGGGCATGCGCGAGCTGGGCGGGGTCGACGCCTTCGCGCACCCCGCCGAGGTGGGCGAGCTGCCGCCTGGCGCTTCGCTGAGCGACATCCACGGCCGCGCCGCGCCTGAGCTGCGCGGGCTGCGGGCGGAGGCGGTGGCCTTTCCGCCCGGCCTCGCCGGCCTGCCGGAGCGCGGCTTCGAGCTGCTTTCGGTGACTCCCAGCCCACACGGGCTCCGGCTGCAGCGTGCGCTGGAGGGTGTGGTCGAGGCGGCCGGGGTGCGCTCCGTGCGCGAGCGGGTCCACGGCTTCCGGGGCGCTGACGGGCGCCTGCGGGCGGCGCTGGCCGGAGACCAGGAGCTGCCCGCCGACGCCTTCGTGCTCGCCACCGGGCGCTTCATCGGCGGCGGGCTGGTGAAACGCCGGCGCACCCACGAGCCGCTGCTCGGACTGGGCGTCTTCTGGGAGGGGGAGGAGGCGGCGGCCAGCCGGCGCCTGCCGCGCCTGGAGTACCTGGAGCCGGGGCCCGCATTTGCGGCCGGGCTGATGACCGACGAGCGGCTGCGGCCCCTGGGCGCGGACGGCCGGGTCGCCTTCGAGAACCTGCGCGCGGCCGGGGCGGTCCTCGGCGGCTGGGACGAGGGTGGCGAGATGGGTTTCGGGGTGCCCCTGCTCACCGGCTGGCTGGCCGGGCGCTGGTCGGGGACCCCGAGATGAGGCAGCAGCGGCCGGTCCACGACCTCTGGCCGCGCGGCGTCATGCTGCGGCGCGGCGGTGCGCCCGCACCTCCGGTCGAGGTCGTCCGCCCGACCACCTATGAGGAGGTCGCCGAGCTGCTGAAGTCGGCCGGCCGCGGCCGCACCCGGGTGGTGCCCTTCGGCGGGGCCAGCGGGGTGGTCGGCGCGGTGGCCGTGGCGCAGGGCCAGGTCGGGCTCGACCTCGGCGCCTTCGACCGCATCCTCGCCATCGACGAGCAGGACCTCACGGTGCACGCCCAGGCGGGTGTTCTGGGCCTCGACCTCGAGAAGGCGCTCAACGCCAGGGGCCTGACGCTGGGCCACCACCCGAGCTCCCTCCCGGCGGCGGCGGTCGGCGGCCTGGTCGCTACCCGCTCGTCGGGACAGGAGTCGACGCGCCACGGGTCGATCGAGGACATGCTCCTGGGCCTCACCGTGGCGCTGCCTGACGGCTCGCTGGCCCACCCCCGCCCGGGCCCGCGCTCGGCTGTGGGCCCGGCCCTGCACCAGCTCCTGGTGGGGTCTGAGGGCGGGCTGGGCGTGATCCTGGATGCCGTCTTGCGGGTCCACCGGCGCCCGGCATCGGTGGTCGGCCGGGGCTGGCTGTTCCCGGCTGTCGAGACCGGCCTGGCCGCCGTGCGCGAGATCGTCCAGCGCGGATTGCGCCCGTTGGTGCTGCGCCTGTACGACCCCGAGGACACGCTCTTCCAGGGCGTCGGCGAAGCCGGCTGCCTGCTGGTGGCGGCGGCCGCCGGTGAGCCCGAGGTGGCCGCTGCCGAAGCCGGGGTGATGGCGCGCATCGCGGCCGGCGCCCGAGACCTGGGAGTTGAGCCCTGGGAGCGCTGGCTGCGCCACCGCTACGATCTCTCGCCCCAGCGCTTGCTCGACCTTCTGGAGCCGGCGTGCGCCTACCTCGACACCATCGAGATCGCGGCCGGCTGGAGGGCGCTGCCGGCCGTGTACGCAGAGATCAAGACCGCGCTGGCGGCCCATTCCAGCGTCGTCCTGTGCCACTTCAGCCACGCCTACGAACAGGGCTGCTGCGCTTACTTCACATTCGCCGGTTCCGGCGCCGACGAGCCGGCTGCGCTGGCGGCCTATGACGATTGCTGGCGGGAGACGATGCGGATCTGCCTGGCGCGCGGCGCCACCATCAGCCACCATCACGGCGTGGGGCAGGCGAGGGCGGCCTGGGCCCGCCAGGAGCTGGCCGGCTGGTGGCCGGTCTGGGAGGCCGTGCGGACGGCGCTCGACCCCGCCGGGGTCATGAACCCGAACGCCGTCGGGGGCTCGGTGCGGTGAAGGAAGTCCTGGTCGTCGTCAATCCGACCTCCGGCGGCGGCCGCACGGCAAAGCGGTGGCCCGAGTTCGAAAGGGTCCTGGCGGGCGCCGGGCTCGACTTCGAGGCCGCTTTCACCGCCGGTCCCGGCGACGCCACCCGGATCGCCCGCCGCGGGATCCGCGAAGGGCGTTCGCTGATCGTGGCGGCCGGCGGCGACGGGACCATCAGCGAGACGGCCGCCGGCTTCTTCGCGGAGGGCGCGCCGCTGCCTGGCGACACGCGCTTCGGGGTTCTCCCGACCGGCACCGGCGGGGACTTCCGGCGCACCTTCGAGATCCCCAGCGACCCTGCCGCGGCGGCCCGGGTGCTGGCTGGTGGCGGCCAGCGCCGGATCGACGCCGGGCTGGTGCGCTACCTCGATCGGGATGGCCACCCCGAGCAGCGCGTGTTCGTCAACATCGCCGACGCCGGGATCGGCGGCGAGGTGGTGCACCGCGTCAACACGGGCCCCAAGTCACTGCCCGGCCCGGTGACGTTCTACCTGGCCACGGTGCGCAGCCTGCTCGCCTGGCGGAACCGGCCGGTGGCCGTCACCGTGGACGGGCTGCGCCGTGAGCTGGTGGCCCAGCAGGTGGTGATCGCCAACTGCCAGTACTACGGCGGCGGCATGCGCATCGCGCCCATGGCGGTGCCCGACGACGGCCTGCTCGACGTGATCCTGATCGGCGACGTCAACCTGGTCGAGAACGTGCGGGGCCTGGGCAAGATCCGCAAGGGCACCCATCTCGAGGAGCGCAACCCCAAGTGGATGGCGTTCCGCGGCCGCCGGGTCGAGGTGGAGTCGACGTATCCGATTCCGGTCGATGTCGACGGCGAGGGGCCCGGCACGCTGCCTGCCAGCTTCGAGGTCATCCCCAAGGCCCTGACCCTGATGGTCCCCTCCACCCCACGAAGTGCAAGCACTTCGCGGGGACCCCGGAATTGACCCGGGGCGTAGTCGCCTCGCCTCACCACCTCGCCAGCGAGGCGGGCGCCGCCGTGCTCCGCGAGGGTGGCAACGCGATCGACGCGGCGCTGGTCGCGGATGCCGTGCTTTGCGTCGTCTACCCACACATGACCTCGATCGGCGGCGATCTCTTCGCGATGGTTTGGCCGGCCGGCGCGGAGGCACCGGTCGGGTTCGAAGGGGCCGGCCGCGCGGGGAGCCTGGCCACGGTCGAACGGGTCCGCGCGCGCGGCCACCAGAGAATGCCGCCCCACGGCGTCCTGACCATCACCGTCCCGGGCACCGTCGATGCCTGGGGCCGCCTGCTGGAGACCTACGGGTCGGTGGGCATGGGGCGCATCGTGGCGCCGGCGGTGGCGCTGGCCAGGGACGGTTTCGTGGTCACCGAGGGCCTGGCGAGCAGCCTCCACGAGCACTTCGAGTGGCTGGTGGCGGAGCCGGAGGCGGCGCGGCTGCTGCCGCCGCTCCAGGCCGGCATGCTGCTGCGCAACCCGGAGCTGGCGCAATCGCTGGAGCTGATCGGCCGCCAGGGAGTGAACGTCTTCTACCGCGGCGAGCTGGGGGCTGCCATCAGCCGGGCGATCGAGCGCCGGGGCGGCCTGGTGACCGCCGCCGACCTGGCCCTGCATCGCGGCGGCTGGGCGGCCCCCGTCGCCGCCGGCTACCGCGGCCTCACCGTGTACGAAATGCCGCCGCCCACCCAGGGCCTCCTCGCCCTGGCGCTGATGCGCCGCCTGGAACGGGTGGACCCGGCCTGGCTGCGGCCGGGCCCGGCGCTCGCCCGCGAGCTGTACCGGCTACGCGACGTCGCCTACCCGCTGCGCGACCGGTACATCACCGACCCCGACTTCGCGGACGTGCCCGAGGCGCCGTTCCTCGATGCCGACGCCGTGGGCGCCGGCCGCGGCGATGCCCTTCCCGAGGGCGACACCGTCTACCTCTGCGCAGCGGACGAGCACGGCAACCTGGTCTCGCTGATCCAGAGCGTGGCCAACGCCTTCGGCTCCGGCGTGATCGCGGAGGGTACCGGCATCCTGCTCCAGAACCGCGGACTCTACTTCAGCCTCGACCCCGGGCACGTCAACCGCCTGGAGCCGCGCAAGCGGACGCTGCACACGCTGATCCCCGCACTGGCGTCGCGCCAGGGCGATCACCGACCCTGGGCCGCCTTCGGTTCGATGGGCGCCGACGGCCAGCCCCAGATCCAGGCCCAGGTTCTGGTCAACCTGGCCGACGCCGGCATGGGCCCGGCGGAGGCGGTGGCCGCGCCCCGAGTGCGGGTGGCGCCGGGGGGCGGCGAGCTCTGGGTGGAGGCCGACTACCCGGGCGCCGCGGAGCTGCAGCGCGGGGACCTGCCCGCCAAGCTGGTGCCGCCCCGGAGCTCGGTCATGGGGCACGCCGCCGCCCTGATCGTGGACGGCCCCACCGAATGGCGGGCTGGCGCCGACCCCCGCTCCGACGGATCGGCCGAGTTCGCCTGATCGATATAATCACTGGTCGGTTTGGCAGTCGATAGCAAGAAGACGAATCTGATCGGGGAGCACCGGCTCCACGACACGGACACCGGGTCGCCCGAGGTCCAGGTCGCCATCTTCACGGAGCGGATCCAGCAGCTCACCGAGCATCTCAAGGTGAACAAGAAGGACCACCACTCCCGCCGCGGCCTACTTCTCCTGGTCGGGAAGCGGCGTCGGCTTCTCAACTATCTGAGCCGCAACGACGTCGGGCGCTATCGCGCTCTGATCTCGAAGCTCGGGATCAGGAGGTAAGGGGAGCGGGCACACGCCCGCTCGAATAATTTTTGGGGCCGGAGGTCGGTCCCGGGTCAGGCCCTTGAAGGCCGGCGGTCGAGCGCAAGCGTTCCCGTCCAGCCTTCAAGCACCTGGCTCACCGACCCGCCTCCGAGCCGATGGAGGTAATACGTGGCAATAGTCACGAAGCAATTGAGTGTGGCCGGACGGCAGGTGACGATCGAAACCGGCCGTGTCGCCGAGCAGGCCAACGGCGCGGTCATCATCCGCGCCGGCGACACCGTGGTGCTCTGCACCGCGACCATGGCCGCGGCGCCGCGGGAGGGGATCGACTTCTTCCCCCTGACCTGCGACTACGAGGAGAAGATGTACGCGGCCGGCAAGATCCCGGGCGGGTTCATCCGCCGCGAGGGCCGGCCCACCGAGCAGGCGGTGCTCACCAGCCGGCTCACCGACCGGCCGATTCGGCCGCTCTTCCCGAGCGGGTTCCGGAACGATGTTCAGGTGGTCTCGACCGTGCTCTCGGTCGACCAGGAGAACGACCCCGCCACGCTCTCCATCAACGGCGCCTCGGCGGCGCTGACGATCAGCGACATCCCATTCGAGGGGCCGATCGGGGCGGTGCGCATCGGGTACATCAACGACCAGCTGGTCGTCAACCCGCCCCAGTCGCAGATGGGGGACTCCAGGCTCGACCTGGTGGTGGCAGGCACCGCCGACGCCATCCTGATGGTCGAGGCCGGCGCCAAGGGCGTCACCGAGCAGGTGGTAGTCGACGCGCTGGAGATGGCCCACGACGCCATCCGCGGCATCTGCGCGGGCCTCCAGGAGCTCCGCACCGAGGCCGGCGTCGAGAAGGTCACGTTCACGCCTCCTAGCTACCCGGAGGAGATGGTGGACGTGGTCAACGAGTACGTCTCCCTGCGCATCGACGAGGCCGCCTACAAGAAGGAGAAGTCCACCCGCAACACGGCGCTCGACCTGCTCCGCTCGGACACCCTGAAGGCGCTCGGCGAGCGCTTCCCCGACCAGTCCATGGCCCTCGGCGCGCTCTTCGACAAGAAGGTCAAAGACCGCGTCCGGCAGCGCATCATCGAGGAGGGCCTGCGGCCCGACGGGCGCGGGCCCACGGACATCCGGCCGATCTCGGTCGAGGTCGGCGTCCTGCCCCGGACGCACGGCTCCGGGCTCTTCACCCGCGGCCAGACCCAGGCGCTGACCATCCTCACCCTGGGCACCATGGGCGACCAGCAGAAGCTGGACGGCCTCGGGCTGGAAGAGACCAAGCGCTACATGCACCACTACAACATGCCGCCTTACTCCGTCGGCGAGGCGCGCCCGCTGCGCAGCCCCGGCCGCCGCGAGATCGGCCACGGCGCGCTCGCCGAGCGGGCGCTGCTGCCGGTGATCCCGCCACTCGACGAGTGGCCGTACACGATGCGGCTGGTCTCCGAGATCCTGTCCTCCAACGGGTCGACCTCGATGGCCGCGGTCTGCGGGTCCACGCTGGCGATGATGGACGCGGGCGTGCCGCTCAAGGCACCGGTGGCGGGCATCGCGATGGGCCTGGTCACCCGCGAGGGCGGGTACAAGGTCCTCACCGACATCCAGGGCGTCGAGGACGCGCTGGGCGACATGGACTTCAAGGTCGCCGGCACCCGTGAGGGCATCACCGCGCTGCAGATGGACATCAAGATCAAGGGGCTCACCCGCGAGCTGATGGCCGAGGCGCTGGGACAGGCCCGGGAGGCCCGCCTCCACGTGCTCGAGCGGATGCTCGCGGTCATCCCGGAGCCGCGCCGCGAGATGAGCGCTTACGCGCCGCGCATCACCACCATCCAGATCAACCCCGACAAGATCCGCGACGTGATCGGCCCCGGCGGCAAGGTGATCCGCAAGATCGTCGAGGAGACGGGCGCCCAGATCGACATCGAGGACGACGGCCGGGTCTTCATCGCCTCCACCGACCAGGACGGCGCCAAGAAGGCGATCGACTGGATCAAGGGCCTCACCGACGAGGTCGAGGTGGGGCGCATCTACCGGGGCAAGGTGGTCCGCATCATGCCCTTCGGCGCCTTCGTCGAGGTGCTGCCCAACCAGGACGGCCTGGTCCACATCTCCAAGCTCACCGACCATCGGGTCGAGCGGGTCGAGGAGGTCGCCAACGTGGGCGACGAGATCATGGTCAAGGCGACCGAGATCGACAGCCAGGGCCGCCTCAACCTCTCCCGGCAGGCGGCCATCGACGAGCTCACCTCGCGCGGCGAGCCGATCACCGAGAAGATCGACCCCGAGGCCATGGCCACCGCGCTGGCCTCGCCTCCCCAGGAGATGGGCGAGCGCCGGCCGGGGGGCGGCAGCCGCAACGGCGGCGGCCGCGACCGGGGTGGCCGGGACCGCGGACCGCGCCGCTAACCAAAACCACGACGGCTCGGGAGTGACTCCCGGGCCGTCTTTCTTTGCCGGAAACTAGAGAGCCAGCCATGATCAGGGTCCTGCTCGCCGGCCACCACGGCAAAGTCGGCGCCGCGCTCGAACCCGCCCTGGCCGCCGCCGAGGGCATCGACTACGTCGGAGGCGTCGGGCGCGGCGACGACCTCGCCGCCGCCTTGCGTGAGAAGCGGCCGCAGGTGCTGGTCGACTTCACGCACCCGGGCGCCGGGCTGGACAACGCGCTGGCCGCGGTCGCCGCCGGCGTCGCGCCGGTGGTGGGCACCTCCGGGATCCCGGCCGAGGGTGTGGACCACCTGGAGCGGGCTTGCGCCGAGAAAGGGGTGGGGGGCATCGTGGCGCCCAACTTCGCGATCGGTGCGGTCCTCATGATGTGGCTGGCCGAGAAGGCGGCGCCCTTCTTCGATGCCGCCGACGTGATCGAGATGCACCACGCGGGGAAGGCCGACGCGCCTTCGGGCACCGCGGTCGCCACCGCCAGCCGCATGAGCGCGGCACGCAAGGACCGCCCGTTCGCCTATTCGCGCACCCAGAAGGTCCTGCTCGAGGGCGCCCGCGGAGCCGAAAGCGAGGGCGTCGCCATCCACTCGGTGCGGCTGCCTGGCGTGCTGGCCGAGCAGGAGGTGATCCTCGGCCTGCCCGGCCAGGTCCTCTCCATCGCACACCGGACCACCTCGCGCGACTGCTATGCGCCCGGGGTGCTGCTGGCCGTGCGCCGGGTCGCGGCCGAGCCGCGCTTCTACCGCGGCCTGGAGCCGCTGCTCGGACTTAGCTGAAACTCCTCCCCACTCGGTGGGAAGGTCCCTCCCAAAGGGAGGGGGAGGGGGGATGCGGAGATCCCGGTGCCACCCCCTAGAATCCCCCTATGCCTCCCCCCAACCGCGAATTGAGCATTGCCGTCGTCGGCGCGACCGGGATGGTCGGCCAGGAGATGCTGCGGATACTGGCGCAGCGGGGGGTCGGCTCCAAGCGCGTGAAGGCCCTGGCCTCCGAGCGGTCCGCGGGCATGGAGGTGCCGTACAACGGTTCGCGGATCCCGGTCGAGGTCCTGGGCGAGAAGGCGTTCAAGGGCGTCGACCTGGCTCTTTTCATGGCCGGCAGCGACGTCGCCCTCATCTACGCGCCGATCGCGGCCGAGAGCGGCGCCCTGGTCGTCGACAACTCCAGCGCCTGGCGCATGAAGGAGAACGTGCCGCTCGTGGTCCCCGAGGTCAACCCGGAGGACATCCGCGACAACGAGGGCATCGTCGCCAATCCCAACTGCTGCACGATCCCGCTCACCGTGGTCCTGAAGCCGCTGCAGGACCGGGTCGGCCTGGAGCGCGTCCTGGTCGCCACCTACCAGTCCGCCAGCGGCGCCGGCAAGGCGCTGGTGGACGAGCTGGAGGAGCAGACGCGAGCGCTGGCCGAAGGCCGGAAGCCCGAGGTCAACGTCTACAGCCACCAGCTCGCCTACAACGTGGTGCCCGGTGGCTGGAAGCCGGAGGCCGAGGGCTACAACGAGGAGGAGGTCAAGATCGTCAGCGAGTCGCGGAAGATCCTCCACCAGCCCGACCTCCGAATCACCGCCAGCTGCGTGCGGGTGCCGGTGCCGATCGGTCACGGAGAGTCCGTCTTTGTCGAGACCAAGGACACGATCTCGGCAGCGGAGGTCCGCGAGCTGCTCGGCAGCTCGCCGGGCGTGATCGTCCAGGATGATCCCCACGCCCGGCTCTACCCGACGCCGAACGAGGTCGCCGGCCGCGACGAGATCTACGTGGGCCGCATCCGCAACGACCTCTCCTCCAGCCACGGGATCGTGCTCTGGGTGGTGGCGGACAACCTGCGCAAGGGCGCGGCCCTGAATGCCTGGCAGGTGGCCGAGAAAGCCGTCGAGATGGGAGTGATCTAGACCCCATGAAATCTGCGATTTCACGGGGAGCCCGGGAGGAGTAGACATGGCGAACGAGATCGGAAGGCTGCTCACCGCGATTCTGACGCCCTTCACCGCCGACGGCGCGGTCGACTACGGAAAGGCCGGCGAGCTGGCGGCGCTCCTGTGCGAGGACGGCTCCGACGGCGTGGTCGTCTTCGGAACCACCGGCGAAGCGCCCACGCTCACCGACGAGGAGAAGATCGAGCTGGTGCGGGCGGTGCGCGCCGCCATCCCCGGCAAGCACGTCGTGCCGGGGGTGGGGACCAACAGCACCCATCACTCGGTGGAGATGGCGGAGAAGGCCATGCGGGCCGGCGCCGACGCCCTGCTGGCGGTGGTGCCCTACTACAACAAGCCGCCCCAGGAGGGCATGTACCAGCACTTCAAGGCGATCTCCGAGGTCGGCCCCACCATCATGTACAACATCCAGGCCCGCACGGCCATCAACATGACCGTGCAGACCACGCTCCGCTGCGCCGAGCTGCCCGGGATCCTCGGGGTCAAGGAGGCGAGTGGATCGATCGACCAGATGAGCCTGATCTGCGCCTCCAAGCCCGCGAGATTCCGGGTCTGGGCCGGGGACGACGGGTTCACCCTGCCGCTGCTGGCGGTGGGCGGCTACGGCGTGATCTGCGTGGTCAGCCACCTCGCAGGTGGATCGATGAAGAGGATGATCGAGGCCTACCTGGCGGGCGATGTCGAGACCGCGCGCTCGATCCATCTGCGCCTGGCCCCGGTCATCAACGCGCTGATGACCACGGCCGCCAACCCGGTGCCGGTGAAGATGGCCGTCAACCAGCTGGGCTTCAACGCGGGGCCCTTCCGGCTGCCCTTGACGCCGCTGTCGGCCGAGGAGCTGGCCAAGGTGATGAAGGTGGTCAAGGACGCCGGCGACCTGATCACTTTTAAGTCGGGGGTGAAGGTCGCCCAACGCTGAATTAGAGCTCCTGCACACGCAGGTGCTCGCCTGCACCCGGTGCGGCCTGCATGCCACGCGCACGCAGGCCGTGCCCGGGACCGGTCCCTGCCCGGCCGACGTGATGGTCGTCGGGGAGGCGCCGGGCTTCAACGAGGACGTCCAGGGCCAGCCCTTCGTGGGCGCCGCCGGCAAGCTGCTCGACAAGCTGCTGGAGCGGATCGGCCTGGGCCGGGACACCGTCTACATCACCAACGTCCTCAAGTGCCGGCCGCCCCAGAACCGCGACCCCATGCCCAACGAGGCCGAGGCCTGCCTGCCGTACCTGCGCGCCCAGTACAGGCTGATCCAACCCAAGGCGGTCCTGATCCTCGGCCGCCACGCGCTGGAGCGGATGCTGCCCGGGATCGGGTCGATCAGCCACGTCCACGGCCAGATCTTCATGCGCTCGGGCGTCGCTTTCATGCCCGTATACCACCCGGCCGCGGCCCTTCACAACGGCTCACTGGTTCGCGACCTGGAGCAGGACTTCGACCGGGTACGCGGCTACCTCGACGAGGTGCTGAAGCCCCCGGAGCCAGAGCCGGAGCCGTTCGCGGAGCCCGCGCCAGAACCGACCTCGGAGCAGCTTTCGCTACTCAATTAGTGGACGGTCCCAAGCTCCGGTACGTGCCCCTGGGCGGGCTGGGCGAGGTCGGGCTCAACATGTGGGCGCTGGAGTGGGAGGGCCAGGTCCTGGTGGTGGACGCGGGGCTCATGTTCCCGACCGAGGAGATGCTCGGAGTCGATCTTGTGATCCCGGACGTCTCCTGGCTGCTGGAGGAGGGGCGCCGGGTGCTCGGCATCTTCCTGACCCACGGCCATGAGGACCACATCGGCGCCCTGGCCTTCGTCTTGAAGCGCCTCAACGTGCCTGTGTACGGGACCCGGATGACGCTGGGGCTGGCCCGCCACCGGCTGCGCGAGCACCGGATCCTCCGCGAGTCCGACCTCCGGGAGGTGAGCGCCGGAGACCGCGTGCAGCTGGGGCCGTTCCGGATCGAGGCGGTGGCCGTCTGCCACAGCATCCCGGACTGCGTGGCGCTGTCCATCCAGACCCCGGTCGGGCGGGTGGTCTACACCAGCGACTTCAAGCTCGACCCCGATCCGCTCTACGGCCCGCCGACCGACATGGAACGTTTCCGGAAGCTGGGCGCCGACGGCGTTCTGCTGCTGCTCGGCGACTCCACCAACGCCGAGCGGCCGGGCGTGAGCGGCAAGGAGCGCGACCTGGTCCCGGTCTTCGAGGAGATCTTCCGGGACGCGCCGGGGCGGATCGTGGTCTGCAGCTTCGCCTCCAACATCCATCGCATCCAGCAGGTGGTGAGCCTGGCGGCGCGCCACGGGCGCCGGCTGGCCGTGGTCGGGCGCAGCATCCAGAACGCCTTCCAGACCGCGCGCGAGCTGGGCTTCCTGGAGGTCCCGGCCGGCCTGGTGGCGCGGATCGAGGACGTGGCCGACGACCCGCGCGCGGTCCTGCTCTGCGCCGGCAGCCAGGGCGAGCCGCTCTCCGCGCTCTCACGCTTCGCCGCCCAGCGCCACAACCTGGTCAACGTCAAGGCCGGCGACTGGGTGCTGCTCTCGGCCCGGCCGATCCCCGGCAACGAGCGCCTGGTCAACCGCACCATCAACAACCTCTACCGGCACGGCGCCCGGGTCTTCTCGGCCGAGACCGACCACGTCCACGTGTCGGGACACGCCCACCGCGACGAGCTCCGGCAGCTGCTGGACGCGGTGCGGCCGCGCTACTTCATCCCGGTCCACGGCGAGTACCGGCAGCTGGTGATGCACGCCAACCTGGCCCGGGAGGCGGGCATCACGGCCGACCGCGTGCTCGTGGTCGAGGACGGCCGGACCGTGGACCTGACGGCCGACTCGATGGTCCTGGGCGAGGAGATCGGCGCCGGCTTCGTGTTCGTGGACGGGGTTGGGATCGGAGACGTCGAGAAGGCAGTGCTGCGGGACCGGCGGCACCTCGCCAACGACGGGATCCTGGTGGTCACGGTCGCCATCGACCGGGAGAATGGGTCGGTGCTCTCGGGCCCGGAGCTGATCTCGCGCGGGTTCATCGAGAAGGAGACCTCCGAGGAGCTGATGCGCGATGCCCGCCAGCAGGTCCTGGACACCGTGCGCAAGTTCCAGGGCGACCGCCCGGACGTAGACATCCTGCGCGATGCCGTCCGCGACGCGGCCTCCCGGTTCCTGCACAAGAAAACCCGGCGCCGGCCCATGGTCATACCCGTAGTGACGGAGATATGACCACATGAAGCTCCCGCCGATGGCGCTGACCGCGCCCTCGCTGTGCCCTCGCTGCGACGCGCCGGCGATCATGACCGACCACTGCATCCAGTGCGCGCTCCCGCTCCGGCAGTGCGGATCCTGCCAGGGCATCGCGGGGCCCTTCGACCGCTACTGCGGCTTCTGCGGCTACGAGCTGGTGCAGGGCAGGCGCCGGGCGCCGCTCTGGCGGCTGTGGCTGCTGGCCGCGCTGATCCCGCTGGCGGCGGGGATCGCCTTCGGCTTCTCGCCCTGGGCCCGGCCGGTCACCCACACCGTGGCCAGCATCGTGGGCGCCGCGGCGCCGACGCCCAACCCGGCCACCACCACCCAGCTGCGCAGCGAGACCCTGTCCTTCTCCTACGCGGCTCCCAAGAGCTGGATCGTGACCGACTACAGCCACTCCAGCGACCCCGCCAAGCAGATGCCTTTCGTCGTCGTCGCCCATTACGGGCCGGACGCCGGCAAGGTCTCCGATGCCAGGGCCGACCTGCTCCAGGTCAAGGGCCAGTCGGCGGTGGTGGCTCTGGGCCGGACCGCCGTCAACCCGCCTGCGGTCGATCCCTCGGACCCCCGGGCCGTGCTGGCCGCCGAGGTGGCGCCCCTGGTCGCCGCACCGCCCACCGGGCTCAAGCTCGAGGTGGTGACGTCGGTCCACTCGCTCACCATCAACGGCCGGGCCGGAGCGGCGGTGCTCCTGCGCCTGACCCGCGACAGCGGGATCTACTACCTGGAGCGCGCCTACATCGCCTCGCCCACGCTCGGCCAGCCGCCGCTGCTCAAGTTCGAGGCGCTGGTGCCGGCGGGCGACTGGGACAGCGCCGGCGACAACCAGCGCATCGACGACATGCTCCGCTCGGTGAAGTTCTCCTAGTTCAAGCTCGTGCGGTCCAGCTGGGATCCGCACTCGACGCAGAACGTGTGGCGGGTCAGGTTGTGCTGCCCGCAGCGCTGGCAGACCAACCGCCGGGGCGGCTCCGCGGGCACCCAGCGCTCGCGGTCGTGGCGGTACCAGCTGCCGTCCTCGGGACCCAGCACCCAGGACCGCCCCTCGCCGTCGACGACCGCCAGCCCGCGCACCGCCGCTCGGAAGGCGCGGGCGTCGAGGATTCCCCGCCGCCGCTCCTCCTGGAGGGTGCGGAATCGGTGCTCGGCCATACCGAACGGGTCGACGGCCACCGGCTGATCCTATAAAGTCCGCAGCAGCCCGGTCGCACCCCAGTCACACCATGCGTCGCACCAACATCAAGTCATCGCGTTCACGCACCCCTGCGCGGCGGGCGGCCCCCAGTCGCACGCGGACGGCGAAGCGCGCCCGCCCGCGCGGCCCCGTCCTGACCGCCAGCCAGGCCCGCGAGGCCGGGGGCGTCGTCCTGATCGGATCGGCCCTGCTGGCGGTGGTGGCGGAGTTGGTGGGGGGAGGCACTCTGCTCCACGGCCTCGCCGCCTCCCTCAGCCACGCTTTCGGCTACGGGTGGCCGCTGCCGGTGGCGGCGGCGCTGGTGCTGGGCGGGCTCTGGATCTACCCGCACGCCCCGCGCCTGCGCAAGAGCGACGTGGTGGCGGTGCTGGCGGCGGCGCTGGCGGTGCTCGGGCTGCTGGCTTTCAACGGCGCCGGCGGCAGCGCGGGCGCGGCTGTGCACAGCCTGCTGGCGGGGCTGGTCGGGGAGTGGGGGAGCGCGATCCTGCTGGTTGCGGCCCTGGCCCTGGGCCTGATCGTCGCCTTCCACTTCAGCCCCGGCACGCTGCTCCTGCACGCGGTCGGCGCCGCCCGCGCCGGCTACGCGGAGCGGCGCCGGATCGAGGCGCTGGTCAAGGTCGCCCGGCCGGCGGCCGCGGCCAGGAGCCCGAAGGCGGTGGGGGTGCCGCCGGGACCGGCCGCACCCGCGCCGGTCCCGGCTGCGGCGGTCGCCTCTGAAACGTCCCCGGCCCCCATCGACCTGCCGGCCTGGGTGACCGATGAGGACGAGGTCCCGGAGCCGGCGCCCCGCCCCCATCCCGCCAGCACGGAACCGGCGCCGGTGATGCGCGTGACCGCGGACCTGGAGCAGGAGTGGCCGGAGGTCGACTGGAAGCTGCCCTCGGCGGCGCTGCTGGACAGCGTGACGGCGCGCAAGGAGCGGATGCAGGACGAGATCAAGCGCAACGTGCGCGTGATCGAGCAGGCGCTGGCGACTTTCGGGGTGCAGGCGCGCGTGATCGGCGTCAACCCGGGCCCGGCGGTCACCCAGTACGAGGTCCAGCCCGGCGCCGGCGTGGCGGTGAAGCGGATCACGGCCCTCCAGCACGACCTCGAGCTGGCGCTGGCGGCGGCGCCGCTCCGGATCGAGGCCCCGATCCCCGGCAAGTCGGCGGTCGGCATCGAGGTGCCCAACAAGTCGGCGTCCCTGGTCTCGCTGCGCGAGGTGGTCGAATCCAATCCTTTCAAGCTGGGCGGCCACAAGATCGCGCTCGCCATGGGCAACGACGTCAGCGGGCAGGCCGTGGTGGGCGACCTCACCCGGATGCCGCACCTACTGATAGCAGGCGCCACCGGCCAGGGCAAGAGCGTCTGCATCAACGTCCTGATCAGCTCGCTGCTCTTCCAGTGCACCCCCGACCAGCTGCGGCTGGTGATGATCGACCCCAAGCGGGTCGAGCTCTCGGGCTACAACAACCTGCCCCACCTGGCGGTGCCCGTGATCGTGGAGTCCCACCAGGCGGCCGCCGCACTGCGCTGGGCGGTGGCCGAGATGGAGCGCCGCTACAAGCTGCTCTCGCACAAGGGCGTGCGCAACATCCAGAGCTACAACGAGAAGGCGGTCGCCCAGAGCGCCAAGCCGATGCCCTACGTGGTGATCGTGATCGACGAGCTGGCCGACCTCATGATGGTGGCGGCGGGCGAGGTGGAGGAGCTGATCTGCCGCATCGCCCAGCTGGCGCGGGCGGTCGGCATCCATCTCGTGATCGCCACCCAGCGGCCCTCGACCGACATCATCACGGGCCTCATCAAGGCCAACATCCCCTCCCGGGTGGCCTTCGCCGTCGGCTCCCAGGTCGACAGCCGCGTGATCCTGGACCAGGGCGGCGCCGAGAAGCTGCTGGGGCGCGGCGACATGCTCTACCAGCCGGTCGACGCCGGCAAGCCGACCCGTATCCAGGGCGCCTTCGTCAGCGACGCCGAGGTCGAGGCGCTGGTCAAGTTCTGGCGCTCCCAGGGCGAGCCCAGGTTCATGGAGGAGGTGCTTGACACGCACCTCGGGCCGATCTTGGACGGGGAGGGCGGCAGCGAGCGCCGCCTCGATCCGCTGTTCGCGCGCGCGGCCCGGGCGGTGGCGGCGGAGGGCGGCGCCTCGGTGTCGCTGGTCCAGCGCAAGTTCAACGTCGGCTACTCGCGAGCCGGCCGCATCGTCGACATGCTGGCCGAGCACCGGGTGATCGGCGGCTACCAGGGCTCCAAGTCGCGGGAGGTCCTGATGAACCTGCCCGACGTGGACGAACTGCTGGAGCGCCTGGGGCTCGAATGAGCCTGGGGGTCCTCGAGGCTTTGGACCCCGCCGAGGAGGGCATTGGTGAGCGGCTCGCCCGGGAGCGGCACCGCCGGGGCCTGAGCCTGGAGGCGGTGGCGGCAGCGACGCGGATCCGGGCCGGCCATCTGGCCGCCATCGAGCGCGGCGACCTGGCCGCCCTGCCGGGACCTGTCTACGCTCGCGGCTACGTGCGCGGCTACGCCGCCTACCTGGGCATCCCGGCGGAGCCGCCGGACCCGGCGCCGGAGGGCGCAGGCTCGCTGTCGATCCGGCGCGTGGCTCCGCGACGCGTGCCGCGGCTGGTGGTCAGCGGCCCCCTGCTGGGCGGTCTCGGGCTGGCGCTGCTGTGCGGCCTCTTCGTTCTCTATGCCGGGCGCGAGATCGACTCCGCGCGCCAGGATCTCGCACCCGCAGCCAGCGCCGCACCTGCGCTGGTGGCGCCGCCCATCGCCTCCCCGGAAGCCCTGCCTTCAGTCCTGCCCAGCGCCGCCGCGGCGCCCGCCGTGCGCCCGATGGCCCTCCTGGTCCGCGCCACCGACCAGGTCTGGATCTACGTCGAGGTCGACGGCAGGGCCTACTACGGCCCCAACGGCAGGTTCCTGGCGGCCGGCGAAGAGGAGGGCTATGTGGGCACCAGCATCAAGATCACCACCGGCAAGCCCGCGGCCACGCTGATCTCGATCGACGGCCAGCACTACACGGCCATGGGGACCACCAAGACTACGGAGTGGCGCGCTGGTCAGACTTAGCCCGAGCGGTGAACCTCCCCAATCTCCTCACCGTCAGCCGCCTGCTGGCGATCCCGGTGCTGGCCTTCCTGATCTTCGGCCGCATCCCGGGCCACGATCAGCTGGCTGCGGCGGTGTTCGTGGTCGCCTCCCTGACCGACACCCTCGATGGGACCCTGGCCCGGCGCTACGGACGGGTCACCGAGCTGGGCAAGTTCCTGGACCCCCTGGCCGACAAGCTCTTCATCCTCTCGGTCCTGATCTTCCTGGTCGCCGAGGGCGAGCTGCCGGCCTGGGTGGTGGTGGTGATCTTCGGCCGCGAGCTGGTGATCACGATCCTGCGCTCCCTGAGCGCGGCCCAGGGCCACGTGATCGCCGCCACGCCGTTCGGCAAGACCAAGACCGTGACCCAGGTCGGGGCCGTGCTGCTTCTGATCCTGTCCCGGCCCTATCCACAGCTGCGGCTGCTGGCCCTGATCGGGGTCGGCGTGGCGGTCGTCTTCACGGTCTGGAGCGGGCTCGACTACCTCTATCGCTTCCGGCACGTCTTCCGGGGCGGCGCCCCGGAAGACCCGGTCGGGCTGCTCGCCGCCGACCTCGAACAGCGCGGGTCGACGCTGGCGGTGGCGGAGTCGATGACGGGCGGCGGGCTGGCGGCCCGCCTGACCGACCGGCCCGGCTCCTCGAAGTGGTTCCTGGGTGGCGTGGTCGCTTATTCGAACCAGGCCAAAAGTGAGCTGCTGGGCGTCGATCCCGACCTGGTCGAACGCCACGGCGCCGTCTCGGCGGAGGTCGCGGCGGCCATGGCGCAGGGAGTGCGCCGGCGCCTGGGATCAGACCTCGGAGTCGCGATCACGGGCATCGCGGGGCCGGGGGCCGACGGGACGGTCAAACCGATCGGGCTGACGTACATCGCGGTAGCCTCAGGCGACGAGGAGCGCGGCCAGCGCTTCGTGTTCGGCGGCGATCGCCGGTCGAACCGCGAACAGGCCGGCGAGGCCGCGCTCAAGCTCCTGCTTGACCTCCGAACAGGTGTTCGCTACACTGCGAGGGCACTGGATTCCGAGGCTGTCGAAGAGCCCTGTTAAGAGGACTTTGACCTCGCTCAACCACTACGACACACTCACGCCTAAGCACATGGAGGGCATCTGAATGGAAAAAGACAAGGCGCTCAGCACGGCCGTCTCGCAGATCCGGCGCAGCTACGGCGAAGGGGCGATCATGAAGCTCGGCGAGGCGGCGGCCATGCGTGAGGTCAGCTCGATCCCGACCGGCGCGCTGCCGCTCGACCTGGCACTCGGCGTGGGGGGGATCCCCAGGGGCCGGGTGATCGAGATCTACGGTCCCGAATCCGCCGGCAAGACGACGGTTGCGCTGCACATCGTCGCCGAGGCCCAGAAGCTGGGCGGGGTGGCGGCGTTCGTCGACGCCGAGCACGCGCTCGACCCCATCTACGCCGCGCGCATCGGCGTCAACATCGACGAGCTCCTGATCTCCCAGCCGGACACCGGCGAGCAGGCGCTGGAGATCGTCGAGGTCCTGGTGCGGTCGGGCGCGATCGACGTCATCGTCATCGACTCGGTGGCGGCGCTGGTGCCCAAGGCCGAGATCGAGGGCGAGATGGGCGATGCCCATGTCGGCCTCCAGGCGCGCCTGATGTCGCAAGCCCTCCGCAAGCTCACCGCCGCCATCTCCAAGTCCAACTGCGCGGTCATCTTCCTCAACCAGCTGCGCGAGAAGGTCGGGATCATGTTCGGCAACCCCGAGGTCCAGCCCGGCGGCCGGGCGCTCAAGTTCTATGCCTCGGTCCGCCTCGACATTCGCAAGGTGGAGACCATCAAGAGCGGCCTCGACTCAATCGGCGCCCGGGCCAAGGTCAAGGTGGTCAAGAACAAGGTGGCGCCGCCCTTCCGGACCGCCGAGTTCGACATCCTCTTCAACGAGGGCATCTCTCGCGAAGGGGCGCTGATCGACGCCGCGGTCGAGTTCGGGATCATCGAGAAGAGCGGCACCTGGATGTCCTTCGGCGACGTCCGCCTCGGCCAGGGCCGCGAGAACGTGCGCAACTTCCTGCGCGAGAACCCCACCCTCTCGGGGGAGATCGAGGCCAAGGTGCGGGAGAAGGCCGCGACCGCCGCGATACCGCTCAAGACGTCCGCCTCGGTGCGGACCGCGGCCCCGGTCGCCGCCGGCGAGGACGAGGATTAGCTGGCGCAGGGGCCGGGCCCAGGCCGGTCCTGAGCCCGGCACGGCCTACGACGCGGCGGTGCGGCTGCTGGCGTCGCGGGCGCATTCGGCGCGCGAGCTGCGGGTCAAGCTCGCGCGCCGAGGCCACCCGGCGGAGGAGGTGGGCGAGGCCCTCGAACGGCTGCGGGCCGCGGGCTACCTGGACGATGAGGCTTACGCCAGGGCCCTGATCGGCCGCCGGTCCTCCTCCCGCGGCACCCGGGCCATGGCCGCCGAGCTGGCTGCCAAGGGCGTCGATCGCCAGGTGGCGCAGGCGGCGCTGGGCGAGATCGAGGGCACCGCCGAGGTCGCGGCCGCGGTCGACGTCGCCCGCCGAATGCAGCGCGCCGGGCCGACCGACCTCCAGCGCATCGGCACCCGCCTGCTGCGAAGGGGCTTCTCGATGGAGGTGGCGAGGGCAGCCCTCCGCCAGCTGTAAGCCTCGCAGTGGCGGGGAGGACTCCTCCCCGCTCGGCGGGGAGGTCCCTCCGGCAACGCCGGAGGGGGAGGGGGACGCGGTTTTGTTGGGGACGAACCGACTCCAGCAAACCCGGGGATCTGCTTATAAACTTGCGTGTTACGCACCCGACCGTCGTCGGATGCTTCGAGATCCCAAGGATTGAACGCCGCGGGCCCGATAGGGTCCTCGCGAAATCGCAGATTTCGTGGGTTGTCCTAGCGCCCGTCAGGCAGCACCTTGAAAACCGAATACGCGAGGTGAACCAAGCACATGTCTGTCTACCTAGCCGTGACATTGGTAGCGGTGGCAGCGGTCCTCGCCGGTGGAATCGGTTACCTGCTCGCCGCCTCGACAGTCGGCAAGCGGCAGCGCCTGGAGCTGGGCGAGCTCGAGGCAAAGCACCAGCAGCGGTTGCTCGACGTGGAGGCCGCTGCCAAGGAGAAGCTGCTGGAGGCCAAGGAGGAGGCGGTCAAGATCCGCACCGAGGCCGAGCAGGAGGCGCGCGAGACCAGGGCCCAGGCCCAGCAGGTCGAACGGCGCCTGCTTCAAAAGGAAGAGAACCTGGAGAAGCGAGCGGAAGACCTGGCCCGCCGGGAGGAGAGCTTTTCAGGGCGTGAGCGGGGGCTGGAGGAGATCCGGGCCCAACTCGAGGAGACCTACAGCGCACAGCTCCGGGAGCTGGAGCGGGTGGCTCAGATGACGCGCCAGGAAGCACAGGGCGTCCTCATGAACCAGATCGAGCAAGACCTCCGCACCGAGGTCGCGCGCAAGGTCCGGGAATCCGAGCTGGTGGCTCGCGACGAGAGCGAGCGCCGGGCGCGGGAGATCGTGACCGAGGTCATCCAGAGGATCGCCGCCGACCAGACCGCCGAGACATCGGTCTCGGTGCTGCCGCTGCCCAACGAAGAGATCAAGGGCCGGATCATCGGCCGCGAGGGACGCAACATCCGCGCCCTCCAGCAGGCGACCGGGATCGATCTCATCATCGACGACACGCCGGAGGCCGTGATCATCAGCGGCTTCGACCCGGTCCGCCGTGAGGTGGCCCGGACGGCGCTCAACAAGCTGATCGTCGACGGCCGCATCCACCCGGCTCGCATCGAGGAGGTGGTCGCCAAGGCCCGCCAGGAGGTCCTGCAGCGGGTCAAGGAGGAGGGGGAGGCCGCCGTCCTGGAAGTCGGATTCCAGGGCCTGCACCCCGAGGTGGTCCGCCACCTCGGCATCCTCCGCTTCCGCACCAGCTACGGCCAGCAGGTCCTCAATCACTCGAAGGAGGTCGCCTACCTGGCCGGCATGATGGCATCCGAGATCGGCGCCGACGTCCGCATCGCCAAGATGAGCGGGCTTCTGCACGATATCGGCAAGGCCATCGACCACGAGGTGGAGGGTTCGCACGCGGTGATCGGAGCCGACCTCCTGCAGCGGCACGGGGTACCGGCGCCGGTCGTGCACGCGGTGCGCGCCCACCACTACGACGAGGAGCCTCACACCATCGAGGCCTTCCTGCTGATCGCCGCCGACGCCATCTCGGCCGCCCGTCCGGGCGCTCGCCGGGAGACGCTGGAGGCCTATATCAAGCGGCTGGAGAAGCTGGAGGAGATCGCCAACTCCTTCCAGGGGGTCCAGCAGTCATACGCCATCCAGGCCGGTCGCGAGATCCGGATCCTGGTCCGGCCGGAGCAGATCGACGACTCGTCGGCCCAGCTCATGGCTCGGGACATCGCCAAGCGGATCGAGAGCGAGATGAGCTTCCCCGGGCAGATCCGGGTCACGGTCGTCCGCGAGACCCGCGCCGTCGAATACGCCAAGTAACGACACCAGGGAGGTCCCGCCGCGGGGCCTCCCTTTTTTTATCCGACTCCTTTCGGCGCCGCTTGTAGGCTTCGGTGCGAGTGGCAGCCGAGTTCCGCATTTTGTCCCCACCCCACGAGATCTTCGATCTCGCGGGGACCCCGGGTCGGACTCCGCCAACGTGAGCCAATGACCAACGAATTTCGAATCCTGTTCGTCGCTGACATCGTCGGCCGCCCCGGCAGGGAGGCGCTCAAGGCCCTCCTGCCCGGCCTCCAGCGGGAGCTGGAGCCCCACCTGACGGTCGTCAACGGCGAGAACGCCGCCGGCGGCTTCGGGATCACGGCCAAGATCGCGGACGAGCTGAAGAAAGCGGGCGCCGACGTGATCACCACCGGCAACCACGTCTGGGACCAGAAGCAGTTCGTCGAGGAACTGCCCGACCTCGAGCGGGTGCTGCGGCCACAGAACTTTCCGCCCGGGGCGCCCGGGTCGGGCGTCTGCGTCCTCCAGGCCGACGGCGAGCGAGTGCTGGTCATGAACCTGATGGGACGGCTCTACCTGCAGGACATCGACGACCCCTTCCGGGCCGCGGACGCCGTGCTGGCGGCCAACCCCGGGGTCCGCATCATCCTCTGCGACATTCACGCCGAGGCCACCAGCGAGAAGGTGGCGATGGGCTGGTACCTGGACGGCCGCGTGAGCGCCGTGGTGGGGACCCACACCCACGTGCCGACCGCCGACGCGTGGATCCTGCCCGGTGGCACTGCCTACGTGACCGACGTGGGGATGGTGGGACCGCGGGACGGCGTCATCGGCGTGGACAAGGAAGCCGTCATCAAGCGCTTTCTGACCGGGATCCCGCACCGCTTCGAGGTCGCGGAAGGACCCGTGACATTCAACTCGGTCGCCATTAGCATTGATAGACTCACCGGCCGAGCAATTTCGATCTCGCGCAACGATCTAGTACACACGTGATGACGGGGGTTCCAGCAATGACGGGGGAGGGGCGCCAACCGGTGGAGGTGCTGAAGGTCTCGGCGACCTCGAAGCCGGTCGCCGTGGCGGGGGCCATCGCCGGCGTGATCCGCTCCCAATCCCGGGTCGAGGTCCAGGCCATCGGCGCCGGTGCGATCAACCAGGCCATCAAGGCGATCGCCATCTCGCGGGGTTACGTGGCGCCCGGCGGGCTCGAGCTGGTTTGCATCCCCTCGTTCATCGACATCTCGATCGACGGCGAGGAGCGCACAGGCATCAGACTGCTGGTGGAGGTTCGCTGACCAGATCTTTCCACGTCTGGACCATCGGGTGCCAGATGAATGTCGCCGACTCCGAGTCGCTGTCGCGCCACCTGCTGGCCGCCGGCTACGTGGAGGAGCCCGAGCTGGAGCGGGCCGACATCGCGATCCTCAACACCTGCGTCGTGCGCCAGGCCTCCGAGGACAAGGTCTACTCCAAGCTCCACGAGCTCCGCGGCTGGAAGACCCCAGAGCGCACGCTGGCGCTGACCGGCTGCATCGTCCGCAAGGAGGGCGAGGGCCTGCGCTCCCGCTTCCCGCAGCTCGACCGGGTGGTGCCGATCGGCGAGTACGAGGAGTTCGTGGCCGACCTGGGCGCCCGCTACGACCTCTCGCAGGGCGAGCCGCTGCCGGTGGCCGGGCGGACAGGCGTCAGCCACTACGTCAACGTGATCGAGGGCTGCGACCATAACTGCACCTTCTGCATCGTTCCCAAGGTGCGGGGCCGGGAACGCCACAAGCCGATGGCGGCGGTCGTGGCCGAGTGCAGCCGGGCCGTGGCCGAGGGCGCCTGCGAGGTGGTGCTGCTGGGCCAGAACGTGGACGACTACCACGACCCCATGGGCCGCGGCGGGCTGGCGGCGCTGGTCTCGGAGGTGGAGCAGATCCCCGGCCTTCGCCGCCTGCGCTTCATGACCTCGCACCCGCAGGACCTGGAGCCGGCGCTGCTGGAGGCGATGGCACGCAGCCGCGTGATCGCGCACGAGCTGCAGCTGCCGATCCAGTCCGGCGACGACTACATCCTGAAGCGGATGGCGCGCGGGTACCAGGTGCGTCATTACCGCGCCATCGTGGAGCGGGCGCGGGCGCTGATGCCCGACCTCGGGCTGTACACCGACGTCATCGTCGGCTTCCCGGGCGAAACCCAAGAGATGTTCGAACTCACGCGCCGCGTCATGGAGGAGCTGGAGTTCGACGTCGTCCACCTGGCCATGTACTCGCCGCGGCCGGGCACCCACGCCGCCGAGAAGATGCCGGACGACGTGTCCGCCGAGGAGAAGCGGCGCCGCATCAACGAGCTGCTGCAGCTGCAGCGCGGCATCGCCGCCCGCCGCGCCGCGCGCTGGGTGGGACGCACGGTCGAGGTGCTGGTGGAGGGCGCTGACGAGCTGGGCCGGCCCTACGGCCGCAACCGGCAGGGCAAGCGCGTGATCGTGCTCCGGCGGCGCCTGGAGCCGGGAACGCTTCTGGACGTGGTCGTCAAGGAGGCGAGCGCCGGTCAGCTGACCGGCGTGGCCGCTTGACCGAGACCCCCGCGCTGCGCCAGTACCGCGAGGCCAAGGAGGCGCACCCGGACGCCATCCTGCTCTTCCGGATGGGCGACTTTTACGAGATCTTCTTCGAGGACGCTCAGGCGGCGGCGCCGATCATGGGCGTCACGCTCACCTCGCGGCCGATGGGCAAGACCGGGCGGGCGCCGATGTGCGGGGTGCCCCACCACGCCTGGCAGGGCTACGTCGGCAAGCTGCTCCGCGCCGGGCGCTCGGTCGTGATCTGCGAGCAGATGGAGGCGCCCACCGGCAAGGGCGTGATCAAGCGCGAGGTCACCCGGGTCCTGACCCCGGGCACGGTGGTGGAGGAGGCATACCTGGAGCCGGGCCGCTCCAACTACCTGGTCGCCGCCTGGACGCAGGGCGGCTGGGCGGGGATCGCGGCCTGCGAGGTCTCGGCCGGGGAGCTCCTGCTCTGCCAGCTGCCGTCGGAGCGGCTACCCGCGGAGCTGGACCGGCTGGGCCCCGCGGAGCTCCTGACGCCGCCGGCGGTCGACGCCTTCCGCTTCGATCCCGAGCGCGGGCGCCGCCGCCTGCAGGAGCTGCTGGGGATCGCGCACCCGGCGGCCGTAGGCGCCGAGGATGCGCCCCTGGCGCTGGGTGCGGCGGGGGTCGTGCTCGACCACCTTCGCCAGGGCCAGGTGCGGGTCGAGCCGGGGCTCTTCCGGGTCCGCACCTATTCGCCGGAGAGCACGATGCAGCTCGATCCCGCCACCGTTCGCAATCTCGAGCTGCCCGCGCTGCTCAAGCTGCTGGACCGGACTTCGACCGCGGTCGGCGCCCGGCGCCTGCGCGCCTGGCTGGGGGCGCCGCTTCGCGACGTGGAGGCGATCGAGCTCCGCTTGGGCGGGGTGGCCGAGCTGGCCGCCGCCTCGATCGTGCGCGACGGCCTGCGCGGCGCGCTGCGCGAGGTCGGCGACCTCGAGCGGCTGGTCTCGCGAGCCGCCCAGGGCATCTCCACGCCGCGCGAGCTGGTGGCCCTGCGCCGGTCCCTGGAGGCGGTGCCCGGCGTTGAAGCGGCGGCGGCCGGCGCCAACGCCCTCGCCCTGCGCACGCTGGCGGGGCGCCTGGAGGGCGCCCCCGCGCTGGCGGCCGAGCTGAACCGCGCGCTGGTCGATGATCCTCCCGCGGCGGCGCGGGAGGTCGGCGCCGTGCGGCCCGGCTATGACGCGGCGCTGGACGGCATCCGTGAGGCGTCGCGATCGGCGCGGGAGTGGATCGCGGCCCTGGAGGCCACCGAGCGTCAGCGGACCGGCATCAAGGGGCTGCGCGTCGGCTACAACCGCGTCTTCGGCTACTACATCGAGGTCGGCCACGCCCACGCGGGCGGCGTCCCGGCCGATTACGTGCGCAAGCAGACGCTGACCGGGGCCGAGCGCTACCTCACGCCCGAGATGAAGGAGCGCGAAGCGGTGGTGCTCAACGCCCAGCACGACGCCCTGGCGCGCGAGCAGGAGGTGCTGCGCGCCCTCTGCGAGCAGGTAGCGGCTGTGGCCGGGCCGCTCCTCTCCACCGCGGAGGCGCTGGGGGAGCTCGACGCCCTGGCGGCGCTGGCCGAGACCGCCTCGGCGCTGGCCTGGACCCGGCCCGAGGTCACCGCCGGGCTGAACCTCCGCATCGCTGGCGGCCGCCACCCCGTGGTCGAGGCCTCGCTGCCGGCGGGGTCGTTCGTGGGCAACGACGTCGAGCTCGACCCCGAGGGCCAGCAGGTGATCGTCCTCACGGGGCCCAACATGGCCGGCAAGTCGACCTACCTGCGCCAGATGGCGCTGATCGTGCTGCTCGCCCAGTGCGGGTCCTTCGTGCCGGCCGACGAGGCGGTGATCGGCCTGGCCGACCGCGTCTTCACGCGGGTGGGGGCCCACGACGACCTCAGCTCCGGGATGTCGACCTTCATGGTCGAGATGACGGAGTCGGCGAACATCCTCAACCACGCCACGCGCGCCTCGCTGGTCGTGCTCGACGAGGTGGGGAGGGGGACCTCGACGTACGACGGGATCTCGATCGCCCAGGCCCTGGTCGAGCACATCCACGACCGGGTCGGCTGTCGCACGCTCTTCGCCACCCACTACCACGAGCTGACGGCGCTGGCCGACCGGCTGCCGCGCGTGTGCAACCAGCGCGTCGAGGTGGTCGAGGAGGGCGACCGCGTCACCTTCCTGCACCGGGTGGTGCCGGGCGGCGCCGATCGCTCCTACGGCATCCACGTGGCCGCGCTGGCGGGCCTGCCGGCGTCGCTGATCGCGCGCGCCCGCCAGGTGCTGGCTGAGCTTGAGCGCCACCGGCCCCTGGAGCCCCAGGCCCAGCAGCTGGGGCTGCCGCTGGAGGCCGGCCAGGATCCCCTCAGCGCGGAGCTGGATCAGCTCGACCTGGACAAGCTGACCCCCATCGAAGCCCTCCAGAAGCTCTACGAGCTGCGGTCGCGGATAACTTGATCCGCCGGCTGCCACCCGAGGTCGCCGACGCCATCGCCGCCGGCGAGGTGGTCGAGCGGCCCGCCTCTGTGGTCAAGGAGCTGGTCGAGAACGCCCTGGACGCCGGGGCGGGCCGGGTGTCGGTCGAGGTCCGGGGCGCGGGGCGGGGCCTGGTCAGGGTCGCCGACGACGGCGCTGGCATCCCGGCCGAGGAGCTGGCGCTGGCCTTTCTGCGCCACGCCACCAGCAAGGTGGAGCGGCTCGAGGACCTGGGGGCCATCGCCACCCTGGGCTTCCGCGGCGAGGCCCTGGCCAGCATCGCGGCGGTGGCCGAGGTGCACTGCCGCTCGCGCGGCGCCTCGATCCGGCTGCGCGCCGGCGAGGTCCTGGAGCGCGGCAGCGCGCCGCCCACGGCGGGCACTGTGATCGAGGTCCGCGACCTCTTCGCCAACACTCCCGCCCGCCTCAAGTTCTTGAAGTCCGACGCCACCGAGAACGCAGCTGCCACGCAGGTCGTGCGCAGCTACGCACTGCTGCGGCCGGACGTGCGCTTCGAGCTGGTGGTGGACGGCCGCCGGGCCCTGGCCAGCGCCGGAGACGGCGATCGCCGAGCTGCCGTGGCCTCGATCCTGGGCGGCCAGGTGGCCGACGCGATGCTGCCGCTGACCGGCGAAGGCCTGGTTGGAATGGTCTCCGAGCCGCGGCTCAGCCGGGGCTCGCGGGAGGGGGTCGTGCTCGCCGTCAACTCCCGCCCGGTCAGCTCGCACCGGCTCCAGCACGCGCTCGAGCAGGCTTACCTCGGGCGCCTGGAGCGCGGCCGTTACCCGGTGGCGGTGCTCGACCTCGCGGTGCCCCCGGCCGAGGTGGACGTTAACGTGCACCCCGCCAAGCGGGAGGTCCGCTTCCGCGACGAGGGCGCCCTGTACGGGCTGGTGCAGCGAGCCGTCCTCGCCGCTCTGGGCGGGGCACGGGTCTTCAACCTGCCGCTGGTCGTGGCGACCGCCCCGGCGGGGCCCCAGATGACGCTGCACGAGCCCTCGGCCGTCCTGGCGCCGGCGCCGCCGGCGCCCCGGCCCGGCGTAATGGTGCTGCGGCCGTTGGGCCAGGTCCTGGACGGCTACCTGGTCGCGGAGGGTGTGGACGGCATCGTCCTGGTCGACCAGCACGCCGCCCACGAGCGCATCCTCTACAACAGGTTCCTGGCCCGGCTGCGCGGCGCGCCGGCGCCCAGTCAGGCGCTGCTGCTGCCGCAGACGGTCGACCTGGAACCGGTCCTGGCCGCAGCCGCCGCAGACCACCGCGATGGCTTGCTGGCGGTCGGCTTCGAGGTCGAGGAGTTCGGGCCGCGCACGGTCCGGGTGCTGGCGGCGCCCGTAGAGACCCCGCCCGAGCGCGTCGAGGAGGCTCTCCTCGACCTGCTCTCGGCGCTGGCGGGCGCCCGTCCTGACGACCGCCTGGAGCAGGCCGCGGCCTCGATCGCCTGCCACTCGGCGGTACGCTTCGGCGATCCCATGCAGCTGACCGAGCAGCGCCGCCTGCTCGAGGAGCTGGAGCGGGCCGAGGACTCGATCACCTGCCCCCACGGCCGGCCCACGCGGCTGGAGCTCTCGGCGCAGGAGCTGCGCCGCCACTTTCGGAGAAGTTACTGAGCCCAGTCCTCGTGGTCGTCGGGCCGACCGGGATCGGCAAGACGCGGGCCGCCTTCGAGGTGGCGAGTCAGCTGGGGGGTGAGGTGGTGGTCGCCGACTCCCGGCAGGCCTACCGGCGCCTGCACATCGCCACCAACCATCCGCCTGACGAATACCGGGCCCAGGTCAGCTACCACGGCGTCGAGTTCGCCGACCCGGTGAGCGAGGTGGCCAGCGTGCACGACTTCCTGCGCGTCGCCACGATGGCGATCGCGGGCGCCCAGGAGCGCGGGGTGCCGGTGGTGGTCGAGGGTGGCAGCATGCTGTGGGTGGATGCTCTCACCGAGGGCTTCAACCTGGCCGGGGTGCCGCCCGACACGGCCCGGCGCCGGCAGCTGGGGGCGATGTCGCGCGAGCAGCTGGCGGACCAGGTTCGGCGCCTCGACCCGGGGGCCGACCTCGACTTCCTCAACCCGGTGCGGCTGGTCCGCGCGATCGAGATCCTGGAATCGGCGGGCCCGCCCCTGAGCGCCCACCGGCGGCGCCAGACGGCGCCCTGGCTGTTCCGCCGCATCGGGCTGGACGCGGAGATGGCGACGGTGGAGCGGCGCCTGGGCGCCCGCTCCCGGGAGCAGGTCGAGCGCGGCCTGCTGGCCGAGACCAGGTCCGCGCTGGAGGCCGGCGTCCCCCGCGACCACCCGGTGCTGACCGGCATCGGCTACGCAGAGGCGCTGGCGTGCCTGGAGGGCGAGATCACGGAGGCGGAGCTGCCGGAGCGGATGCTGATGTCCAACCGGCGCTACGCCAAGCGCCAGCTGGCATGGTTCCGCAGGCACCCGGCCACCACCTGGCTGCCGGCGGAGCCGGACCCGGTGCCCGCTATCCTGAGGTCTCTGGAGAGCGCCGACTGATCCCCACCCAGCCCGTGAAGGAGCGGGCCTACCTGATCGGCGTGGTCCTCCCCGGAACTCCCCCCGCGGCGGTCGAGGAGCAGATGCGGGAGCTGCAGGAGCTCTTGCTGACGGCCGGCGCCGAGGTCGTGGCCTCCGATGTGCAGCGCCGGGAGGCGGTCGAGCCGGGGCTTTTCGTCGGCAAGGGCAAGGTGGAGGAGATCCGCGAGCGCCGGGAGGAGCTGCGCTACGACCTGGTGGTCTGCAACGACGACCTCAGCCCGCGCCAGCAGCGCAACCTGGAGCGCGAGCTGAAGATCAAGGTCGTCGACCGCACCGAGCTGATCCTCGACATCTTCGCGCAGCACGCACGGACCCGCGAGGGCCGCCTGCAGGTCGAGTCGGCGCAGCTCCACCACCTGCTGCCGCGCCTGATCGGCGCTTACGACTACCACCGCCAGGGCGGCGGCATCGGCACCCGCGGCGGTCCCGGCGAGCAGCAGATCGAGGTCGAGCGGAGGCGCATCCGCAAGCGGCTCAAAGACCTCGATCATGAGCTGGAGGACGTGCGCCGCCAGCGCGAGCAGCAGCGCGCGGCGCGACGCGGCTCCGAGCTGGTCACGGTTTCCATCGTCGGCTACACCAACGCGGGCAAGTCAACGCTCCTGAACACGCTCACCAGGGCCGGCGTGCGCGCCGAGAACAAGCTCTTCGCCACCCTCGATCCGACCACCCGGCGCCTGCGCCTGGAGAGCGGGCGCGAGATGCTGCTGACGGACACGGTGGGCTTCATCCAGAAGCTGCCCACCGACCTGGTGGCCTCGTTCCGGGCCACGCTCGAGGAGGTCACCCACGCCGACATCGTCCTGCACGTGCTGGACGGCAGCGCGCCCGCCGCCGCCGAGCACGCCGACACCGTCGACGAGGTGCTGCGCGAGCTGGGCGCGGCCGACCAGCCACGGGTGGTGGCGGTAAACAAGGTCGACCTGCTGGGCCCGGCGGGCCGCCGCCGCGTGGTCACGGACATCGGCCGGCGCAACCCGCGGGTGGTGCCGATCTCGGCCACCACCGGCACCGGCTTGGAGGAGCTGCTCCAGGTTCTGGAGGGCGTCGCCGACGAGAACATGGTGCAGCTCAAGATGCTGGTCCCCTACGGGCGCGAGCAGGTGCTCCACGAGCTGCGACAGCTCGGCGGCCTGGAGCGATCCGAGTTCACCGACGGCGGCACGCTGGCCTGGGGACGCGCGCCCCGCGCCTCGCTGCACCGCTTTCAGCCGTTCCTGCTCGAGGGCGCGTGACTCAAGGCCTCGCCAACACGCTTCTTCACCTGGTCAACATCGAGTCGGTCAGCGGCCGCGAGGAAGAGCTCACGAACTGGTTCCTGCACGAGATGGCCGCGGCCGGTTGGCCGGCGGCCGAGCGGGCTCGCGACTGGGCGCTGTTTCGAGGCCCGGGCTCCGGGAAGCCGGTGGTGCTCCTGGCCGGCCACTCCGACACCGTCCCCGCCCAGGGCAACCTGCCCGGACACCTCGACGGCGAATCGGTGCGCGGGCTGGGCGCCAGCGACATGAAGGCGGGACTGGCCGTGATGCTTGAGCTGGCGCGCTGGCTGCCCGCCGGCCAGCGCGAGCTGGCGGTCGAGCCCTGGTTCCTGCTCTTCGGGCAGGAGGAGATGGCGCTCGAGGCGTCGCTGCTGCCGCAGGTCTTCGCCCGCTGTCCGTTTCTGCGCGAGGTCCGGCTGGTGCTGATGATGGAGCCGACGGCCAACGCGATCCAGGCCGGCTGCCTGGGCAACATCATCGCCCGCCTCGAGTTCGAAGGCGTGGCCGCCCACTCCGCACGGCCCTGGCTCGGGCGCAACGCCATCCACGAGGCGGTGCGGGGCCTGCAGCCGCTGGCCGGCGCCGAGATCCGGGACGTGTCGGTGGGCGGCCTGACCTTCCGCGAGGTGGTGAGCGTCACCACCATCCAGGGCGGGGTCGCCAACAACGTGATCCCGGACCGCGTCACCTGCGGCGTGAACTTCCGTTACGCGCCCGACCGCACGCCGCCGGAGGCTGAGCAGCGGCTCCGGGAGCTGGCCGGGGCCGATGGTAGGCTCACGATCGTGAGCAACGCCCCGCCGGCTCCGGTCGCGATCGCCAACCCGCTGCTGGAGCGACTGCGGGCGGTCGGCGGGATGGCGGTCGAGCCCAAGCAGGCCTGGACGCCGGTCGCCGAGTTCGCGCAGGCGGGCTTCGAGGCGGTCAACTACGGCCCGGGCGACCCGGCGCTGGCGCACCGCCGCGACGAACGGGTTGCGATCCGTGCGCTCGAGGAATCCCTCGCCGTGCTGCAGCGCTTCGTGTCCGTATGACGGTCCAGATCAACCCGGTGCTGACCCGGATGCGCCCCTACCCGTTCCTGAAGCTGAACGAGGCCAAGAAGGCGGCGCTGGCCCGCGGTCTCAAGCTCATCGACTTCAGCGTCGGCGACCCCCACGAGCGCACCGACCCGGCGATCCGGGAGGCCCTGATCGAGAGCGTTGAGGAGCGCTCGCGCTATCCGATGTCGGAGGGCCTGCCCGAGCACCGGGAGGCGATCGCGGCCTGGATCCGGTCGCGCTACGGCGCCGAGGTCGATCCCGATCGCGAGGTGGTGCCCACGCTGGGCAGCAAGGAGGCCATCTTCAGCCTCGCCCAGGTGGTGATGGATCCGCGGTCCGAGCGCGACCTGGTGGTCGTGACCGAGCCCGGTTACCCGATTCCCGAGCGCGGGGCGGAGATGGTCGGCGCCCGCATCCTCCGGCTGCCGCTGCTGGAGTCGAACCGGTTTCTGCCCGACCTCGCCGGGGTGCCGGCGGAGGAGTGGGACCGGATCGCGATCTTCTGGATCAACTACCCCAACAACCCGACCGCCGCCGTGGCCCCGCTGACCTTCCTGGAAGAGCTGGCGCAGCGGGCGGTGCGGCACGGCTTCGTGCTGGCCTCCGATGAGGCCTACAGCGAGATCTACTTCGGCGAACCGACGCCTTCCGCGCTCCAGGTCCGCGACCGCTCCCAGGTCGCGGTCTTCAACACCCAGAGCAAGCGCTCCTCGATGACCGGCTACCGGGCGGGCTTTGTCGCCGCCGCGCCCGAGCTGATCGCCGCGCTCAAGCTGTACCGGCCCTTGAATGGGACCGCGGTGCCCGAGTTCATCCAGCGCGCCTCCATGGAGGCGTGGGGAAGAGAGGACCACGTGGCGCGGATGCGCGCGGTCTACGCCGAGAAGCGGACGCTCTTCGTCGACTTCTTCAAGCGCAAGGGGATCCGCATCGCGGGGTCGGAGGCCACCTTCTACCTCTGGTCCGAGGTGCCGGCGGGCGAGACCTCCGAAGCCTTCGCCGGCCGGCTGCTGGAGGCGGGGGTGGTGGTGGCGCCGGGGTCCTTCTTCGGCGAGGCCGGAGAGGGCTACTTCAGGCTCGCGCTGGTACCGACGCTGGAAGACTGCCGGCGCGCCACCGAGCTCCTGGAGTCGGTCCTTTGATCTCAGACCTGGCCGCGGTCGTCGACCGCGCCTATGACGACAACTCCGCCGTCGAGGACAACGTGCGAGAGGCGGTCGAGCGCGCGATCGCGATGCTGGACCGCGGCGAGGTGCGGAGCGCTGAGAAGGGGCCCGACGGCTGGGTGGTCAACGACTGGGTGAAGAAGGCGATCCTCCTCTACTTCCGCCTGCGCGGAATGGAGACGATCGAGCTCGGCCCCTTCGAGTACCGGGACAAGATCCCCCTCAAGCACGGCCTGGAAGCCGCCCGGGTGCGGGTGGTGCCGCCGGGGGTCGCCCGCTACGGGTCCTTCCTCTCGGAGGGCGTGATCCAGATGCCCTCCTACGTGAACATCGGGGCCTGGGTCGGACCGGGCACCATGGTCGACACCTGGGCCACGGTCGGGTCCTGCGCCCAGATCGGGGCTCGCGTGCACCTGGCCGGCGGCGTCGGCATCGGGGGCGTCCTGGAGCCGGTCAACGCGCGGCCGGTGATCGTGGAGGACGACGCCTTCATCGGGTCGCGCGCGATCGTCACCGAGGGGGTGATCGTCGGCGCCGGGGCGATCCTGGGCGCCAACGTGGTGCTGACGGGCTCCACGCCCGTGGTCGACGTGACCGGCTCCGAGCCGGTGGAGCACCGGGGCGAGGTGCCGCCACACGCGGTGGTGGTGCCGGGGACCCGCGTCAAGAAGTTCCCGGCCGGGGAGTTCGGGGTGGCGACGGGCCTGATCATCGGCTGGCGCAGCGCGCGCCAGGAAGCGCGGGTCTCCCTGAACGACGCGCTGCGCGAGTTCGGTGTGTCGGGTTAGTTCTTCATGAACCGCATGACGCCCTTGACCAGGCCCACGACCTGGGCGTCGGGCGCCACGATCGGCTCGTAGGCGTCGTTCTCCGGCAGCAGACGCACGGTGCCGTCGCGCCGGTCCAGCCGCTTGACGGTGGCCTCGCCGTCGACCATGGCCACGATGATCTGGCCGTTGTCAGCGCTGGGCTGGGGCCGGACCACGACCAGGTCGCCGTCGAGGATGCCGGCGTTGACCATGGAGTCGCCGCGGACCTTGAGCAGGAACCAGCCGTCCTGCGCCAGCTGGTCGGAGATGAGGATGTGGTCCTCGATGTTCTGCTCCGCCAGGATGGGGGTGCCGGCGGCCACGTTGCCGACCAGGGGCAGCGAGACCGCGCCCTTGGCGACCTGTTCCTCGCGGACGTCCTTGACCAGCTGCACGGTGCGCGACTTGCTGGGATCGCGATGGATCATGCCGCGCCGCTCCAGCTGGTTGAGATGGTTGTGGACGGTGGAGCTGGAGGACAGCCCGACCGCCTCGCCGATCTCGCGCACGCTGGGCGGATAGTTCCGGGTCCGGCTGACGTGCCGGATGTACTCGAGGATCCGCGATTGCCGGTCGGATAGTTCTTCGTTCAAATTGCTACCTCGTGGAAAAGTGCTGAGCCGATGAGGCGACGCCCATCCTAGCACCGAACAAGTGATCGCGCAAACCTTTGTTCGCCGCTGCTTGACTACGAACCCATGTTCGGCCTAAGGTGGGGCGAACAGATGTACGTGCTGGCGGCGCGACGCGCTTTCCTGGTCCTCGGGGCACTGCTCTTCCTTTGCGCAGCCTGCGCGCGAGCGGCCTGGGGCAGCACCCCCGCGGCCTACGACACGGTGACCGTGCGGCCTGGGGACTCCGTCTGGACGATCGCCGCCCAGCGCTACCCGGGCGCGGACACCCGGGACAAGGTGGGGGAGATCATGTCCGCCAACGGGCTCCACGATCCGACACTCTTCCCGGGCCGCCAGCTGCGGGTGCCCGCCGGCTAGCCGCAGGCCGATTAGGCTTCGGCGGGTGGGCCTCCAGCTGGTCACCCGGCGCGATTGCCATCTGTGCGAGGAGGCCGAACGCGTCCTGTCCTCAAGGGGCGTGGCGTTCACGGCTCTCGACGTCGACCAGGACGCCGAACTGTCGAGGCTCTACGACTTCCGGGTGCCGGTCCTGCTGCAGGATGGCAGGCCGCTAGCAGAGGGCAAGCTCGACGAGGCCGCCATCGATCGCGCGCTCAGGCACGCGCGGGCGATTCTCATCCAGGCGGCAGGACCCAACTCGGCCCTCGAGGTCCACCGGCTGACCCAGCTGGCGTTCGGCGCCTACGGGTGGCTGACGCCGCCTTCCGGGGCCCTCGCCGAGACCGAGGATGACGTGCGCCGCGATCTCCAGCAGCAGGGTGGCGCGCTGGCCCGGATCGCCGGCACGGCGGTGGGCGCCCTACGGCTGCGCTTCGAGCCGAAGGCGCTGTGGGTGCGGCGGGTGGCGGTCGACCCCGCGCACCAGGGCCACGGGGTGGGGCGGGAGCTGATGCGGTGGGCCGAGCGGCAGGCGGCCGCGCGCGGCCTGCCGGAGGTGCGGTTGGGGGTGCGCGAGCAGCTGCCTGGGAATCGCGCCTTCTACGAGAAGCTGGGCTACCGCGTGCTCCAGCGGCACCTGAGGCCGGGCACCAGCGAGGTGCATTGGCTGGAGATGAGCCGGCCAGCGTCCGCCACATTGCACCATTAACGACACCTTTCGTCACGACCTGCATATTGTCTAGATGTGTCGTATGGTGTCGCCGTGAGGGCCGAGCGCGTCCCGGAGGCAGGGGCGATCCTGGCTGCACGTGCCCGGCTAGGGCTGACCCAGCCTCAGTTCGCGGCGCGCCTCTCTGAGGAGCTCGGCCGGCGCGTGGACCGGACCCAGGTGGCGAAGTGGGAAGCGGGCGTTTACCAGCCGCGCCCGCGCGTGCTGCTGGCCGCCGCCAGGCTCGCCGGCCTGACGCCGAGCGAGCTGATCGCCGAGGGGGAGGACCTGGGGGAGCGCCGCCCGAACCGACGGGCGCGGCTTTCGGCCGAGGCGCCCGTCGACCTGGCCCAGCCAAAGGGTCAGGTGAAGGCCTTGCTCGAGCTCGGCTTCACGCTTCCCGAAGCGATCGAGCTGGTTCGGGCTCAGGCGATTCCGTAAGCTTGCCGGCCGTGGCGGATGAGGAGTGGCTGGTCGAGGTCTTCGTCAGGGCGGCGCCTGGACAGCAGCTGCAGGAACGGGACCACGAACGATTCGTGGACGCCGTCCCCGAGATCGAGGCGATGGCTTCGGAGCCGTTCCACTACCGGCTGCGCCTCACCACTTCGGATCCGGTCGAGGCGCGCCGGGAGGCGCGGGGGAAGGCGGGGGAGTTCTTTCCGCCGCCCATCTACGAGGTGGAGTTCGGGAGCGCCCCCGGGCACGAGTGAGCTCCCGGCGGGCCTCGCAAGCACGCGTTGTCATGACAATGCGCCTTTGGATCGCCTTGGAATTCCGCATTCTCCGGACAATGCGGGAATGGTGCTTTGAGCTAGTCCGTAATGCTCACGATAATCACCGTTTAGAACAGCAACATGATGGTGACCCTCCTGTGCCGGCAGATGAGGGTCTCGGGGCGCGCAGCGCCCGCAGGACGCGCGTCCGGGACTAGGCGCTTTCCGCCAGGCGGCGCGGAGCCAGCCAGTCGCTGACCAGCTCGGCGGGCGCTTCCTCGAGCCCGCGCAGGAAGAACACCAGCGGCAGGGCCGCGTCCTTGAAGCGCTCGCCGAGCCACTGGCGATCGCCCGCCGGCCGGGTCAGCTCGGCCACCACCGACTCGATCGCCTTGAGCGAGCGCTCCACGTGCCTGTCCATGACCGCGTGCTCGGCCACCGAGGCGTCGCCGGCGGCGGCCAGGTCGCTGCGCCAGGACCGCCGGACGTCTTCGGCCAGCTGCAGCAGCCGGGCCCGCGCCAGCTGCGCCAGCTCGCCGTCGGCCGGTGCCGCGGCCAGCCGCTCCGTGTACTCGCCGTGCACCCGGATCAGCCTCCGGAGCCGGACCTGTGTGGCTAACGTACGCATGTTCGCATCGACATCATAGCGAACAACTGTTCGTTACGCAAGAGGCGCCCGGCCGACGATCAGGTTGAAGAAGCCCAGGGCCCAGCGCTTCACCGAGATCACCTCCACCCCCGCCGCGCGCACGTTGTCCAGGGTCCGGCGGTTGAAGTGGTCGGAGTCGAAGCGCACGGTCAGCGGGTTGATCAGCTCCTGGAGGAGGGCCACCGGCAGCAGGTGCGACCGCACGTGCTCGAAGAACACCATGTGCGCGCCGGGGCGCGCCACCCGCAGGCCCTCCTGGAGCGCGCGCAGCGGGTCCGGGATCGTGCACAGGCAGAGGTTGAAGGCGACCGAGTCGAACGAAGCATCGCGGAAAGGCAGCGCCTGGGCATCCTGCTCGACCAGTTGGACAGCCACCCCCAGCTCGGCGGCCCGCTGCCGGCAGATACCGAGCATCACGCGCGAGAGATCCACGCCGGTGACCTGAACCGAGGGCGGGTAGTAGGGGAGTGAGAGCCCCGAACCGATGCCGACCTCGAGCAGATGACCGGTGACGGTCTCCCCCACCTTCTGGCGAGCGTCTCGCGTGAGCCAGTCGGCCAGGCCGATGCCGCGGTCGTAGCGCTGCGCGTTGCGGTTGTAGTTCTTGCGAATCCGGCGGAGACCCGCGCAGCGGCGGTGCTCCGGGGTCACTTCTCGGGCGCGAAGATCGCGCAGAGCCCGCGGATCAGCGCCTCCAGGTCGATCTCGGGATCGACCAGGAAGTGCGAGGTGGTCTCATATACGGCGCCCACGACCGCCCGCCCGAAGACCTCGGGGTCGATCTCGCGATAGAAGGGATCGCCGGCGCCGTGGGCGCGCACCTCTGCTTCCACGATGTGCGCGAAGCGCCCCAGCACGCGGTGCCGTGCCTCCTCGACCGCGGGGTTGACGCCCACCGCCTCCACCAGCAGCACCCTCGCCAGCTGGGCCCGGGCGGCGCAGTAGCGGACGAAGTGGGCGATCCCCCGGCGCATGCGCTCGCGGTGATCCGCGCCGGCGGCGCTGACTTCGAAGACCTCCGCGATCAGCGCGCCGCCCTGCTCCTCGAGGAGGTCACGCACGCAGTCCTCCTTGGAGGTCCAGAACTCGTAGAAGGCCGACTTCGAGGTCCGCGCCCCGGCCACGATATCGTCGACCGAGGTTTCGTTGAAGCCGTCCGCCGCGAACAGGCGCATGGCCGCCTCGGCCAGCCGCTGCTTGCGGGCCTCGCGCCGCTCTTCCCGATTCCCCACCACCATCGCCACGAGGTCCCTCTGCTAGTTGCTGGCCAGTGCCCTCGAGATCACCAGGCGCTGGATCTCCGACGTCCCCTCGAAGAGGGTGTAGATCTTGGCATCCCGGTGCCACTTCTCGACCGGGAAGTCACGGATGTACCCGTAGCCGCCGCAGATCTGGATCGCCTGCTCGGTGACCTTGACCGCGACCTCGCCCGCCTTGAGCTTGGACATCGAACCCTCGGCCTTCTTGAACTCGCCCCCATTGCGGCTTTCCCAGAGCGCCCGCCAGATCAGGCCGCGGGCCGCCTCGATCTCGGTCGCCATGTCGGCCAGCATGAAGCCGATCGCCTGGTTCTCGATGATCGGCCGCCCGAACTGCTTGCGCTCCTTGGCGTACTGGAGGGCGAACTCGAAGGCGGCGCGCGCGATCCCCAGCGCCTGGGCGGCCACGATCGGCCGGGTGCCCTCGAAGGTCTTCATGGCCACGTTGCCGCGGGAATGCTCGCCCGAGCGCGCCCGCTCCAGCTTGGCCTGCAGCTTGTCCTCACCCCCCAGCAGGCAGTCGCCCGGCACCTTGACGTCCTGGAGGATCACGGTGGCCGTGTGCGAGGCCCGGATCCCCATCTTCTTCTCCTTCTTGCCCTGGCTCAGGCCCGGCGTGCCGGGCGGGACCACGAAGGAAGCCTGGCCGCGGCTGCCCAGCTCAGGGTCGACGGAGGCCACCACCACGTGGACGTCGGCGATGCCGCCGTTGGTGATGAACACCTTCTCGCCGTTGATCACCCAGTCGCCGTTCTGCTTGAGGGCCCGCGTCTTGTAAGCCGACACGTCGGAGCCGGCGTCGGCCTCGGTCGCGCAGAAGGCGCCCAGGGCCGGCTTCTCAGGCGTGCCGTAGCACGCCGGGATCCATTTCGAGATCTGATCCGGGGTGCCCTGGTTGAAGAGGGCGGCCACCGGCAGGCCGGTGCCCTGGATGGCGAGCGCGATGCCGGCGCAGCCCCAGGTCAGCTCCTCGGCGACCAGCGCGGGCATGATGCCGGTGCTGTCGCCGAAGGTCTGGCCCAGGAACTCGTGGGAGTAAAGCCCGATCTCGGCCGCCTTCTTCACGACCGGCCAGGGGAACTCTTCCTTCTCGTCGTACTCGTGGGCGACCGGACGGATCTCCCGCTCGGCGAAATCGTGGACCCAGTCCCTGATCTCGCGCTGCTCCTCGGTGAGCTCGAATGAAACTCCCACTTCTGCCAGTCTCCCTCTACTTTCTAGTACGTAATCGTACTGCGGTCTGCAGATAACAGTACGGCCGCTTGATGCGCGGCGTCAATGCCCTTAGCGCGAGCGATCGAGCAGCTTGGCGAGCGCGTACACGGCACGCAGGTGCGGGAGGGCCAGGCCCAGGCGGTCTCCGAGCTCGCAGACCGCCCCCACCAGCGCTTCCACCTCGAGCGGGCGGCCGGCCTCGAGGTCCTGGAGCATCGAGGTCTTGTGCTGGCCAACCGCGAAGCCGGCCTCCAGGCGGCGGTCGAGGCCGATCTCGACCTCGACGCCCAGGCCTCGGGCCACCGCGTCCACGTCCTGCATGAGGGCACGCACCAGCTCTCGGGCTTCCGGCAGCGCACCCATCTGCGCCAGCGTGGCCCGGGTCAGGGCGCTGACCGGGTTGAAGGTGGCGTTGCCCAGCAGCTTGAGCCAGAGCTCCTGCCGGATCCGGGTCTGCACGGGCGCCTTGAGCCCCGCGCCGGCCAGCGCCTTCCCGATCGCCGCCGCCCGGTCCGAGCGTGACCCGTCGGGTTCGCCGAGCGAGAACCGGTTCCCCTCCCGGTGCTCGACCAGGCCGGGCTCGAGCAGCGAGGTGGCCGGGTACACGATGCAGCCGAGCACCGACTCGATGGGGATGTGCTCGGCGATCACCCCGCCTGGATCGACCGTCTCCAGGCGGGTGCCGGCCAGCGGCCCGTCGTAGCGCTGGAAATACCACCAGGGAATCCCGTTCTGAGCCGTGACCAGGGTGGCGCCGGGGCGCAGCGCCGCTCCCAGGGCGGGCGCCAGCGCCGGCAGCGAGTGGGCCTTCAGGGTCACGAAGACCACCTCGGCCGAGCCCACCGCCCGAGCCAGGTCGTCGGTGCACTCGGGCCGGGTCGTGAATTCAGAGCCATCCGCCTCCCGAACGGTCAGGCCGCGCTCGCGCATGGCCGCCAGGTGCGGCCCCCGCGCCACCAGCACCACGTCGGCGCCGGAGCGCGCCAGGCAGGCGCCCAGATAGCCGCCGGTCGCGCCGGCGCCCACGATCGCGAAGCGGGTCATTCGCCGCTGAAGGCGGCGGCCACGTGCCGCCGCTGGACCTTGCCCGTGGCGGTGCGCGGGATCTCATCGACGATGTGGAAGCGGCGCGGCACCTTGAACTCCGCCAGCCGCTCCCGGGCCCAGGCCGCCAGCTCCTTCTCGGACACCGGCTCATGGACCACCACGGCCACCGCGACCTCCTCGCCCCAGGCCGGATGGGGCACCCCGAAGGCCACCGCCTCCTTGACCTTGGGATGCGCTTCCAGCACCTCGTCGATCTCCCGCGGCGCGATCTTCTCGCCGCCGCGGTTGATCAGCTCCTTGATGCGGCCGACCAGCTCCAGGTAGCCGTCGGCGTCCAGCCGGCCGGCGTCGCCGGTGCGGAACCAGCCCTCGACGAAGGAGCTGGCGTTGGCCTCCGGGTTGCCCTCGTAGCCGTCGATCACGTTGGCGCCCCGGATCGCCACCTCGCCGTCCTCCAGGATCCGGATCTCGACCCCGGTGCCGGGACCGACGGTTCCTGGCTTGCGGGGAGACGGCGGCAGCGGGTTGGAGGCCATCTGGTGCGCGGCCTCGGTCATGCCGTAGGCATCCAGCACCGGCACCCCCAGCCGGGATTCCAGATTGGCCATGAAGGCCGGCGCCAGGGTCGAGGAGCAGGAGCGGACGAACCGGAAGCGCTCGCTTCCGGCCGGCCGGCCGGCGCCGGCCCGCAGGAGGATGAGGTGGTGGAAGGTGGGCGAGGCGCTGTACCAGGTCGGCCGCGCTGCCTTGGCCACCGGCCAGAATCCGAGCGGGGCGAAGCGGGCGGGCGCGACCACGGTGCCGCCGCTGGCGAAGGTCGAGAGAGTGGACGCCATCAGCCCGTGCACGTGGAAGAGAGGCATCACGCACATCGACACGTCGTCGGGCGAAAGCGCGTAGGTGGCGATGATGTTGGCCGTGGACGCCAGCAGGTGGCGGTGCCGGAGCGGGACCCGCTTGGGCCGGCTGGTGGTGCCCGAGGTGTGCAGCACCAGCGCCACCTCCTCGGCATCGGGCGGCTCGACGCTGCCGCCGCCGCCTGCCATCTCCAGCCGGCCGGATGCCCCGAAAGCCGCGTCGACGACGCGTCCCCTCTTCCCCATCGCCAGCCGGGCGGCGGGCAGCGCACCCGGCGGGAGCAGGAGCAGGCGGGCGTCGGTGTCCTCGAGGTAGAAGGCGAACTCGTCCTCGGTGTAGGCGGGGTTGAGCGGGCAGGCCGTGCCGGCCAGGGCGGCGGCCAGGAAGAGCACGATCGCCTCCGGGCCGTTGGGGAAGGCGAGAGCCACGCGGTCGCCGCGGCGCACGCCGAGCCCGGCCAGGCGCGAGGCGGCGTCCTCCACGGCCGACCGCAGCTGGGCGTAGGTGAAGGTGGGGCCGTCGGGGATCCTCAGCGCCGGGTGGGCGTCGGCGCCGCGCAGGGCATCCAGCAGGGTGCCGCTCACGGAGAAACAGTCTCCGACTTCCGCGGCCAGAGCCGGGAGGCGGCGAAGAGCAGCAGCACACCGAAGGCGCGGGCCAGGACCTCGCGTGGCAGGTGGAGGGCGACCACCGCGCCCAGCACGGCGCCCGCGGTGGCTCCGATAGCCATGAAGAGCGCGGCCCGGCGCAGCACGTTGCCGCGGCGGTCGTGGGTGACCGCGCCCACCACCGAGGTCGGGATGATGGCGGCCAGCGAGGTGCCCTGGGCGACGTGCTGGCTGATCCCGAAGCCAAGGGTCATGGCCGGCACCAGCAGGATCCCGCCGCCCACGCCCAGGATCCCGCTGGCGACCCCCACCAACAAGCCGGTGGCAACCGTGAGGAGGTCCCTCAAGGGGCCACCAGCTCCTTGAGCCCGACCAGCACCATGGTCACCGCGAACGCCATCCGCAGCGGGCGATCCGGGATCCGCGTCATGAGCCGGGCGCCGAGATAGGCCCCCACCATGGAGCCCAGCACCAGCAGGGCGGCGAAGCGGAGGTCGACCTGCGGCCGCGCGGAGCCGAAGTAGTAGACGAGGGCGCCGACCAGGGCGCCCGGGATGATCGCCGCCAGCGAGGTGCCGTTGGCGTGGTGCTGGTCGACGCGGGCGAATAACACCTGCAGCGGGACGAGGGCGAACCCACCACCCACTCCGAGCAGCCCTCCCAGCAGACCGGCCACGAAGCCGATCAGCGTGAAGGTCGAGGCTATTCCCGGCTCTCGGAGACCGGTGGAGGCGCGGGCGCCGGGGTCGGGGTCGGCGTGAAGGCGGATACGGCGTGGTGGCGGAACTGCACGTTCTCGGCGGCCGCCAGCGTCTTGTCCTTCTTCTGCTTCTTCTTCTTCTTGTCTTCGCGCCCGCGGTTGTCGCGACTCTTGGCCATCTACGTCTCCTTCGCCTCGGATTCTAGGGACAGGACGAGCTCTCGCAAAAATGACTCCACGTCGGTGACCAGGCCGATCGACTGCCAGGAGCCGCGGTCGGCCAGCTTGGTCACCACCGCCGGGTTGATGTCCACGCACACCGTGCGCACGCCGGCGGGCAGGAGGTTGCCGGTGGCGATCGAGTGCAGCATGGTCGAGAGCATCAGCGCCAGGCGGACGCCGGGCACTGCCTCCCGCATCCGCTTCTGGGCCTCGACCATGTCGGTCACCACGTCGGGCAGTGGGCCGTCGTCGCGCACGCTGCCCGCCAGCACGATGTCGACCCCGTGGTCGATGGCTGTCTTCATCACGCCCCGGGTCAGCTGGCCGGATTCCACCATGGCCCGCAGCGAGCCCGCCGCGCGCACTCGGTTGATGGCCCGCATGTGGTGCTCGTGGCCGTGCTCGATGGGCAGTCCGCTCTCCAGGTTGACGCCCAGCGCGGTCCCGAAGAGGGCGGCCTCGACGTCATGGACGGCGAGCGCGTTGCCCGCGAACAGCACCTGCACGTAGCCCATCTCGATCAGCTGCGACAGGTAGCGGCCGGCCCCGGTGTGGACCACCGCCGGGCCGCTGACGACCAGGATGCGGCCGCCCTCGGCGTGCACCTGGCGCATCTCGTCCGCGATCTTCGAGATCAGCTGCTTCTTCGGCTTCTCGGCCGAGACCTCGCTGGCCATGAAGGTGAAGATCTCGGTCTGCCGCGAGCGCTCCAGCGGCACCAGGCGCACGCCGCCGTGGCCGACCACCACCATCAGGCCGGGGCTGGCCTCGTAGAAGGGGATGCAGCGGGCGCTGCCCTCCGCTTCGTCGACCGCGATCGCGCAGTCCATCTCCTGCTTCTGGACCGGGAGCCACCTGCCCCCGACCAGCACGTAGGTGGGCAGGTTGGTGGTCGAGTAGAAGCCCTCCGGATAGACGCCCTGCTGCTCGATCGGCACCAGCTTGACCGGCGCCTCCTCGGCGGCCACCGCGCCCAGCTCCTTGGCCCGGCGCACGATCCGGTCCAGGGTCTCGGGATCGCCCGCCACCACCTCCATCCGGCAGTGGGAGATGTCGTCCTTGTGCTGGCCGACCCGCAGCTCCTCGATGTTGAAATTGCCACCCAGGTCCATGACCAGGTCCATGACCTGGGGCAGCATCATCGAGTCGATGATGTGGCCCTCGAGCACCAGGAGAGTTCTGTGGCGCATATCGCTCATCGATCCGGAGTCGCCCCCGGGGTCCCCGCGAAATCGCAGATTTCGTGGGGTGGGAGCACCAGGAGGGTTCGGTGGCGCAGCTCGGCGCTCATACGGCGGCGAGAACGGAGTTGATCGCTTCCTTCAGCTCCCGCGCCGCGGCGCCCGGGTCGTCGGCGTAGAGGACCGAGCGCGAGCTGGCGATCAGGCAGGACGCCTCGTCGCCGTTCCAGGCGGCGCGCACCGAAGCCTCGAGATCGCCGCCCTGGGCGCCGATCCCCGGGATCAGGAAGGGCAGCCGGCTCGCCGTGCGCACCTCCCGGATCTCTGCGGGGGCGGTGGCCCCCACCACCAGCGCCACGTTGCCCTCGGCGTTGTGGCGCCCCGCCAGCTCGGCCACCCGGAGGTAGAGAGGCCGGCCCCCGGCGTCCAGGTGCTGGAGGTCGGCCGCGCCCGGGTTGGAGGTGCGGCAGACGATGTAGACGCCCTTCTCCGCGTAGCGCGTGAACTCGGCGATGGAGTCGCTGCCGTGGTAGGCGTGGATCGTGCAGGCGTCCATGTCCATGGTCTCGAAGACGGCGCGCGCGTAGGCGCGCATGGTGTTGGCCAGGTCGGCGCGCTTGGCGTCCAGCAGCACCGGGATGTCGGTCCTGTCGATGAAGCCGCGCAGCTCCAGCAGCGCGCTCCAGCCATCGACGCCGTATTGCTCCCAGAAGGCCGAGTTGGGCTTGTAGCAGCAGGCGTGGTCGGAGGTGCGGTCGACGACCTCCATGCAGTGGCGGAGCGCGCCCGCCGCACCGCCCGGGATCCGCTCGGGATCGGGGTCGAGCCCCACGCATACTTGCGTGCGGCGATCGCGCGCCGCGTGCCGCAGGCGGTCGAAGTACGTCGTCACGCCCGCCCCTTCCCGTGCTTCTGGCGCTGCTTCTCGAACTGTTCCAGCGCCTGCTCCGCCGAGGGCGGGGTACGCCGGGCTTCCGCCCACTCTCGGCCCTCCGTCCACCCGGGTGCCGCGGCCAGGAACGGCACCGCGCGCTCGAGGTCGTAGGACGTCCGGCGCAGCTCGACGCCGGGGCCCAGCAGCGCCCAGCAGGCCGCGGTCTGCCCATAGGGCATGCCCACGCTGCCGGCGTTGACGAGGCGGTGGGACGGCAGGCGCCGGTCGCCCTGGACGTGGATGTGACCGTAGACCACGACCGGCGGCGCGCTCCTCAGCTCATCCTCCACCTCGGTCTCGGGCGTGGAGGGCGTGATGATGTCCTCGTCCGAGCCGGGGGTGGCATGGCAGAAGAGGACCGGTCCCAGGCCGTCTATCTCGAGCTCGACCGTGGGCTCGAACGCGGCCAGGAAGTCGCGGTGGGCCCGCGACAGCTTGCCCGCGGCGGCCTTGGTCATGTGGTACTTGGGATCGTGATCCCCGTCGAACACCGCGATCATCTCGCGCTCGCAGTTGCCCGCCACGAAGCGCGCGTTGGGCAGGCCCCGCACCCGTTCCAGCACCTCGACCGGGTACCAACCCGCGGCGAGGTCGCCGCCGAACACGATCACGTCCGGCTGCTCGCGCTCGACCTCCGCCAGCACCGCCTCCAGCGCCGGCAGGTTGCCGTGCACGTCGTAGAGCGCGGCCACCTTGCGGGCTCTCACGTGCGGGCGTAGCGCTCGGCTTTCCCGGCCGCCTTGCGCTTGCCGCGCTCGACCATCCGGCAGTAGGCGCAGACCTCGGCGGTGGTCGGCTGCCCGCAGCTGGCGCACTCGCGCAGCACCACCGGCTCGGCGCCCTTGACCGCCTTGCGACCCTCCTTGAGGAAGCCGACCAGGAACCGGTGCTTGGCGCCGGGCTGGGATTCTTCGAGGCGGTTGAGCAGGTCCTTGTACTCGAGGGACTTGGCGCCTTTCGCCATCGGGCACTCCTCCAGGATGTAGTCGATGCGCTCGATCACGGCGTAGGCCGCGGTGTCGCGCTCGGCCAGCCGGTACAGGGGCTTGACCTTGCGCACCAGCTTGGGATGCGTCGACTCCAGCACCGGGCCCTGGCGGCCCAGATAGTCGGTCTGCCAGTGCACTACGTTGCCGAACAGCGTCGCCGCCTCGTCATCCAGGTTGTGTCCGGTGGCCACGACCGGGTAGCCGAGGTCGGCCGCCAGCTTGTTGAAGTGGTAGCGCTTGACGGTCCCGCAGGATGCGCACGGCTTGCCGCCGCGCTGGTCGGCGAGGTCGGGAACCTTGAAACCCTCATCGCCCTCCAGGTCGACCTGGTGCAGGGTCAGCCCGTGCAGGGCGGCGAAGGCCTCGCTCTTGGCCTGGGATCGGCGCGAGTAGTCGGCGATCCCGAGCCGGATGTACATGCCGTCGGCCTGGTAGCCGAGCTTGAGCAGCGCGTGCCAGAGGGCCAGCGAGTCCTTGCCGCCCGAGATCGCGACCAGCACCCGCTGGTCGCGCTTGAACATGCGGTCGTGGGTGACCACCCGATCCACCTGGTCGCGGAACCAGCCCGGGTAGCAGCCCGCGCAGAACGCCGAGCGGTGCCGCCGCACCTCGACATTGGCCGGTTTCCGGCATTTGATACAGCGCACTACCCCCTCCCCTCCGGGGAGGGCTGGGGTGGGGTCCCCCCGGAGATCACCGGGATCACGTCGACGGCGTCCTCTGCCTTCAGGCGCACATCGCGGGTCAGGATCTCCTCGTCGCGCACCACCAGGTAGGCATCGGAATGGAGCCCGAGGCGCTTCATGAGCTCGGCGACCGTCATCGCCTCCACGTCCTGAGTCCGCCGCTCGGGAAGGATGGTGACCCGCATCGGCCCCATCCTAGTTGCCCGGCAAGGGCAGAATGGGTTCGTGGAGACCCACCTCTCGCGTCCGCTGCGGGTAGCGCTGGCGCAGCTCAACAGCACGGTCGGCGACCTCGGCGGCAACACCGACAAGATCGTCGACTGGATCGGGCGTGCCCGCAAGCAGAAGGCCGACCTGATCGTGTTCCCGGAGCTGGCGCTCACCGGCTACCCGCCCGAGGACCTGCTCCTCAAGCCCAGCTTCATCCGCGACAACCTCCGCCACCTGGACCGGGTGGTCGCCGCCACCAAGGGCATCGCCGCGGTGGTCGGCTTCGTGGACCTCGACCTCGACATCTACAACGCGGCCGCCTTCATGCACGACGGCGAGCTGAAGGGCGTCTACCACAAGGTCTACCTGCCGAACTACGGCGTCTTCGACGAGGAGCGGTACTTCCAGCGCGGCCGCACCTGCCCGATCTTCGAGTACGGCGGGGTTCGGATCGGGGTCAGCATCTGCGAGGACGCCTGGTACCCCGCCGGCCCGGTCTCGCTCCAGGCCGCCGCCGGCGCCGAGCTGCTGGTCAACATCAACGGCTCGCCCTACCACAGGGCCAAGCGGGTCACCCGCGAGACGATGATCGCCACCCGGGCCATGGACTCCCGGGCCTTCATGGCCTGGGTGAACCTGGTCGGCGGCCAGGACGAGCTTGTCTTCGACGGCAACAGCCTGGTCTTCGGCCCCGAAGGCCAGCTGATCGCCCGCGCGCCCTCCTTCGAGGAGGAGCTGCTGGTCGCCGACCTCGACATCGGCTCGGTGTTCGGCGAGCGCCTCCACGACACCCGCCTCCGGCGGGAGGCCCAGGGACCCATCCACGTCGACCTCGAGGTCTCCGAGGTAACCGTCAGCGAGCAGCCGCGGCCGGGACCCAGGGGGGCGCGCCTGGCTCCGGTCAGCGTCCCTCTCGAGGGCGCGGCCGAGGTGTACCAGGCGCTGGTCGTGGGCACCGGCGACTACCTGCGCAAGGCGAGCCCCTACCAGAAGGCTGTCCTCGGCCTCTCGGGTGGGATCGATTCCGCTCTGACCGCCGCGGTGGCGGTCGACGCCATCGGCGCCAAGAACGTGACCGGGGTCCTGATGCCCTCGCGCTACAGCTCGAAGGACTCGCTGGAGGACGCGGGCGCGCTGGCCGAGGCGCTCGGCATCCAGACCCTGGAGATGCCTATCGAGCTCGCCCACCAGGCCTTCGAGAAAACCCTGGAGCGGCCCTTCAAGGGCACCAAGCCGGGCGTCGCCGAGGAGAACATCCAGGCCCGGATCCGGGGCGTGCTCCTGATGGCGCTCTCCAACAAGTTCGGCTGGCTGCTGCTGACCACCGGCAACAAGTCGGAGATCGCGACCGGCTATTGCACGCTCTACGGCGACATGGCCGGGGGCTTCGCGGTCCTCAAGGACATCCCCAAAACCCTGGCCTACGAGCTCGCCCGCTACCGCAACTCCGTCGACGGCCCGGTCATCCCCGAGCGCGTCCTGACCAAGCCTCCGAGCGCCGAGCTCCGCCCCGGCCAGAAGGACTCCGACAGCCTGCCGCCCTACGAGGTCCTGGACCCCATCCTGCAGGGCTACGTGGAGGACGACCGCAGCTTCGAGGAGCTGGTCGGCGCGGGGCACCCCGCCGAGGTGGTCAAGCGCGTCATCCAGCTGGTGGATGCCAGCGAGTACAAGCGGCGCCAGGGGGCGCCCGGGGTCAAGATCACGCCTCGCGCCTTCGGCCGCGACCGGCGGATGCCGATCACCAACCGGTACCGGCCCGACGGGGTCGCCGTCGACGCCCCTAAGGGCACCCGGGCTCGCGGCGACAGATAGATAGGCTTAAAGCCGCAGTGGCCGGATACGACGTCGCGATCGTGGGCGGTGGTCCGGGCGGATACACCGCCGCCATCCGGGCCGCCCAGCTGGGAGCCAGGACCGCGATCGTGGAGAAGGACCGCCTCGGCGGCACCTGCGTGGTCCGGGGCTGCATCCCCACCAAGGCCATGCTGCAGTCGAGCGAGGTCTTCGCCAGCATCGCCACCCGCGGTGCCGAGCTGGGCGTGGTCGCCGAGGGGCTGAGCTTCGACTACCCGGCGGCCAAGAAGCGGCAGGTGGAGATCGTCGACTCGCTGGTCAAGGGCGTGGAGACGCTGATGAAGGCCAACGGCGTCGACTACCTGCGGGGCCACGGCGTGCTCGGCAAGGGCGGCAAGGTCACCGTCGACGGCCAGGAGATCACTGCCCGGGACATCGTGGTCGCGACCGGGTCCAAGCCCTCGACGATCCCCATCCCCGGCGCCGAGCTGACCATCGACTCCGACCGCATCCTGGAGCTCCAGGAGGCCCCCCGGCGCCTGGCCGTGATCGGCGGCGGCGTGGTGGGCATGGAGTGGGGCGCCCTCTTCGCCAGCCTGGGCACCGAGGTCACTGTGCTGGAGGCGCTGCCCCAGATCCTGCCCATGGTCGAGGCCGACCTGGTCCAGATCTACCGCCGCCACTTCGAGAAGATGGGCGGCCGCATTCATACGGGGGCCAAGGTCTCCGAGGTGGCGAAGGCCAAGAGCGGCCTCACCGTCCGCTTTGACGCCGGGGCCGAGGGTAGCGGCGAGGGCGTGGCCGCCGACGTCGTGCTGCTGGCCACCGGGCGCGTGCCCTACATCGAGAAGCTGGGCCTCAAGAACCTAGGCGTGGCGCTGGAGAAGGAGCGCGTCATCGTCGACGAGCACTTGCGCACCAATGTCGACGGCGTGTGGGCGATCGGCGATGTGATCGGCGGCATCATGCTCGCCCACGTCGCCATGTACGAGGGCGTTTGCGCCGTCGAGAACATCGCCGGCGAGGGCGAGCCCCGCACACCGGACTACCACGCCACCCCCAACTGCATCTACACGGACCCGGAGATCGCCAACGTCGGCTTCGGCGAAGGAGCCGCGCGTGAGGCGGGTTACGAGGTCAGGGTCGGCCGCTTCCCGCTGGCGGCCTCCGGGCGCGCCAAGACGCTGGGCCAGACCGAGGGCGCCGTCAAGGTCGTCACCGACGCCAAGACGGGCGTCATCCTCGGCGTGCAGATGGTGGGGCCGCACGCCAGCGACGTGATCGCCGAGGCCACCCTGGCCGTGCAGCACCACCACACCGTCCAGGATCTCGACCTCACCATGCACGCGCACCCGACCATGGCCGAGCCCCTGCTGCAGGCGGCGCTGGCGGCGGAGGGCCGCGCCATCGAGATTCCCAACCGGCGGCCGCCCGCCGCCCACCCGCCTGCTGCGCAGGCGACCTCCCCGCCGAGCGGGGAGGAGACGTCACACAATGTGGCTGTGGCCCGTCGCGTCGAACAGAAGAAGCCGCAGTCGCGCGCACGCGCCGAGCAGAGCAACGGCGCGGCGCCCGCGATCGCGGTCAAAGACCCGGAGGGGATCAAGCTCGACCGGGCCCATCGCGACGAGCTGCTCGGCCTCTACCGCCTGATGTTCCTGATCCGCCGCTTCGAGGAGCGCGCGCAGGTCGAGTACACGCGGGCCAAGATCGGCGGCTACTGCCACCTCAACCTGGGCGAGGAGGCGACCGTGGTCGGCGGCATCGTGCCCTTGAGGGCCGGCGACTACATCTACACGTCGTATCGGGAGCACGGGCACGCGATCGCGCGCGGGGTCGACCCCAAGTTCGTGATGGCCGAGCTTTTCGGCCGCGAGACCGGCACCTCGCATGGGCGTGGCGGGTCGATGCACATCTTCGACTACAGCCATCGCTTCATGGGCGGCTACGGCATCGTCGGCGGCCACCTGCCGCTGGCGACCGGAGCCGCGTTCTCGATCAAGTACCGGAAAGAGAAGGACATCGTCTTCTGCATGTTCGGCGACGGCGCCGTCAACATCGGCGCCTTCCACGAGTCGCTCAACTTCTCCAAGGTCCTCAAGCTGCCTGTCGTCTGGTTCTGCGTCAACAACCAGTACGGCATGGGCACGCCGGTCGAGAAGGCCTCCGCGGTGGCCGAGGTCTACAAGCGCGCCTGCGCCTACGACATGGAGTCGATCCGCGTCGACGGCATGGACGTCCTGGAAACCATGAGGCGCACCCACGAGATCGTGGAGAAGACGCGCGCCGACTCCGAGCCCCGCTTCATCGAAGCCGTGAACTACCGCTTCAAAGGCCACTCGGTGGTCGACCCCGACAAGTACCGCTCCGAAGAGGAGAAGGAGAAGTGGCGCAAGGGCGACCCGGTCGTCCGCTTCGAGCACGAGCTCGAAAAGGCGAAGGTGGCGACGGAGGCGGAGCTGAGGGAGGTGCGCAACCAGGTCGAGGCCCAGGTCGACGAGGTCGTGAAGTTCGCCGACGAGAGCCCGGAGCCGCCGGTCAAAGAGCTCTACCGCTTCCTGTACGCGGAGGCCCGCGACCGTGCCTGAAAAGCTCTTCCGCGCCGCGCTCCGGGAGGCGCTGGACGAGGAGATGGAGCGCGATGGCGCGATCTACCTGATCGGCGAGGACATCGGGAAGTTCGGCGGCGCCTACCGCGTCACGGATGGGCTGCTCGACAAGTACGGCGAGATGCGCGTCGTCGACGCGCCGATCGCCGAAGAGGTGATCGTGGGCTGCGCCATCGGTTCGGCGATGACGGGCCTGCGCCCGGTCGTCGAGCTGATGACCATCAACTTCTCGCTGATCGCGTTCGACCAGATCGTCCAGAACGCCGCCAAGATCCGCTACATGTTCGGCGGCGAGGTCGGCGTGCCGATGGTGATCCGGATGCCGGGCGGCGCCGGGCATCAGCTGTCGTCGCAGCACTCGCACAGCTTCGAGGCGCTGTACGGGATGATCCCGGGCCTGATCGTGCTGGCGCCGACCACGCCCGAGGACGCCAAGGGCATGCTCAAGACGGCCATCCGGGACGACAACCCGGTCATGTTCCTGGAGTCGATGAGCCTGTACAACCTGCGCGGCGAGGTGCCTGACGGCGACTACACGGTGCCCATCGGCAAGGCGGCCGTCCGCCGCGAGGGCTCCGACCTCACGATCGTCGCCGTCTCCCGGCAGGCGGTGCTGGCGACGGTCGCGGCCGAGAAGCTGGAGGAGGAGGACGTCGACGCCGAGGTCATCGACCTGCGCTCGATCCGGCCGCTGGACTGGAAGACGATCACCGACTCGGTGCGCAAGACCAACCGGCTGCTGGTGGTCGAGGAGGGCTGGCCGACCTACGGAGTGGGCGCCGAGATCGCGGCCGGCGTGCAGGAGCGCTGCTTCGACGACCTCGACGCTCCGATCCTGCGCCTGGGCGGCGCCGAGGTGCCGATGCCCTACAACCAGCACCTGGAGAAGGCTGCCATCCCCTCCGCCGACGACATCGTGCGGATCGCGCTCAAGACCATCGGCCGCAACGGATCCGGAGGCCGCAACTGATGTCCGACGTAAATATGCCGAAGCTCTCCGACACCATGGAGGAGGGCACGGTGCTGGAGTGGAAGAAGCAGGACGGTGCCCAGGTCAAGCGCGGCGACGTGCTGGCCGAGATCGAGTCCGACAAGGCCTCCTTCGAGATCGAGGCCGAGGCCGACGGCGCGCTCCACATCGTGGTCGAGCAGGGCCAGGCGGTGCCGGTCGGCCAGCAGATCGCGACCATCGGCGAGGCCGCCGCCGGCGTTAAGGGCAAGGACAAGGCGACCGAGAAGCCGGCCCGCCAGGCCAAGCCCAAAGCCGAAGCCGAAGAGCCTGAGCAGGAGGAGCCCGAGCAGCCCGCCGAGCCCGAGCCGCAAGAGGAGCGACAGCAGCCGGCTCCGGCGGCCCGGCGCGACGACGGCGCCGACGGCGAGAAGGCCTCCCCGCTCGCCCGCCGCCTGGCGCGCGAGCGCGGCGTCGACCTCGCCTCGATCAAGGGCAGCGGCCCGGGCGGCCGGATCGTGAAGGAGGACGTGCTGGCTGCCGCCGGCAAGGGCCGCGAGCGGCCCGCCGCGTCGGAGCGCCCGGCGGCGCGACCCGCGGCGCGCCGCCCGGAGCAGGACGTCGAGGTCGAGGAGCCGACGCGCATGCAGGCGACCATCGCGCGCCGCATGACGCAGTCGAAGACCACGGTCCCCCACTTCTACGTCACCGTCGAGTGCCAGGTGGACGAGGCCGTGAAGATGCGGCAGCAGCTCAAGGAGACGGTCCCCGGCGCCGAGAAGGTGACCATGACGGACATGCTGATGCGGGCCTGCGCGCTCGCGCTGCAGCGGTTCCCGGAGGTCAACGCCTCCTGGGTCGACGGCCACTTCGAGCGCAAGCGGCGCATCAGCATCGGCCTCGCCGTGCCGCCCGAGAAAGGGCTTGGCCTGCTGGTGCCGGTCGTCCACGACGTCGACAAGAAGGACCTGGTCGCGCTCTCCATCGAGGCCCGGCAGGTCATCGAGCGCGCTCGCGCGGGGCGCCCTTCCCAGGGCGACCTGGAAGGGGGCACTTTCAGCATCTCCAACCTCGGCATGTACGGCGTCGACGAGTTCAACGCCATCATCAACCCGCCCGAGGCCGGGATCCTGGCCGTGGGCGCCATCAAGGATGCCCCCGTTGTCGTCGATGGCCAGCTCAAGGTCGGCAAGGTGATGCGGCTCACGCTGTCCGTCGACCACCGGGTGTACTACGGAGTGACGGGCGCCCAGTTCCTGGGCGAGGTCAAGCGGCTGATCGAGAACCCGGTCAGCCTGGTGATGCCCGTCCCGGAGGCGTGACCACCCCACGAAATCTTTGATTTCGCGGGGACCCCGGTGAGAGCCGCAGTCCTCGTGGCGCCGGGCCGTTTCGAGGTGGTCGATGCGCCGTCCCCCTCCCCCACTACCGGACAGCTCCTGGTCCGCTCGCACCGCGCCTCCATCTGCGGCAGCGACCTGCACGTCGTCTACGACGGCTTCAGCCAGCACGACTTCCCCGCCCCTGCCGGCTACCCCGGCCACGAGGGCGTGGGTGTGATCGAGGGCACCGGAGCGCCCGTGCTGAGCGCGCCGGTGCCGCTGGACGGGGCTTGCTTCAGCGAGCTGCAGGCGGTGGCCGAGTCCTCCCTGGTCCCCCTGCCGGACGGCGCCGACCTGGACCGCCTGCTGATGGCCCAGCAGCTGGGGACCGTGCTCTTCGCGGCCCGGCGCTTCCTGGACGGGGTCCAGACGGGCACCGCGGTGGTGATCGGCGCCGGGTCCGTGGGCACCTTCTTCGTGCAGGTCCTGAAGCAGGCCGGCTTCGAGAACGTGATCGTCTCCGACCTCGAGCCCCACCGCCTCGACGTCGCCGCCGAGCTGGGCGCCACGGTCACCGTGCGCGCCCCAGCTGAGTCGGTGGCCGATGCCGCCCATGACCTCACCGGCGGCGCCGGGGCCGACCTGGTCATCGAGGCCGCCGGCTACGACTCCACCCGCACCGACGCCATCGCCGCCGCCGCCGTGGGCGGCCGGGTCGGGCTGTTCGGGTTTCCCGAGAGCCAGGGGCTGGCGCCCTTCCCGTTCGACACCGCCTTTCGCAAAGCGCTCACCATCCAGACCTCGGTGGGAACCCAGCAGGAGCCGGGCCTGGTGTCCTTTCGGGAGGCGGTCGCGGGAATTGCGGACGGCCGCTACGAGGTTGACTACCTGCTGGCGCCGGTCTACCCGGTCGAGCGCATCCAGGAAGCCATGGAGGCCGCCCGCGCACGGCGCGGGGTCAAGGTCTCGATCACGTTTGGAGGAGACGATGCATTTCGACAATAAACGGCCCTCCCCGCCCCGGGGAGGGTTGGGGTAGGGAGGTGAGCTGATGCCCCGCATCCAGGCCAACGGGCTGGAGTTCGAGTACGAGACCTTCGGTGAGCCGGGCAACCCGCCCCTGCTGCTGGTGATGGGCCTGGGCGCCCAGATGATCACCTGGCCGGAGGAGTTCTGCCGGAAGCTGGCACAGCGCGGCTTCTACGTGATCCGCTACGACAATCGCGACGTCGGCCTCTCCAGCCGGCTGGACCACCTCGGCGTGCCCGATCCCATGCAGGTCTTCGCGCGCGCCGTCCCGCCCGCCTACACCATCGACGATATGGCCGACGACGCCGCGGGGGTGCTGGATGCGCTCGGGATCCCGGCCGCGCACGTGGTCGGCGCCTCGATGGGCGGGTTCATCGTCCAGTCCCTCGCCACCCGCCATCCTGAGAAGGTCCTCAGCCTGACCTCGATCATGTCCGACCTCGGCGGCGAGGACGCCGTGCCTGCGGCGCCCGAGGTGCTCGCCGTGCTCTTCACCCCGCCATCTCAAGATCGAGAAGGCCTGATCGAGCAGGGGATCCAGTTGAGCCGCGTCCTCTGGGCCGAGCGCTATTTCGACGAGGAGCGCGCGCGCAGCTCCCGCACCGCGGCGGTGGACCGCGCGATCTCGATCGAGGGCACCGCCCGCCAGGCCGGTGCGGCCGTGGTCCGGCCCTCGCGCCGGGAGGCTCTGGGCGCGCTCAAGGTCCCGGCCCTGGTGATCCACGGCGACGCCGACCCGCTGGTGCCCTTCGAGAACGGAAGGCGCACCGCGGCCGCCATCCCGGGCGCCCGGCTGCTGGTGCTGCCGGAAGCCGGCCACGACATCCCGCCCGCCTTCTACGAGGTGATGGCCGACGCCATCGCCGAGATGGCTAACTCTGCGCGGGGGGCAGCGCCGGCTTCCTGAGCGCGACCGGAGGCTGGACCTTGCTGGCGGTCGCCGGCGGGGCTGAGCCCGCCGGCATCCGGAGGCGCAGCCGCAGCCAGCCGCGCGCGTCGAAGTCGGCCCACAGGCGCCCGGACATGGCGTCCATCAGCTCCTGGCTGATGGCCAGCCCGAGGCCCACCCCACCGGGCGCCGCCGACCTCGAGGGGTCGCCCCGATAGAAGCGTTCGAACATGCGCTCCGGGTCCGGGGGGTGCTCGCCGATCGGGTTCGCCACCTGGACCTCGATGGTGCCATCGCCCAGGGGCTGGGCACTGACCAGGACGTGGCTGCCGGCGGGCGCGTACTTGACCGCGTTGTCGAGCAGGTTGTCCAGCACCTGATGCAGGCGCTCGGGGTCGGCCACCCCCGGCGGCAGCTCGCCCGAGGTCTCCAGGGCGACGTTCAGCCCGCGTTCCTGCGCGCGCGGCCGGATGATGTCGAGCTCCTGCTTGAGCATGGCGCCCACGTCGATCGGCTGCGGCTGCAGGGAGATGTGGCCGGTCTCCACGCGGGCCAGGTCGAGCAGCTCCTGGGACATGCGCAGCACCCGCTCCGACTCCTCGTGGACGACGGTCGCGGCCCGCCGCTTCTCCTCTTCGGTCTCCAGGCTGCCGTCGACCAGCGCCTGGCTGAAGCCGATCAGGCTGGTCAGGGGAGTCTTGAGCTCGTGGGAGACGTTGGCCAGGAACTCGCGCTGGGTCTGGCGGGCGCGTTCGACCGCCTCCGCCATGCGGTTGAAGGCCTGGCCAGTGACCCCGATCTCGTCCCCGCCGCGCAGGCTCACCCGGCGCGAATAGTTGCCACGGGCGATGTCCTCGGCGGCGTCCGAGAGCTCGGTCAGCGGGCGTGCCACGGCCCGGCTGACGAGAAGCGCGATCAGGATCGCGACCAGCATCGAAACTCCGCCCGAGACCAGCAGCAGCGGCAGCAGCGAGCCGGTGGCCTGGGCGTCGATCGCGGCCCGGGAGCGGGCGAGGATCACGAAGCTCGCGCCCAGCGGGTCGCGGGCCGGCAGCCCGTTGGGCTGGATGAGCGCGGCCGACGCCACGTAGGGCGTGCCGTCGATATCGAGCTGGATCTCGAAAACGCTGTTGTCGCGGCTGATCACACGGGCGTTGGAGGTGGTCGGCGACGGCACCGCCGTGGCCGTGTCCTCGCTGTCGAACACCACACCACCACTGCGGGTCACCAGCAGCAGGCGGTCGCCGTTCAAGCTCGGCACCACCGTCGTCTTGAGGCGGTCGATGTATTCGTCGCGGGGGGTCAGGCCGGTCGGGGCGGCGGCGCAGCGGCCGTTGGCCACCGCCAGGTTGGACGCGCACTCGCGGTTCCACACCTGCTGCCGGAAGATGATCGACTGGCGGTCGAGCTGGTCCTTTGCGTTCTGGAACTCGAGATTCCTGACCAGGTAACCCGTCAGGAACCCGCTGATGACCAGTGAGACGGCGACGACGCCGACCGCGGCCAGCAGCAGCCTGAAGCGGATGCTCATCTAAAGACCGGGGTCCCCGAAAAATCGGCAGATTTTTTGGGGTGGTCTCAGTTGCCTTCCAGCTCCAGCTTGTAGCCCACGCCCCAGACAGTGTGGATGGACGGATCGGTGACGCCGCCCCCGGCCAGCTTTTCCCGCAGCTGCTGGACGTGGACGTCGACGGTGCGGGTGTAGCCCGGGAAGTCGTAGCCCCAGACCAGGTCGAGCAGCTCGCTGCGCTGGAAGACGCGGCCCGGGTGGCGGGCCAGGAGGGACAGGAGGTCGAACTCCTTGGGCCGCAGCTGGAGCTTGCTCTCGCCGAAGCGCACCTCGTGGCGCTCGAGGTCGACCTCCAGCCGCCCGGCTCGGATCAGCTTGGGCTGGTCGGGCTCCAGCTTGGCGCGGCGGACGAGGGCCTTGGCGCGCGCCACCAGCTCCTGGGGATGGAAGGGCTTGGTGAGATAGTCGTCGGCGCCCAGCTCGAGGCCGACCACCTTGTCGGTGACCTCGTCCCGCGCGGTGAGCATGATGATCGGCACCTGGCTGGTCTTGCGGATCTCGCGGCAGATGGTGAGCCCGTCCATGCCCGGCAGCATGATGTCGAGCACGACCAGGTCGGGCTTGAGCTGGCCGAACCGCAGCAGCGCCTGGGCGCCGTCGGCGACGCCCTCCACCTGGTAGCCCTCACGGCTCAGATAGAGTCGCGCCAGCTCGATGATGTGCTCTTCATCATCGACCACGAGGACCTTCTGGCCCACGGTTACGGCTGACATGACTTCAGGACATCACCATTCTGTGAAGGTTCACCTCTGACTGCGCCATGGAAATGTAAACGCCCCTTGAACGACAACGACGCCCTTCTTCGCTATCTGGGCCCGGCGCCGGAGGGCGACGGCTACCCGGTCAACAGCGCGCCGGGCCTGGTCGACCGCCTCGATTCGCTGGCCGGCGGGCTCGAATCCTGGCCCATCCAGGCCGGCGGGTTCCACGCCCTCGGCAACCGGGCGGGCGTGATCTTCGCGGTGGCGCTGGGCGAGAAGAGCCTGCTGCTGCGACTCCCGGGCGTGCCCACCGACATCCCCGCCTTCTCGCCCCTGCCCGGTTGGATGGTCGTCGAAGCCTGGGCCTGCGAGGACGCCCGCCTGGCCGCGCTCCTGCGCACCGCGCTGGGCGGCGCCGAGGTGCTGGAGCCCTGAGCAGGTACTCCCTCCCCTCAGGGGAGGGTTCGAGTGGGGGAGCTGCAGCCTTGAGGGCATTCCCTGACCGGCGTCGAGAGCGTTACTGAACCATGAGCCGATTTCTGCCGGCGCCACCCACTCCCGGTTCGCATCTGGCGGCGGTCGTCTCGACGCTGGTCGTGATCGGGATCCTGATCGGCGCGTTCGCCACCTGGGTGGTGGTGTCGCAGCCGCCGCCCGCCCACCGACCCGACCTGGGAACCGCTGTGCCGCTGCGGGTGGCCGTCTCGGAGATCGGCCGCGGCGGGAGCTTCCAGGCGACGACTGACGCCTCGGCGATCAGATGCGGCCCTGATCCATGTCAGCTGATGGGATCGGCGCCCGCCAACAGCCTGCTCATTGCCGACACCAGGCAGGGCGACGTCGACACCTATGCCGCCCTCAGCCAGGGGACGCTCAGCCTGGTTCACGTGCAGACGGCAGGCACCCCATTTCCGTTCACGCATTACTGCTGCCCAGGAGTGGCCGTTGTACCGCCGCTGGTCCTGTACGCGATCCCGCGCTCGGCGCTTCCGCGCGGGAGCCTGGTGGTGCAGCGGGTCGAGGTGAACGAGCGCTGGGCGGCCCAGGACCAGGTCTATCGGGGAGAGTCCGTAACCGTCGACCTCTCCTAGCCCGCCAGGTGCTGGAGCAGGACCAGCCTCGGGACATCGGTGGCAAAGGGTCCGGCCGGGTTGTCCACCAGCCAGACGTGAAGCATCTGGGGCGATGCCACCAGTGCGGAGCCGGGCGCGCAGCCCCGCGGGCCCACGTGACCGCTGATGCCGCCGCCCGGCGTGAAGCAGAGGTCGGCGTGGTCGTGCCAGGTGGTCAGCGCGCCCCCGACCCCCGGTCCTGGCTGCCCCGGGGGCATGATGTACATGGCTCCCAGGAGCACGGGTCGAAAGGAGATCCCGGAGTAGACGAGCGACTCCGGCCGTTCCGGGTCGAGCGTGCGGCCGGCAGCCAGGTAGGCCGGGTTGATCAGGTGCTGGAGCGGCGCGTCCGACTGGTTGGCCGGCACATAACCGTCGGCATAGGCCAGCCGGATGTCACGGTAGCGCTGGATCGCCCGCACCGTGCGCACCCGGAGATCCTGGGCGGCCGCGCGCTGGGCAGGCGTCGGGCTGGGTCCCCAGATGGGGTCCAAATCGACCGCCGTCAGCCAGCCGGCGGCCAGGACGGCCACCATCACGCCCGCCCCCGCCCCGCTGCTCAGCACGACCGGCGCCCGGCGCTGGAAGACCGACGCCACCAGGGCGCCGGCGGCGATCACCACCAGGATGTGCGCGGGGGCGGCGATGGAGATCGCGTGCGCGCCGGCGCTGGCATGGGTCTGCGCATCCCAGGCCAGACCGGCGACGAGCAGGGCCGCCGGCAGCAGGACGCGCCTTCTCATGCGCTCAGCTTCCGACCGCGGCCCTCAGGGCGAACCAGACGTTGGCGGGGCGCTCGGCGAGGCGCCGCATGTACCAGGCGAACCACTCGCTCCCGTAGCTGATCAGCACCCGCACCCGGCGCCCCTGCGCCGCGAGCTTCCGCTGGTCGCCGGCTCGAACTCCGTACATCATCTGGATCTCGCAGTCGAGATCGAGGCGGTTGAGCAGGTCGATGTCCTGCGTGGCCAGCCCGACCTCGGCCCCGCCCGCCACCAGCTGGCGCGCCACTTGCTCATAGGCGTCGCTGACCTCCCGGCGGCTTTGGTAGGCGATCTCGGGCGCCTCCCGATAGGTGCCCTTGACCAGGCGAATCCGCGGCTTCAGCGGCAGCAGGCGCTCCACGTCGGCCGGCGTCCGGCGCAGGTAGGCCTGGATGCAGAGGCCCACGTTGGGGTGCCGCCGGCGCACGGTCTCGTACAGGTCCAGGGTGGCGTCGACCAGGTTGGACGCCTCCATGTCGATCCAGACCACGCCCTTCAGGGCGGCGGCGCGCTCGGCCAGCGTGGAGATGCGCTCGGCGGTGTCGCCGGGATCCAGCAGCAGGCCGAGGTGGGTCGCCTTGACGGACACGTGCGCGTCGAGGCCCGCCGCCGCCAGCGCCTCCAGCGCCACCTCGTAGCCCTGGGCGGCGCGCTGCGCGTCGGACGCGTCCGTGATGTCCTCGCCCAGCTCGGTGAGCACCACCGCGATGCCGTCGGCCCGCAGCCGCTGGGCGGCCGCGATGGCATCCTCGAGGCGCTCGCCGGGCATGAACTTGCGGGCCGCCCGCCGCCCCGCCCTGCTGTTGGGCAGCCGCTTGCCCAGCCAGCGGTTCCGCGACATCGCCAGCAACGAGCTGCGCAGAACGCTCAATCAGACCCTCCGTTCGCTGCCGGCCGCGAGCCGGCGAATGCTGTCCAGGTGCGAGAACCAAACGGTAAGGCAGAGCGCCACCGCGACCAGGGTCCAGCCCAGGTCGCGCGCCACCAGGGCGACGTAACCGACCAGGGCGGCGGCGGCCAGCAGCGAGGCCAGGGAGGCCATGCGTCCGAGCCTGATCACCAGCGCCAGCACCGCGGCCGCGACCAGGGCGCCCAGCGGCCACAGCGCCAGCGCCACCCCCGCCGAGGTGGCGACTCCGCGGCCGCCGCGCCCGCGCAGGAAGACCGACCAGACCTGGCCGAGAACGGTGCTCAGGCCGACCACGCCGACCGCCAGCGGCGCGCCCGACGTCAGGCGCACGGCGAGCAGCGTGAGCACCAGGCCCTTGGCGAGGTCACCGAGCGCGACCAGCGTCCCGCCCCGCCAACCCATGGCGCGAAAGGAATTGGTGGCCCCCACCCGCCCGCTGCCCACCGCGCGCGGATCGGCGCCATACAGGCGCCCCACCAGCACGCCGGTCGGGATCGAGCCCACCAGGTAGCCGGCCGCGGCCAGCACCAGCGTGACCGCCCAGGGCGTCAATCCCGGTCGCCGGCCGCGCGCAGGACGATCCGGATCGGGTTGCCCGCGAAGCCGAAGTGCTCCCGGATCCGCTTGTCCAGGAAGCGCCGGTAGGAGAAGTGGAGCAGGCCGACGTCGTTGACGAAGAGCACGAAGGTGGGCGCCTCCGAAGCCGCCTGGGTGGCGAACTTGAGTGCCAGCCGCTTGCCCTTGTAGGAGGGCGGCGGGCGCTGCATGAACGCCTCCCGCAGCACGCGGTTGAGCTCGTTGGTGGGCACCCGCAGCCGGCGCTGGCCGACCACCTCGAGCGCGGTGGGCAGGATCCGCGAGACGCCGGCGCGGGTCTTGGCCGAGACCGCCACCACGGGCGCGTGGGGCACGAACTTGAAGTCGGATCGCAGCTCCTTCTCCCAGGCGGACGTCTTGCGCTGCGCGGGCTCCACGAGGTCGACCTTGTTGATGACCAGGATCAGCCCCTTCCCCGCCTCCAGCGCGTAGCCGGCCACGTGCTGGTCCTGGGCCAGGACGCCGGTCGAGGCGTCCATCACCACCAGCACCGCGTCCGCGCGTTCCATGGCCTTGATGCCGCGCAGCAGCGAGAAGCGCTCCAGGCGGTCGCGCGCGGACGACTTGCGGCGGATGCCGGCGGTATCGACCAGGACCACCGGCAGGCCGTCGAAGAGCAGCGAGGTGTCGATCGGGTCGCGGGTGGTGCCGGGCACCTCGGAGACCAGCGCCCGCTCGTCTCCCAGCAGGGCGTTGAGCAGCGACGACTTGCCCACGTTGGGCCGGCCCATGATCGCCAGGCGGGCGGTCTCCTCCTCCTCGGCCAGCTCCGGCTCCGGCGGCGGTAGGTCCTCGAGCACGCGGTCCAGGAGGTCGTCGGCCCCGATGCCATGCTGGGCCGAGACCAGCACCGGGTCGGCGAAGCCGAGCTCGTGGATCTCGTGGATGAAGTGCTCCTGGCCGGGGTTGTCGGCCTTGTTGGCGGCCACCACCACCGTGCGCCGGGAGCGGCGCAGCATGTCCGCGATGTCGCGGTCGAGCGGGGTCAGGCCCTGGCGCACGTCGACCATGAAGACGATCGCGTTGGCCTCCTCGATGGCGACCTGGGTCTGGGCCTCGATGGCGGCGCGGGAGGCGTCCTTGGCCCCGTCCAGGTCGAGCCCGGCGGTATCGACGACCGTGATCTCGCGCCCTCGCCACTCGCAGACGCCGTACAGGCGGTCGCGCGTGAGTCCCGAGGTGTCGTCGACGATCGCCTTGCGCCAGCCGATCAGGCGGTTGAAAAGCGTCGACTTGCCGACGTTGGGCCGGCCGACGATGGCGACGATGGGGCGAGGCACGGCACCCATTTAAATCCTCCACCGAATCTCCGATTCGGCGGGGACCCCCATTTAAGCTGGCTTAATGCTGGAGGACCGAGTGATCCTCAAGGAAGACCAGGTCTTCATGGTCTCCGACATCAACGGCGACATCCCCGCAGGCAACGACCTGGGCCTCGGCTTCTACCGCGAGGACACCCGCTATCTCAGCGTTTTCGAGCTGCGGCTCAACGGCCGGGTGCCGATCCTGCTCAACCACTCGGTCGACCGCGCCTACGTGGCCACCTTCCAGCTGGTCAACCCCGCGCTCGCCAACCCCGACGGCCGCCCCATCCCGCGCCAGAGCCTCAGCCTGCGACGCACCCGCTTCGTCCACAACGGCGGCCTCCACGAACGGATCGGGCTCCAGAACTGCAACGTGGGGCCGGTGCAGGTGGAGCTCGAGCTCCGCTTCGACGCCGACTACATGGACATCTTCACGGTCCGCGGCTACCACACGACCGCGGTCGGCACCACGCGGCCCACCGAGGTGACGGAGACCGGCCTGATGTTCGCCTACGACGGCGCCGACGCCATGCTGCGGCGCACGGAGGTGGTCTTCGACCCCCGCCCGCGGCTGGCCACCGGGGTGGCGACCTTCCCGGTCGCGCTGGCGCCGCACCAGACCTTCGTGCTCATGGTCGACGTGCTGCCGATCGCGGGCGAGGAGTTCCCGGAGCCCGACTTCCAGTTCGACGCCTCGCTCAGCGACCTGGAGCGCACGTACGAGCGCTGGAACGCGGCCAGCACCTCCTACCGCACCGACAACGAGGTGCTCGACAACGGCCTGGTCTGGCGCAGCCTGGAGGACCTCCGGATCCTGTGCGACCAGACCTCGGCCGGCCTCTACCCGACGGCGGGCACGCCCTGGTACGCGGTTCCCTTCGGCCGGGACGCGCTGATCACCTCCTTCCAGTGCCTGGCCCTCAACCCGGATCTCGCCTACGGGACGCTGCGCTACCTGGCCGAGCACCAGGGCACCAAGGTCGACCCCTACCGGGAGGAGGAGCCTGGCAAGGTCCTCCACGAGATGCGCTTCGGCGAGCTGGCGCGGCTCAAGGAGATTCCCCACACCCCCTACTACGGCAGCGTCGACGCGACGCCGCTCTTCCTGGTGCTGCTGGTCGAGCTCCTGGACTGGACCGGTGACGTCGACCTCTTCAGCGAGCTGCTGCCCAACGTTTTCGCGGCCCTGGAATGGATCGACCGCTACGGCGACCTCGACGAGGACGGGCTGGTCGAGTACACCCAGCACTCCACGCTGGGCGTCCGCAACCAGGGTTGGAAGGACTCCAACACCTCGCTGACGGGAGCCGATGGCAACCCGGCGCCCCTGCCCGCGGCCCTGGTCGAGGTCCAGGGCTACGTGTACCACGCCAAGGCGGGCTTGGCCCGCCACTTCCGGACCCTGGGCGGGCACGAGGTCGCAGACAAGCTGCAGCGGGAGGCCGACGCCCTCCAGGCCAGGTTCAACGAGCTGTTCTGGATGCCGGAGCGGAGCTTCTACGCCCAGGCCCTCGACCGGGACAAGAGCCAGGTGCAGTCCCTGAGCAGCAACCCAGGCCACTGCCTGTGGTCGGGCATCCTGCCCGAGGACCGGGCCGCCCAGGTGGTCGCGCGCCTGGTGGCGCCCGACATGTTCTCGGGCTGGGGCGTGCGCACCCTGTCCACCGCCGAGCCCAGCTACAACCCGATGAGCTACCACAACGGCTCGGTCTGGCCGCACGACAACTCGATCCTGGCCGCGGGCATGCGCCGGTATGGGTTCCGGCGGGAGGCCGAGCTGGTGGCGCGGTCCGTGCTCGAGGCCACCATGCGCTTCACCGACAACCGGGTGCCCGAGCTCTATTGCGGATTCACCCGCGACCGCCGCTTCAACTCCGGGCCGGGCCAGTACCTGGTCAGCTGCAGCCCCCAAGCCTGGGGCGCGGGCGCGCTCTTCCACTTCCTGCAGACGCTCTGCGGCGTGCACGCCGACGTCTTCGCCGGCCGCGTGAGCATCGACCCCCTGGAGACCCCGCTCTTCGACCGCGTCCGGGTCGAGGGCATGCGAGTGGGCGGCGAGTCGCTCGACTTCACGGTCGACCGCACGCGCGGCGGCAGCCGCGTCAAGGTCGACCGCCTGCCGGCCGGCCTGGAGCTGGAGCTGCCCGGCTGACGGCGGGACGCAGGCTGGCGCTCCTGCACTACACCGCACCTCCCGTCACCGGCGGCGTGGAGGGCATACTGGGCCAGCACCAGCGGCTGCTGCGAGCCGCCGGGCACGATGCCGTCCTGGTGGCCGGCCGGGGCGACGCGGTACGGGTCCCCGAGCTCGACTCGCGGCACCCCGAGGTGGAAGCGCTGTACCAGGCCCTGGGCGCCGGCACCTCCGAGCCCGACGCCTTCGCGGCCCTGCGCGACCGGATCCTGGCCGGGCTGCGGCCGGTGCTGGCCGACCGCGAGCTGGTGATCGCCCACAACGTGAGCACCATGCCCTTCAACCTGCCGCTGGCGGCGGCCCTGCGCGAGGTCGGCAAACCGGTGCTGCACTGGGTGCACGACATCGCCTGGGTCAACGACCGCTATCGCCGGTTCCAGCGCGCCGGCGAGCCCTACGACCTGCTCCACCGGGCACAGCCCGGCGCTTCCTACGTGGCTATCTCCGAGCTGCGCCGCCGCCAGCTGCGCGACATTCTCGGCCTCGACCCCGAGGTGGTGCCCAACGGCCTCGACCTCGACCAGTTCCTCGGGGTGCACCCCGCGACACGTGAGTTGTGGCACCGGGCCGGGCTCGATGCCGCCGACCCCCTGGTGCTGGTGCCGCTGCGGGTGACGCGGCGGAAGCGGCTGGAGCTGGCGATCACCGCCGCCGGCCAGCTGCGCGATCGGCACCCGGGCCTCAGGGTCGCGGTCAGCGGTCCGCTGGGCCCCCATGCCGGGGACAACCTCGACTACTGGGCAGAGCTCTTTGAGCTTCGGGCCCGGCTCGGGTTAGATGTTGTCGTGCGCTTCCTGCACGAGCTCACGCCGGAAGGCGGGCCGCACCCTGTCAGCGACGTTGTGATGGCCGAGCTCTACCGGCTCGCGGATGTCGTCCTGGTGCCCAGCGAGTCGGAGGGTTTTGGCCTGCCCGCCCTGGAGGCCGCGGCGGCGCGGGTCCCGCTGGTCTGCAGCGACCTCGACGTCATGCGCGAGGTGGGCGGGCCGGGCATGCACACGTTCAGGACCGAGGGCGGCACCGACGCCGTCGCCGATGCCCTGGAGGCGGCCCTGGCCGTGCCCCTGGCCGTGGACCGCCGCCGGGTGGCCGGCACCTACAGCTGGGATCGGGTGCTTCCGCGCATCGAAGCGGTGGTGGAGAAGGCGATTGCCTGACCGCCGCCCCCACATCCTGGTCCCGATCCTCCGCGCCCAGGGCGCGCCTGCCCTGCTCCAGGTGGCGGAGGCGATGCTGCGCCGGGAGGGCGGCGCGGGGCACGTGCTGGGCGTGGTCGAGATCCCGCAGGGGCGGGACATCGCGCCCAGCGTGACCGTGGCTCGCCGCTACCGCTCCCTGCTGCAGCGCATCACGGCTCTGGAGCGTCGGCAGAGCGCGGGCTTCGGCGTCCAGGTGCGGGTGGCGCACAACGTGGCCCAGGCCGTCCGCGAGGCCGCGTTCGAGAACGGCAGCACGCTGATCGTGCTGGAGTGGCCGGGCCTCAATCGCCGCAGGACCGACCGCCACCTGGAGGACCTGATCGCGGACCCGCCCGCGGATCTGATCCTGGTGCGGGCCGCCGAGGACCCGGAAGGGTCCGACGACCGCATCCTGGTGCCGGTGCGCGGAGGCGTGTCGGCCGAGCTGGCCCTGCGCGCGGCGGCGGCCCTCTCGCGCCAGCGGCGGGCCCGGCTGACGGTCATGCACGTGTACGAGCCGGGCCTCAGCCCAGACAGCCGGACGGCCGAGGCCGCCACCTTCCGGCGCGCTCTCAAGGCGCTCGGCCGGACCCGCCCCGAGGTCCTCGAGGTCGAGTCGACCGCACCGGAGGCGGCCATCCGCGCCGAGGCGGCTCGCCACAAGATGGTGGTGTTCGGCGCCTACGCCGAGGCTGCGCGCTCGTCGGTGGTCGTCAGCCTGCGGCTGGCGGAGACCGTGCGCCGCCTGCCGGGCACCGTGATCGTGGCCAAGAGCGCCCGGGCCACCCAGCCGGTCTGGGACTACGAGTCGGCCCCCTCTCCCCTGCTCCGGCCGGCCGACCTTTCAACGGTGGTCGACCGCTGGTTCGCCGAGAACACCTTCCACTCCCGCGAGTTCAAGGACGTCGGCCGCCTGGTCGATCTCAAGCGGCAGCAGCGCAAGACGATCAGCCTCGGCCTGCCCACCCTGAACGAGGGCCAGACCATCGGATCGATCATCGAGGTCATGCAGCGCATCCTGGTAGAGGAGTACCCGCTGCTGGACGAGATAGTGGTCATCGACAGCGGCTCGACCGACGACACGGCCGCCATCGCCCGCTCCCTGGGAGTCCGCGTCCACCAGCACCCGGACGTGCTCCCCGAGTACGGCACCTTTGGCGGCAAGGGCGAGGCGCTCTGGAAGTCGCTGCACCTGCTGGCGGGGGACCTGGTCGCCTGGTGCGACACCGACATCTCGAACATCCACCCGCAGTTCGTCTACGGCACTATCGGGCCGCTTCTGGCCGACCCCCGGATCGGCTACGTGAAGGGCTTCTACCGGCGGCCCCTGCGCTTCGGCGGCGAGGTCGAGACCGCCGGTGGCGGCCGGGTCACCGAGCTCACGGCGCGCCCCGTGATCAACCTCTTCTACCCCGAGCTGTCCGGACTCCTGCAGCCGCTCTCAGGCGAGTACGCGGGCCGCCGGGAGATGCTGGAGAGGCTGCCCTTCTTCACCGGTTACGGGGTCGAGATGGGGCTCCTGATCGACATCTTCGAGAACTTCGGGCTGAACCGCATCGCACAGGTCGACCTGGGCGTTCGCATCCACCGCAACCAGGAGCTGTTCGACCTCTCCAAGATGGCCTTCGCCATCCTCCAGGTGGCGGTCAAGCGGCTGGGCGACCGCCACCGGATGCACCTCCTGGAGGAGGTCAATCGCTCCATGAAGCTCATCCACTACAAAGACGATCGCTTCTTCATCGAGCCGCGCCAGATCGAGGACTGGGAGCGGCCGCCGATGGCCTCACTCCCCGAGTACCTGGCCCGCCGCCACCAGCTGCGGACGGCGGACGAGCAGGAGCAGAAGAACAGCTCCCGCAAGGCCGAGCAGCGCGCCATAGCCCAGGCCCGCCCAGGCCCCGGCTGAGCTCCAGAGCAGGCCGGTCACCACGCTGGAGACCAGGTCGCCGGCCCCGTTGACGGCGCCCAGCACGCCGAAGGCGGTGCCGGACGCCCGCTCCGGCACCAGGGAGCCCGTCAGCGACTGCTCGGTGGCCACCACCAGGGGTGCCGAGATGCCGACCGGCACCGCCATCAGGGCCACCCCGAGCGGACCGGAGCCGGCGATCCCGACCAGGCAGGCGGCCGAGAAGGCGGCGTAGGCGCCGGCCAGCACCTTCTGCTTGCCGAGGCGGTCGGCCAGCCAGCCGCCCGGGAAGGAGGCGGCCGCCCCCACCCCGTTGTGGAACAGGTAGAAGAGCACCGCCCCGCTCAGGGCGCCCGTGCGGCCGAGCGCCGGCGTCAGCATCTCCGCCGCGCGCAGGGTGAAGAAGGCGGGCGCGAAGTTGCCCGCGCCGAAGACGGCCACCGCCGTGACCAGGCGCCGGAAATCGCCCGGCAGCGCCTCGCTGACCGCGGGCCGCACGGGCACGCCGCGGCGCGGGTCCCGGGTGAGCGCACCGAAGAGGACCACGCAGAGCGCGCCCGGGACCAGCGCCGCCAGGAACACGCTGCGATATCCGTGGCCGGTGCTCAGCAGGAGGAAGGCGACTCCGGGGCCGGCCAGCGCGCCCAGCGTGTCCAGGGCCTCGTGGAAGCCGAAGGCCTTGCCGAGGTCGCGGCGCGCCACGGAGCCCGCCAGCATCGAGCTGCGCACCGGCTGGCGCAGCCCGCGGCCCATCCAGGCCAGGCCCCGCGCCACCACCACCAGGGGCCAGGCGTTGATCACGACCAGTCCGGCGAGGCCCGCCACGGTGGTCGCGTATCCCCCGGTGCCCAGCCAGCGGCGCCACGGGATGCGGTCGCTGTACCAGCCGCTCCAGAGGCGGACCCCCGCGGAGGCGCCGTCGGCCACGCCCTCCACCAGGCCGACCGCGTATACCGGCGCGCCCAGGCCGGAGGTCAGGAAGAGCGGCAGGATGGCCAGGATCCCCTCGTAGTTCCAGTCGGCCATCAGGTCGGCGAAGCCGATGGCCAGGACGTTCCGGTTGAGCCAGCCCCCAGGTGGGGGTGCTACCCGACCACCTCCAGTGGCTCCGCGCGCATCGGCCCGCCCTCATTGACCGCCACGAACGCGTTGCCGTCGACCACCTTCCCGCGCTCGCAGGACACGATCAGGAAGACGGCGCCCGTGAAGGACCGCGCGGCATCGGTCATCGAAGCCTGGGCCGGATGGTCAGGATGGCTGTGGTAGTAGCCGACCACGTCGAGACCGAGATCGTCGGCCTCGCGCTGGATTCGGAGCTGGTCCCGGGGATCGATGGTGTAGCGAGTTCCTGGGTTCTCCTTCTCGATGTTGGTGGCCCGGCGCACGTCGCTGACCTCCAGGCCGTGTCCCAGCAGCACCCCGCAGATCTCGTACGGGTAGCCCTCCGAGGCGTGCCTGTGCACCTCCTCCTGGGCGGCCTTCCGAATCCTCATCTCGAAACCGGGCGGCGCTGGTAGAGGCCGCTCGAGAGATAGCGGTCGCCGGCGTCCGGGAAGATCGTCACCACGACCCCCTTCTGGACGCCCGATTCGGCGAGGCGCCGGATCGCCCAGAGCACCGAGCCGCTGGAGTAGCCGACCAGCAGGCCCTCGCTGCGGGCGAGCCCGCGGGCCAGGTCGTAGGCGGGCTCGGTGGGGGCGCCCCAAACCTCGTCCGCGACCGTGGGATCCCAGATGCCGGGCAGGATCGAGGTCGGCAGGTGCTTCAGGCCCTCCAGCCCGTGGAAGGCGTCGTCGGGCTGCACGGCGATGGTTCGGATCGAGGCGTCATGGCGCTTGAGGCGTCGGGCGGTGCCCGTGAAGGTGCCGGTGGTCCCCAGCCCGGCCACGAAGTGCGTCACGCGGCCGTCCGTCTGCTCCAGGATCTCGACGCCGGTGCCGTCGTAGTGGGCGCCCGGGTTGGCCGGGTTGTTGTACTGGTCGGGATAGAAGTAGCGGCCGGGATCCCCGGCGATCACCTCGCGGCAGAGGCGGATGGCCCCATCCGAGCCTTCCATCCCATCCGAGTACACGATCTCGGCGCCGTAGGCCTGGACCAGTGCCTTGCGCTCGGCGCTGACGTTCTCGGGCATCACCAGCGTGACCCGGTAGCCCTTGGCCGCCGCCACCATCGCGTAGGCGATGCCCGTGTTGCCCGAGGTCGAGTCGATGAGCGTCTTCTCGTGGGTCAGGGCGCCGCGCCGCTCGCCGTCCTCGATCATGGCCAGCGCGGCGCGGTCCTTGACCGAGCCGCCGGGGTTGAACCACTCGGCCTTGGCGTAGACCTCGAGACCCGGGAACTCGGCCTCGAAGAGGCGCACGCGCAGCAGCGGCGTGTTGCCGATGAGGCCGGTGATGTCGCGGACGTCCGTGCGCGGGATCAACATCGACAAGTCTAGGAACCGCAGGTCGGCCGCCTAGGATTCCGCGACCTGGGGGACCTCGGCCAGGGTCCGCACCCTGGCCAGGGGTGAGAACAGGATGACGACCATGGCGCCCAGGGTGCCCGCCGCCGCCACCCCCAGGGCCAATCTGGGACCGGCAAGCTGGCCGATCACGCCGCCGGCCAGGGCTCCGATCGGGGTCACGCCCTGGAAGACGAACAGCATGGTGCCGTTGACGCGCCCCAGCAGCCGGTCGGGGGTCATCGCCTGGCGCAGGCTGCTGATATTGACGTTGGCGATCAGGCTTCCCCCATATAGGAGGAACTGTCCTGCCATCAGCACCAGGGTGGCGGCCAGCGGCGGGCCCGCGGCCAGGGGCGCGATCGTCCAGCCGAGCCCGAATACGAGCGCCCCGATCAGGATCGCGGGACCGACCCCCAGCCGGTTGGCCAGCCGGCGCGCCAGGAAGGCGCCCAGCAGGGCGCCCGGGCCGGAGGCCGCGAAGACCAGCCCGATACCGGCCGGCTGCAGGTGCAGCTGGCGCGCCATGTAGAGGACGAGGACCGCCTGGGCGAGCGCCGAGAACAGGTTGAAGCTGCCGACCACGAGCAGCTGCGCCCGCAGCAGCCCGTTGCGCAGCACCACCCCGATGCCTTCCGCGACCTCGAGTCGGAGCGCCCGGCGGGCGGCGGGCCGCGCTGGTTCGGGACGCCGGATCGCCATGTAGACGGCTGCCGCCAGGGTCGAGAGCGCGGAGTCGGAGACGATCGCGATCGGTGCGGTCAGCAGCTGGACCAGGAACCCGGCCACCCCCGAGCCGACGATGTTGAGCGTGGAGAAGGTCATCGCCAGCTTGCTGTTGGCATCGACCAGCGCCTCCCGACCGACCAGCGCCGGCAGGTAGGCGGCGGCGGCCAGGAGGCCGAAGAGTCCCGCTGCTGACGAGAGGAAGGCCACCGCCAGGAGCTGGGCCAGCACCAGCCGGTGCAGGATGGCGGCCAGCGGGATCGTGGCCAGCAGGGCGGCCGCCACCAGCTCGGCCGTGATCAGCACCCGACGCCGCGGCAGGCGGTCGATCCAGACGCCCGCGACCATGCCGAGGAGCAGGTTGGGCAGCGCCACCAGCGCGCGCAGGATCCCGGTCTCAGTGGCAGTCGCCTGCAGAGTCACCACCGCCGCCAGCGGCATGGCGACGAAGGTGATCTGGTTGCCCAACCCGGAGATCGTGGCTGCTCCCCAGTAGGTGAGGAACTGGCGATCGCGCCAGAGGTTGGGCGCTATGTCAGGAAGTGGATGGCGGCGATCGCGATTGCCACGTACAGCGCGCCCACCACGTACCCCACGATCGAACGCCGGAGCAGCGCCCCGCCTTCCGGCCAGAGGATGTTCAGGGTCGCCTTGCCGACCAGCAGCCCGCCACCCAGCGCTGCCAGCGAGGGGCGCTGGATCAGGAGCCCGTAGAGGAGGACGGCGGCGAAGAGTGCGGTCTCGGCCAGCTGCACGAAGGTGTAGACCTTCATCCGGGGTCCCTGCAAAATCGCAGATTTTGTGGGGTGGTCACCTCGCGATCGCTTGCCGGAAGTCCTCCAACACGTCATCGGGGTCTTCGATCCCGACCGATACCCGCACCGTGCCCGGCGTGATGCCGAGCGCCAGCCGCTCCTCGGGCGGCAGCGACCGATGGGAGGTGAGGTCCGGATAGGAGATGGTCGTCTCGACCCCGGCCAGGCTGGCCGCGAAGCGAACCATCCGCAGCCGCCCGAGCATGCCCTGGACGGCTTCGCGGCCCCCCGCCAGGTCGAATGCCATCATGCCGCCCGAGCCCTCGGGCAGCAACCGCCGTGCGGTCGCCTCCCAGGGCGAGCCCTCGAGTAGGGGGTGGTGCACGCGCTCCACGGCGTCCAGGCCTGCGAGCCCCTCCGCGAGGCGCAGCGAGTTGGTGCTGTGGCGCGCCATCCGCAGTCCGAGGGTGCGCAGGCCGCGCAGCGCGAGCCAGGCCTCGAAGGGACCGAGCGTGGTCCCCATGCGCACGCCGCGCGCCCGCATGTCCTTGACCAGCCCGGCCCCGGCGGCGACCACACCCGCGGTCAGGTCGGAGTGGCCGCCGATGTACTTGGTCGCGCTGTGCACGGTCGCGGTGGCGCCGGCCGCCAGCGGCCGGCAGAGTGCGGGCGAGGCGAAGGTGTTGTCGACCAGCACCGGCACCTGGCGCTCGCCGGCCAATCGGCAGACGGCTTCCAGGTCGACCACCTTGCAGAGCGGGTTGGTGATGGTCTCGCAGATCACGAGCGCCGCGCCGTCGAGGCCCTGCCGGACCTGGTCGAGGTCGGCGAAGTCCGCGTAGCGCAGCTCGTAGCCGCGAGGCCCGAAGTCCTGCCGCAGCAAAGCCAGCGTTACCCCATAGAGCTCACGCTGAACGAGCAGCGGCTTCGGTTCGGGGGCCAGGGCCAGCAGCGCCAGCAGGATGGCCGCCATCCCGGAGCCCGTCGCCACCGCGCCCTCCGCGCCCTCCAGGTCGGCGACCGCGCGCTCCAGCCAGTCGGTGTTCTCACTGGAGTTGCGCGCGTAAACGTGGCCGGGGCTTTCACCGCTGGCCACCGCGTCGTAGTCGTCGAGGTCGTCGTACACGTACACCGCCGTCTGCACGATCGGCGGCGCCAGCGGGTCCCGGGGCTTCAGCTCGCGGCCGGCGTGCACCGCCCGCGAGTCTCGTTTCACGGCGCCGCCCGGTTCCTCAGCCGGCTGCCGCCCGCGTAGCGCGCCGACCCGCCCAGCTCCGCCTCGATCCGCAGCAGCCGGTTGTACTTGGCGACCCGCTCGGAACGGGCGGGGGCGCCGGTCTTGATCATGCCCGCGCCGGTCGCCACCGCGAGGTCGGCGATCGTGGTGTCCTCGGTCTCGCCGGAACGGTGGCTGATGACCGCGCTGTAGCCGGCGGACCGCGCCAGCTCGATGGCCTCCAGCGTCTCGCTCAGAGTTCCGATCTGGTTGACCTTGACCAGGATCGAGTTGGCCACGCCGCGCTGGATGCCCTCGGCCAGGCGCTGGACGTTGGTCACGAAGAGGTCGTCGCCCACCAGCTGGATGCGGTCGCCCAGGCGCTCGGTGAGCGCCTTCCAGCCCTCCCAGTCGTCCTCGGCCATCCCGTCCTCGATGGAGACGATGGGGTACTTGTCGACCCAGGCCGCGTAGAGGCCGACCATCTCCGTCGAGCTGAGCTCGCGACCCTCGCCGGCCAGCGCGTAGGAGCCCTTCTTGTAGAACTCGGTGGCGGCGGGGTCGAGGGCCAGGGCGACGTCCTTGCCCGCCTGGTACCCGGCGTCGCCGATGGCGCGCACGATGGCCTGCAGCGCCTCCTCGTTCGACTTCAGCTCAGGCGCGAACCCGCCCTCGTCCCCCACCCCGGTCGACAGCTTCTGGGCATGGAGAACCTTCCTGAGCGCGTGGTAGACCTCGGACACCGCGCGGATGGCGTCGGCGAAGGTGGTGGCGCCGACCGGGCAGACCATGAACTCCTGGACGTCCACGTTGTTGTCCGCGTGGGCGCCGCCGTTCAGGATGTTGGCCATCGGCATCGGCAGCAGGGTGGCCTGCGCCCCGCCGAGGTAGCGGCAAAGGGGCATCTCCAGCGTGTTGGCGGCGGCATGAGCGGCCGCCAGACTGACGCCGAGGATCGCGTTGGCGCCCAACCGGCCCTTGTTGGGCGTGCCGTCCAGCTCGACCAGAGCGCGATCGAGACCGCCCTGGTCGAGGACGTCGTGGCCCTCGACGGCGGCCGCGATCTCCCCCTCCACGTTGGCGATCGCGTTGAGCACGCCCTTGCCTCCGAAGCGGCCCAGGTCGCCGTCACGCAGCTCCGCGGCCTCGTGGGCGCCGGTGCTGGCGCCCGAGGGTACGATCGCGGTGCCGGAGCCGGCTTCGGTCTCGACCGTGACGGCCAGGGTCGGGTTGCCGCGAGAGTCGAGGACCTCGAGCGCGCTGACGGCTTCGATCGCGATCACGACTCCGAATTCTTGTCGATTCCGGTGCCCGCTGTTCGATGACTGATCAAACCCGGATTCAGGAGGAACCGCGATGAAAGTGTTGGTGATCGTTCCCGGTGGCGTCGAGAGCGAGATGGGCCAGCTGCCGCCGGCCGAGATCTTCGAGGCCATGAATCGCTACAACCAGGAGCTCGTCAAGGCCGGCGTGATGCTGGCCGCGGAAGGCCTGACGCCGACCTCCAAGGGCGCCCGCGTGCGCTTCGAGGGGGGCAAGCGGACCGTCCTCGACGGACCCTTCACGGAAGCCAAGGAGCTGATCGGCGGCTTCTGGCTGCTGCAGGTCAAGGACCTGGACGAGGCGGTGGAGTGGGTCAAGCGCGCTCCCTTCGACGGCGGCGTGGAGATCCAGATCCGGCCCGTCGCCGAGCTCGAGGACTACGGTGACGCGCTGCCGGAATCCGTCCGCCGCAGCGAGCAGCGCCTGCGCGCTGAAATGGAGACTCGATAGCGGCCGCACAAGCCCACCGGGAGATCGAGGCCATCTGGCGCATCGAGTCACCGCGCCTGATCGCCGGCCTCGCCCACATCGTGCGCGACGTCGGGCTGGCCGAGGAGCTGGCCCAGGACGCGTTCGTGGCGGCGCTCCAGCAGTGGCCCACGTCAGGCGTCCCGGATCGGCCGGGCGCCTGGCTCATGGGCACCGCCAAGCACCACGCCATCGACCTCGTGCGCCGGGCCCACCGCCTGGAGCGAAAGTACCAGGAGCTGGGGCGCCGGCTGGAGACTGAGGAGCTGTCGGTGTCTGACTTCGACGCCGTGCTCGAAGAGAGCGACATCGGCGACGACCTCCTGCGGCTGATCTTCACGTCCTGCCACCCCGTCCTCTCGACGGAGGCCCGGGTGGCGCTCACCCTCCGCCTGCTGGGCGGCCTGACCACGGAGGAGATCGCACGCGCCTTCCTGGTCCCGGTGCCGACCATCGCCCAGCGCATCGTGCGCGCCAAGCGCGCCCTCACCGAGGCCCAGGTGCCCTTCGAGGTGCCGAGCGGCCAGGAGCTCGCCGGCCGGTTGGCATCGGTGCTGGAGGTCGTCTACCTGGTCTTCAACGAGGGCTACTCGGCGACAGCTGGCGCGGACTGGGTGCGCCCCGCGCTCTGCCAGGACGCGATCCGGCTCGGCCGCGTCCTGGCCGAGCTGGCCCCCCGCGAGCCGGAGGTCCACGGCCTGGTCGCCCTCATGGAGATCCAGGCCTCGCGGCTGCGAGCCCGGGTCGGGCCGTCCGGGGAGCCGATCCTGCTGCTGGACCAGGATCGGGGACGCTGGGATCAGCTCCTGATCCGGCGCGGGCTGGCGGCTCTGCAGCGCGCCGAGGACCTGGGCGGGGCGCTCGGGCCCTACGCGCTGCAGGCGGCGATCGCGGCCTGCCACGCCCGGGCCCGCACCCCCGAGGCCACGGATTGGGCGCGCATCGCGGCCCTCTACGACGCCCTCGCCGAGCTCGCGCCGTCGCCGGTGGTCGAGCTGAACCGGGCGGTCGCCGTGGCCATGGCGTTCGGGCCCGCGGCCGGCCTGGAGCTGGTCGACGAGCTGCAGGCGGAGCCCGCGCTCCAGGCCTACTACCTCCTCCCCAGCGTGCGCGGCGACTTCCTGGCCAAGCTCGGCCGCGCGGCCGAGGCGCGGGCCGAGTTCGAGCGCGCCGCCTCGCTCACGGGCAATGAGAGCGAACGCAGGCTCCTGCTGGAGCGCGCCGCTCGGGTCTAGCTGGTGCCAAACCCGTAGTCGAGCAGGCGCGCGGCGTCGGTGAAGAAGACGTCCGAGTGCATGACGACCGCCAGCAGGTGGCGGCCGTTGCGGGTCGCGGTGATCACGACGCAGCCTCCGGCGTCGTCGGTGAAGCCGGTCTTGAGACCGGTCGTGCCCGGGTACGTCCAGAGCATCTTGTTCAGGTTGTAGGGCGCGTAGGCGCCATGCCGCGGGGTGGCCGGGATCGACTGCTCCCTGGTGCCGGCGATCTCCATCAGCCCCGGGTAACCGGTCGCCAGGTGGCCGGCGACCACGGACAGGTCATAGGGCGTTGAGAACAGCCCGGGGTCGTCGAGCCCGCTGGGGTTGCTGAAACCGGTGCCTTTCAATCCCCAGGCGGCGGCGCGCTCGTTCATGAGCGCGAGAAAGCGGGCGCGGGGCACGATCGCCTGGCCCAGCGTCTCGGCGGCATCGTTGCCGGAGTCCAGGAACAGTCCGTAGAGGACCTGGCGCACGGTGACCACGTCACCCGGAGCCAGCCCCATCAGGTTGGGCACCACCCCGGTGGCGCCTTCGGGCACGGTCAGCTCGCGGTCCAGGCCGGCCAGGTCGACCGCGACCATCGCCGTCATCATCTTGGCCAGGCTGGCCGGCGCTCTCCGGCTCCCGGAGTCCCTGGCCCAGAGCACGCGCTTGGCGTCGAGATCGACCACGATCCCCGCCTGGGTGGCCACCCCCAGCTCGGGCGAGGGGTTGGCGCTGAGCCAGGCGGTGCTGTAGTAGGGAGCGGCCTGCGGAGCGACCGGGGGCCTCGCGGCGGCCGCGGCCATTCGTGGCGCGGGGACGGAGCGGTGTTGTCCGGCCGCCGCGCCCAGGGTGATGACGAACCCGGCGCTGGCGAGCGTGAGCACGGCGATCAGGGCGAGGTCGCGGCGCTTGCGGCGCCTACCGCGATCTCGCCTCCTCCCGGCTTCTAGGGCGTTGGCTGTGACGTCCAGGAGAGCGACGCGGGGGATTCTAATCGGACCCCCTCCCCACCGGGGAGGGTTGGGGTGGGGAGGGACGAGGACCCCCTCCCCTAGTGGAGGGTTGGGGTGGGGAGCAGCAAGCAGCCCCACCCGCTCCGGCCCGGCCGGAGCGACCTCCCCGGTGGGGAGGTGGTCAGGTCGGCTCGCCCAGGCGGGTCGCGAGCGTCCGGCTGGCGTTCTCCATGGTCGTCAGCACACTGGCGGAGTCGGCGTCGTTCATCCACTGGGCCTGGCCGTACTGGTAGATGCGCAGCGGCTTCCAGGTCGCCGACACCAGGTGGTTGTCGTAGAAGGTATAGGTCCCGATCACACCCTCGCGGGTCTCCTCGGACCACATCTGGTCGAACACGTAGTTGCCGTGCGCGTAGGTGATCAGCTTGTTCTTGTAGACCTCGATCCCCTGGTACCAGTGCGGGTGGTTGCCGATCACGATGTCGGCGCCCGCGTCGATCGCCAGGTGGCCGATCTCGACCGGGTCGTCAGGCGTCGGCACCCCCGGGTCGGGCATGGGCTGGCGCTCGTACTCCTTGCCCCAATGGAACTGCACCACCACCACGTCGGCCTGCTCCCGCGCGTGCTGGATACCAGCCTTCATGGCCTCCCGGTCGATCGCCACCCCCACCCCGTTGAAGCCCACGAAGCCGAACTTGATGCCCCGCACGTCGATGATCGCCGGCGGTCCCAGGCCGGTCGACTTGATGCCGTTCCTGTCCAGGAGGTCGACCGTGGCCTGGGTGCCGGTGGGCCCGTAGTTGCCCAGGTGGTTGTTGGCCAGGTTGGCGACCTTGGCGCCGATCGCCTGCAGCCCCTGCACGTTGCGCGCGTCGCCGCAGAACTGGAAGCCCTCCGAGGTCTGCTTGCAGCCGGCGAAGAGCGGCGTCTCCAGGTTGACGAACGTGATGTCGGCGTCCTTGACGTAGGCGGCGGTGGGGTCGAACGCCCACGTCCAGCCGTGCTGCGCCTGCTCGACGTTGGTCTGGCGGGCGGTGATGATGTCCCCGGTCGCGATCAGCGTGCGCACGTGCGTGGGGTCGGCCGCCACCGGAGCCACCGGGTGGAAGAGGGCGTCCAGGCTCAGCTGCGGGACCGGGGTCGGGGTCGGGATCGGCGTCGGCAGCGGCGTGGCCGCGGCCGCCGTCACCCCGTGCTGGGGCGGGCTGGCGGCGGAACCGCCGCTGGAGCAGGCGAGCACGGCGGCGGCGGCCGCGATCAAGGCAACCAGGCGCATGCGGCCGGAATCCTAATCGGACGTCGGCAGTGTCGACAAAAGGTCTTCGATGGCCATCAGCCGCGCGGCGTAAGCGCGCACGTGGTCGGGCTGACCGGCCGCCGCCGCCCACAGCGCCTGGTTTCCCTCCGCCCTCCGCTGGTCGAGCATCAGCGCGTGCGCGGGCGACAGCTTGCCCCCGCCCTCGATGGTGGCCTCGACCATCGAGCCCAGCCAGGAGTCGTAGAGGGCGATCTCCTGGAGAGCCTTGGAGCGCGCGGGGTCGGGACCGGGGAACGGCGTCCGCCGGTGCTGGGTCCAGAGGGCCTGGAGACGGAGGGCCTGCTCGGAGGCGCCCTGTCCGCTAACTCGCCAGCTTCTCCACGATGGCGTCGGCGACCTGGGAGGTGCCGACCGCGGTCGGGTCGCCGCGCTCCTTCTTGAGGTCGTAGGTGACCGCCTTGCCTTCCGCGATCACGCTCGCGATGGCGCTCTCCACGGCGTCGGCGGCGGCCGTCTCCTTCAAGTGGCGGAGCATGAGCACCCCCGACAGCATCACCGCCATCGGGTTGACCTTGTTCTGCCCGGTGTACTTGGGGGCGCTGCCGTGGGTGGCTTCGAAGACGGCGCCGTTGGTCCCGATGTTGGCGCCGGGCGCCAGGCCGAGACCGCCGATCATGCCCGCGCCGAGGTCGCTGATGATGTCCCCGTAGAGGTTGGGGCAGCAGAGGATGTCGTACTCCTGGGGCCGCAGCACCAGCTGCATGCACATGTTGTCGACGATGCGGTCCTCGAACTCGATGTCCGGGTTGCGCTGGGCCACCTCGCGGCCGACCGCCAGGAAGAGGCCGTCGGTGTGCTTCATGATGTTGGCCTTGTGGACCAGGGTCACCTTCTTGCGCCGGTACTGGCGGGCGTAGTCGAAGGCGAACTGGACGATCCGCTCCGAGCCTGAGACGGAGATGGGCTTGATCGAGAGCCCGCTGTCGGGCCGGATGCGCTTGCGCGAGAGCGTCGAGATCTCCTCCAGGAGGGCGCGGCACTCGGGCGTCCCCTTCTCGAACTCGATGCCCATGTAGATGTCCTCGGAGTTCTCGCGCACGATCACGAAATCGAGGTCGTCGCGCAGATTGCGGGCGCCGGCGTAAGCCTTGACCGGGCGCACGCAGGCGTACAGCTCCAGCTCCTGCCGGAGCGCCACGTTGACGCTGCGGAAACCGGTGCCGATCGGGGTCGTGATCGGGCCCTTGAGGGCGACCCGGGTCTGCCGGATCGACTCCAGGACGTGCTCGGGGAGCGGGGTGCCGTACTTTGCCATCACGTTCTCGCCCGCCTGCTGCACGTCCCAGTCGAACTCCACCCCGGTGGCTTCGAGCACGCGGACGGTGGCATCGCAGATCTCGGGGCCCACCCCGTCGCCGGGGACGAGCGTTACCGCGTGCCGCGCCAAGTCGCTATCGGCTCTCGCTACTTCTTGAAATAGTCGTAGTTGATCTTGATGAAGTGGTTCCACTCGGCGGGCACCTCGTCCTCGGGGAAGATGGCGTCCACCGGGCAGGGGTCGACGCAGGCGCCGCAGTCGATGCACTCGTCGGGGTCGATGAAGTACTGGTTGGAGGCGTCGTCGGTGTGAATGCAGTCGACCGGGCAGACCTCCACGCAGGAGGCGTCCTTGAGGTCGATGCAGGGCTGGGCGATGATGTACGCCATTCGTCTCGAAGGTTAGCAGGGGCCGTCAGTCGCCTGGAGGGCGGCGCCGTTCCAGGCGGTAGCCGTAACCGGGCACCGCGACCAGCTGGCCAGCCCGGTCGGGGCCCTGGCCGAGCTTGGTGCGCAGCCGCCGCACCAGCAGGTCCACACGCTCGGTCGAGATGTCGGCATCATAGCCGTAGACCTCGTTGAGCACCTGCTCGCGGGAGATCGCGATCCCGGCGTTGCGCCCGAAGTACTCGAGCAGCTTGAACTCCAACGGCCCCAGCGCGATCTCCTTGCCGTCGACCCGGACGATGCGGGAGCTGGAATCGATCTCGACCAGGCCGAACCGGTGGCGCTCGCCATCGTCGTCGGACGCGTCTGCCCGCGGCTTGGCGCCGCCGCCGACCAGGTCGTGGACCTTGCGCAGATGAGCCTCCAGCCGCGCCACCAGCTCGATCCGGCGCACCGGCTTCACGATGAAGTCATCCGCCCCGGCGTCGAGGCCGCGGCTGACGCTGGCCTCGTCGTCGCGCCCGCTCACGAAGATGATCGGGACCGCCTGGTCACGCTCCCGCAGCTGCCGGCAGACGTCGATGCCGGGCCGGTCGGGCATCACCCAGTCCAGCAGGACCGCCACCGGCCGCTCGGCCTCGAAGGCATCGAGCCCAGCCTGGCCGGTGTGGCTGACCACCGGGCTGAAGCCTTCCTCCTGGACCAGCAGGGCGAGCAGCTCTGAGGTTTCCGGGGAGTCCTCGATGATGAGCAGGCGGCCGCGAGCACCCGCCATTCGGCCTCAGATCTTACGCACCCCGGATCGCGGTGAGAACGCCGGGGTGGGATCGGGCGCTTTTCATGGCCTTCCGGTACCATCAATGCTTACATGGCCGTTATCACCCGGAGTGCCTCGCTGCGGGGCTCGCGGATCGCGATCTGGGTGCTCCTGCTGGCCCTCGGCCAGCTCGCCGACCTGGTGACCACCCAGGCCGCGATGGCACGCGGCGCGATCGAGGCCAACTCGGTCGCCGCGGGCTTGCTGGCGGCCGGCGGTCTCGGCCTCCTCTGGCTGATCAAGGCCAGCCTGGTCGTCGCCATGACGGCGGCCGTGCTGCTCGTCCGGCGCCATTGGGCCGCGCCGGAGGGGCGGGCCGTGATCGCCGGCGCCCTGGTCTGGCGCGGCCTCCAGCTCTGCGTGGTGGTGCTGGCCGTGACGGCGGTCCACAACCTGAGCGTCATCGGTCTGCTGCCTGGCGTCTGAGCGCCGGGACCCAGACCGCCAGCGCGGCCACCCCCACCAGGCACAGGATCCCGCCCGAGACGACCGAGAAGATCGGCGAGGTGAGCGTGGCCACCACTCCCGACTCCACGTCCCCGAGGCGAGGGCCCGCGGTGACCACCATGCTATTGAGCGCGCCCACCCGGCCGCGCAGGCGGTCGGGGGTGGCGAGCTGGATGATGGTCCCCCGGAAGACGGCGCTGATCATGTCCGCGGCCCCGGCCACGCCCAGGAGCACCAGCGCGAGGGGAAAGAGGCCGCCCGAGAAGCCGAAGAGCGTGATCGCTGCGCCCCAGGCGGCCACCGACAAGAGCACCGCCCGGCCCTGACGCCGGATCTGGGACACCCAGCCGCTCAGCAAGGAGCCGACCAGCGCCCCCGCTCCCGGCGCGGCGTAGAGCAGGCCCAGGCCCTGGGGTCCGACCCGGAAGTAGTGCGCCGCCAGCGCCGGGAAGAGCGCGCGCGGCATTCCGAAGACCATGGCGTTGAGGTCGACGGCAAAGATCGAGAGCAGCACCGGGTTGCCGCGCGCATAGGCCAGCGCCTCGGCCGGCGCCCGCCAGCCCAGGACCGCGGCCCGGCCCTCGGCGGTCGGCGGGAGGGGCCGCATGCTCAGCACGCAGGCCATCGCCACCGCGAAGCAGGCGACGTCGATGGTGTAGGCCCAGCGCAGGCCGGCGGCGGCTATCACCACGCCGGCGGCGGAGGGCCCGGCCACCAGGGCGAACTGGAAGAGGACCTGGGTCAGGGAGAGCGCCGCCGGGAGGCGGCGGGGGCCCACCAGCCGCGGCACCGTCGCCGAACGGGCCGCGTGCTCGGCCGTGGAGACCCCGGCGCTGATCGCGGTGACCGCGTATATGAACCACAGGGACGGCCGTCCGGCGGCGGCGCCCACGGCCAGCGCCAGCGAGGTGAGCCCGAGCACGCCCAGGCTGCCCAGCAGCACCAGCTTGCGGTCGAAGCGGTCGGCCAGGGCGCCCGCGTAAAGGCCGGCCACGACCAGCGGCGCGGCCTGGACCAGGCCCAGCATCCCCACCGCCAGCGTCGAGCCGGTGAGCACGTAGACCTGGTAGGCGACGGCGACCACGGTGATCTGCCGGCCCGTCATCGAGATCAGCTGGCCGGTCCACAGGAGGCGGAACTCGCGGGACTCGCGAAGCGGGCCGATATCGACGAGCAGGCCGCGCAGGCGGCCGGGGCTGGGCTCGGTCCTCAGCAGGAACCCGTCCCGACGCTGATCGACGGGGAGGCGGCGGTCGCCGGTGCGCTGGTCACGGCCACCAGCTGGAGTGCGGCGCGCGAGGCCGGCAGTGTTACCGTCCGGTCCCCGATCACGGTGTTCCAGCCGTTCTGCTCGGTCACCTTGTCGGTGCCCAGGTCACTGAGCGTGCCCGTGCAGGGGTCGTACGACCTGATCGTCCAGGCGACATCGTTGGGCGCGCCGGCGGTGGTGGTCTTGACGGTGACCTCGACAGCGCACTGCCCGCCCACCGCGCAGCCGCCGTTGGGGGCGATCAGGACGGACTTCACGTCACCCGAAGACGCGGGCCCGAAGTTGGGGGGCCCGCTGGGCCGGGGCGTGGGTTGGGCGCCGGTCGGTCGGGTGGTCGGCGCGTGGCTGGCCGCGGGCGCCGGGGTGCGCGCGGCGACTGGCCCAGTACCAGCGCTGAACAGCCTGGGCAGCACCAGGAAGCCCACCGCGACCAGCAGGAGCAGGCCGCCGGCGATGGCCGCCGGCAGCGCAAAGCGGGACCAGTCGAGCCCAGGGCGGAGCTCCTCGAAGTCGGACGCGGTGGCGATGTAGCGGCGCGGCGGGAGGGCAGCCGGCGGGGCCGGGCGATCTTCCCCGCGAACCAGGGCCGGGGAGCTGGCTCCGATCGGATTGCGCCGTGCCAGCTCGGCCGAGGCCGCGGCCAGCGCCTCGGGTTGGACCAGCGGCCCGGCGGTGGCGGACAGCGCCATACGGGCGCCGCTGACGTTGCCTCCGCTGGCCCCGTTGGCGATCGCGCGGACGGTGCGGGCCAGCGCCGGGGTGCCCTCCTCGGCCGTGGTGAGCGGCGTCCCCGCGCCGCCCTGAAGAGGCATGCCAAGGGCGGCCGCCACCAGGGCGCCGGCCGCCTCGACGTCGGCGCGGGTGTCGTCGCCGGAAGCGCGCGGACCGCCATTGAAGAGGTGATTGCGCAGCGTGACCCGGCCGTCCTCGTCGATGCGGACGTTGGCCGCGGTGAGGTCGCCGTGGGCAACGCCCGCGGCATGCAAGGCCTCGAGGCCGCTCAGCACCCACCAGCCGACCGCCGCGGCTGCCGCGGGAGGCAGCGGGCCCGAGCGCAGGAGGGACGCCAGCGAGCTGCCCTCGTCCGGGTCGGTGATGGCCCAGGCCTCGTTCTGCTGCACCGCCCAGCCGCGCACCGCCTGCAGATTGGGGTCAGGATGGGCGGCCAGCCGGCGGAGGCGCTCGCCCGCCTGGCTGGCCTCCTCCGGCCCGTTCATGATCGCCTGCACGACCACGGCCGGGCGGCCCTCCTGCTCCGCCCGCCAGCGGCGGAGGCGGCCCGGCGGCTCGGCGGGCGCGACCAGGGTGGCGGATTCCCCACTCCAGCTCAGCACGGCGACATCAGCCTAAACACCCCAACTAAGCTCGCGGTCATGCAAGACGACTTCCAGGTGAGCGGAATCCCCCAGCCGACGGGCTCGGGCCTCCAGATCGTCGAGATCGAAGCCGGCACCGGGCCCGAGGCTCGGAGCGGCCAGGAGGTGACCGTGCATTACACCGGCTGGCTGACCAACGGCACCAAGTTCGACAGCTCCCGCGACCGTGGCGACCCCTTCAAGTTCAGCCTCGGCCGGGGCCAGGTGATCGGGGGCTGGGACGAGGGCGTGGCCGGGATGAAGGTCGGCGGCCGGCGCCGCCTCGTGATACCGCCCGACCTGGGCTACGGCAGCCGCGGCGCCGGCGGCGCCATACCGGGCGGCGCCACCCTGCTCTTCAACGTCGAGCTGCTGGGGGTGCGCTGACCCGGATCAGCTGAGCTCGACGCGGTTGATGAGGCCGAGCGAAGCCTCCTCGAAGTATTCGAGCAGCGCGCCGGCGACCTCCGGTCTCAACTCGAGGGAGCGCACCGCGCTCGACATGTGCTGAAACCAGGCGTCCCGTTCCCGCCGCCCGATCGCGAACGGCAGGTGCCGCATGCGCAAGCGGGGATGGCCGCGCTGCTCGCTGTAGGTGCCCGGGCCACCCCAGTACTGGATCAGGAACAGCCGCAGGTGATCCTTTGAGGGCTCCAGGTCCTGGGGATAAAGGGGGCGCAGCACCGGGTCCGCCGCCACCCCCGCATAGAAGTGATCGACCAGGCGTCGGAAGCCCTCCTCCCCCACCTCGTCGTAGACGATGCTCAGGGCAGCTCCAGGCGGTCCCGGTACATGGGGGCGGCGCGCCTGGGGAGCACAGCCTCCAGCCCGGCCGCGATCCGGATCAGCACCGCCTCGCTGTACGCCCGCCCGAAGATGCTGAGACCCACCGGCAGGGATCCCAGCACCATCCCCATGGGCAGGCTGATGATCGGGTACCCCGCCATCGCCGAGGGCTGGCTGGACCAGCCCAGCACGCGGTCGCCGTTGATCGCGTCAAGCACCCAGGCGGGAGCGCTGGTGGGCGCCACCAGGGCGTCCAGGCGATGCTCGCGCATGGCCGCATCGATGCCTTTGTCTCGCGACAGCTCCCGCGCCTTGGCGGCCGCGGAGACGTACTTCTCGGCAGCCAGCCCATCGGTCGCGAGAGCCGCTTCGAAACGTTCCTGCCCGAAGTAGGGCATCTCCTGGTCCGCGTGCTGGCGGTTCCACTCGACCAGCTCCCGCAGGCTGCGCACGGCCAGGCCCGGGCGGCCGGCGAGGTAGGCGTCGAGGCCCGCCTTGAACTCGTGCTCGAGCACCACCTGCTCCGTCCCCGAGCTGCGCATCTCGTCGGTGGTGGCCAGCGCGACTGGATCCACCAGCTCCGCGCCGGCCGCCCGCATGGCATCCAGCGCCGCCTCATAGAGCCGGTCGGTGTGCTCGCTGTAGCCGCAGTAGGGCTTGCGGAGCACGCCCAGGCGGGCCCCTCGCAGCCCGTCCGGATCGCAATGCCTTGTGTAGTCTTCCGGCTGCTCGGTCAGCGCGCCCAGCAGCGCCGCCGCGTCCGCCACCGTGCGCCCGTGCGGCCCGGCGCTGTCCTGGCTGGCGGAGATCGGGATGATCCCGCGCTGCGAGATCAGGCCCACCGTGGGCTTGATACCGACCACGCCGTTCACGGACGACGGGCAGGTGATCGAGCCGTCGGTCTCGGTGCCCACCGCCAGCGGCGCCAGCCCGGCGGCCACCGCGACCGCCGACCCGCTGCTGGAGCCGCAGGGCGTGCGGTCGAGCACATGCGGGTTGCGGCATTGGCGGCCGCGGCCGCTCCACCCGCTGGCCGAGCGGGTGGACCGGAAGTTGGCCCACTCGCTGAGGTTGGCCTTGCCGAGGATCACGGCGCCGGCCGCGCGCAGGCGCGCCACCAGTGCCGCGTCCGCGGGAGCGGGCGCGCCGGTCAGAGCCAGCGAGCCGGCGGTCGTGAGCATGCGGTCGCCGGTGTCGATGTTGTCCTTCAGGAGCACCGGGATGCCGCGCAGCGGCCCGCCCCCATTGGAGGCCGCCTCGACCTGGCCAGCGATCTCCAGCGCGTCGGGGTTGAGCTCGATGACCGCGCGCAAGGCCGGCCCGCGGGTGTTCATGGCTGCGATGCGTTCCAGATGCATCTCGGCCAGCCGGCGGGCGGTCACCTCGCCGGAGTCGAGGCGGCGGCGCAGCTCGGCGACGGTGACGTCCGCCAGCTCTGGGTGCGGGAGATCGGGCACCCGCTGAGATTACTGTGCGCTTCTCAGCCAGGCCTGACGGCGGAGCTGGGTACTACCGGCCCCACCGCCAGGAGAGTCGAGTCAGGCCCCGCGCGTCGTCTCCGGCGGGTGCCCGTCGCCGTCGACCGAGCGCTGGCGCAGCTGCGACTCGAGTGTCGCGCCGTCACCCGGGTAGACGATGACCGGCGTTCCCACTTCCGCCCAGGCGAAGAGTGCCGTCTCAGCGTCGAAAGGCACGTGGACGCAACCGTGGCTGGCGCCCGAGCCGAGCTGCGATCCGGGCCCGTAGGGCTGGGTCTGCCAGCTCGCGTCGTGCATCCCCTCCCCGGTGTCCGTGAACCAGACCACCATCTGCACCACCGCGTCCGGGTACCAGTAAGGCGACCCTTTCGGCCAGGGCGAGTGCATGGTCCAGGGCGAGTCCTTACGCAGGACCCGCATCGGTCCGATGTCGGTGGCGAGGTCGGGGACATGGCCGGTGGTGACCGCGGTGGTCAGCAGTCGTTTCCCGTTTTCAAAGGTGGTCAGCTGCTGATCGTGAATGGAGATGGCGATCAGCTTCGCCGGCATCCCCTTGACCAGCAGGTCATGGATCCGGGCGGCGAACAACCGCGTGCCTGCCACCCCCAGCGCCAGCTGCTGGTGGTCTGTGGAGCCGAGCAGCGCTCCATAGCGCTCCAGCCCGGCGTCGGCTCGATCCAGGCCGGCCTCGGCGAGCCAGGTGGCGATCACGGCTTCGTTGCGAGCGGTGATCAGGTTGTTCGCGGCTGCGTCGCGCTCGGAGTCCAGGCTGCTGCCGCCGCCGGCGAGGTCGGCCGCCGTCCGCCTCACCGCCTGATCGTCCCGCGCCTGCTGATCCGCTTGCGCGGCCAGATGGCCGCCGGCCGGTGCCCCGATCAGGTGCTGGTCGACCCGGAAGCCCCCGGCTGCCAGGCCGGCCACCAACAGAACCGCAACCACCATCGAGATGGCGAGCGCCGATCGGGTTCCGCCGTGGGCCGCGCCCCGCCGCTGAACCATCGCCATGTCATGAAATATGATACTCGAAGTATCAAATCACTGGGTAGCGCTCGCGTGCTGGGGGAGTGAGGCTGCCTAGCTGGTGACGAATCTCTCAAAGCCCAGATCGGACACGTCCGGGTGGGCTTGAATGGCTTCGAGCAGAGACGGGCCATCGAACTCGCGCACGTCGTATTGACAGATGGCCACCACGGGGAAGCTCTTGACCACGGCGCCAACGAGGCGCTCAAAGACCAACATCTGCTGGACGGTAGCGAAGTTTGCCTTCACACAAGCCATGTCGCCGACGATCCGCGCGATCGGCGGACGGGAGCCGTGGGAGAGAGCTGTCCAGATCGAGTCGTTCCAAAACGACAGAGCTTCATCCACCGTCCGGCCTGGTGTGGGTGCCGTCACGAAAAGGCCGAGGCGTCGGGCCTCGGCGAGCTCAACCTTGACGTCTTTCTCGAGAGCCTCGATATAGCGGTCGAGGACCTCTCCGGATGCGATCAGAAAGCACGGCTGGCCAGAGGACAGGCCCTCGCGCAAGAAGGGGATCGCGATGCGAAGCCGCCCGGCCTCATTGGCGAAGTACGTGGCCAGGTGCATCCCCGCCTGGACCAGAACGCCGGACAGGTCCACGGACTCCGAACCCCCACCTCGTAAGGGCTGGTTATCGTCCACCCTCTTTCTCCTCTCCGCACGATACCAGCGCCTAACCATGGCGACGCCGGTAACGGGAGTGGCGGACGGAGAGTTGGCGTGGATGCATCACGGCCTTGGCCAGGAAGAAGCCTTGCCTGTGCCGGTAGCGCGGTGCGAACTCGCCGGCCCAAAGCCGAAAGATCGGTATTGACAGCCCACCGGTTTGGGTCCAACCTCCCACCCAACCAGAGGGCACGAGAAGAGCGGGCTAACGCGCTAACTGCGCGACGGGGGAGGGGAAAAGCATGGGCGGGCATCGATTGGGGATCCTGCTGTCGCTGGGCGCTGGCCTGGCGTTGGCGTTCGCGGCGACACCGGCCGTGACCGTGGCGGCGCCCGGGTCCCATGCCGACGGGGCGTCTCTGAAGCACCGGGTTCACGTGCTATCACTGCCCGCCGCCAGCCACCGGCACGCGGCGGGGATCCCGGCGAAGCCGAACGATCCGCCGGCCGAGGCTGCTCCTACCGGACCAGCGGCCCCGGTGGCCGGCCGAGCCGGCCCGTCGGCTCAGGGGTCCCAGTCCGGCTCGGTCCCGACGCCCGGCGCGGTGACCACCGCCGCGTCGTCAGGACGGAACGATCCGAGCCTGGCCCAGCTGGACGAGTTCACGGCCATCGGCTTCGACAACATCTCGCCGCCCGACACCCAGATGGCGGTGAGCGCCAAAGGCGTGCTCGAGCTGACCAACACCATCGGGCAGGTCTTCCGCTCCAGCAACAACAAGACCTTCAACCTGAGCGACCTCTTCGGGGCCCCCGTCATCCCGATGACGACCCCGCTCTGGGCGGACCCGAAGGTTCTCTACGACAACCTCAGCGGCCGTTTCTTCGCTGACACCTTCATCAACGACACCTGCGACCCGAGGCCACCTCCGACCGGAACCGGCTGCACGACCAACAACGACACCGAGGTCGACGTGGCCGTGAGCGACAGCGACGACCCCTCAGGCGGGTGGACCGTCTACACCGTTGCCACCAACACCAGCAACACACTGCTCGACCAGCCCAAGGTCGGGGTCACCGACGACAAGGTCGTGATGGCCTGGAACGTCAGCGGCTTCGCCGGTCCCTTCCAGGTGGTGGTGATCCAGAAATCCGACATGCTGGCGGCCGCCGCCAGCGCTGCCGACGTCTTCTTGCCGCAGGACACCTCTCACTACAACATCATCCCGGCGCAATCGCTGTCGTCGACCGCCGACGAGTGGGCGCTGAGCACCAGGGGCGGCACCTCCACCCTCACGGTCTTCAAGATCACGGGCACTCCGGCCGGAAACAACGTGAGCATGACCAGCACGGACTTCGGCATCGGCTCGGTCAACCAGCCACCGCTGGCCGAGCAGCCGAACAGCGGCCGCGGCCTCGACACGCGACCGGCGGGCATGCAGTCCGCCGTGTTCCAGAATGGCGTGGTCTGGGCGGCCGGTGAAGACAGCTGCACGCCCCCGGGCGACAGCACGGCGCGCGCCTGCATGCGCTTCGAGCGGGTGCTGATCTCAGGCGGCAGCCCGAGCCTGGACCAGGACGTCGACATCGGGCAGAACGGCTCCCACCTCTTCTACCCGGCGGTCACGATGGACGCCGCCGACAACCTCTGGATCGCCTCCAGCGTGTCGTCGACGAGCGAGTTCCCGGCCGCCGGAGTGACCTTCGTGCCGGCCGGCAAGATCCCCGCGAGCGTGGGCGGGATCGACTATGCGGTCGGGACCCGCGTCTACGACTGCGTGCTCTGCACGAACGCCGGCGACTCGCGAAATCGATGGGGCGACTACTCGGGGGCCGGCCGCAACCCGGCGCACCCGATGGATGTGTACACGGCCGCCGAGTTCGGCGCGATCGGCAATTCGAGCGACAACTGGTCGACCGCCATCGCTCGCTTCACGGTGGAACCTCCGCACGTGGCCTTGCTGAGCCCCAACCACGTCCCCGAACGGTCCACGTGCACCTTCTTCACGACGGTGACCGGTTCTGAGTTCGCAATCAACGCGAGCTCGGTCGCGTTCGGCGGCGCGGCGGCCACCAACTCCGTCACCGACCCGCAGACGCTGACCGCGGTCGTTCCACCCCAGGCCGCGGGCAAGGTGGACGTGACCGTGACCACCGCCGCCGGCACCAGTGCGCTGGTCCCCCCGGACCAGTTCACCTACGACCCCGACACCGTCGCGCCCACAACAACCGCGCTGGCGGCGCCGGCTCCCAACGGGGCCGGCTGGAACTCGACGGATGTCACTGTCAGCCTTTCGGCGGTCGACGAGCACTGTGGCACCGGCGTCCAGAGCATCACCTACAGCGCCGGCGGCGCGCAGCCGATCCCGCCCACCACCGTGGCCGGCAGCTCCGCCTCGGTGGTGATCAGCCAGGAGGGCGTTACGACCGTCAGCTACAACGCCACCGACGTCGCCGGCAACGTCGAATCGACCAAGCAGGTCACGGTGAGAGTGGACAAGACCCCGCCCGTGATCACGATCACCTCTCCCGCCGCCGCCACCTACACGCTCAACCAGGTCGTCGCCGCCGCCTACAGCTGCGCCAACCCGACCTCCGGCGTGGCTTCCTGCGTGGGCACCGTGGCGAACGGCAACCCGATTGACACCTCGACCCTGGGGGTGCACCCCTTTGTGGTGAACTCGGCGGACGTCGCCGGCAACACTTCGTCGGCCACCGTCTCCTACACGGTCGCCTATGGGGTCTGCCTGCTTTACGATCCCACGCTGCCGAAGAAGGCCGGGAGCACGGTTTCGATCAAGCTCGAGCTCTGCGACGCCGGCGGGACCGATCTCTCGTCGGCGGCGACTGCCGTCCATGCGGACCTGATCACGCCGGGTGGCGTGACGCCAGCATCGAATGCCAACCCGGGCAACTTCTTCATGTTCGACCCCACCCTGGGAACCTCGGGCGGCTACATCTACACGCTCAGCACCAAGGGACTGGCGCCCGGCACCTACGACCTTCACTTCAGCGCGGCCGGTGATCCCACCGACCACACGACCCAGTTCATCCTCAAGTGAGATCGGGGCTCGCCCTCACGGGCGAGCCCACCCGTTACTCGGCCCCTGCGCCGGCGTTAGCTGGAGTGATGACGATGCGTCTGGCGCTGGCCTTCATGCTGGCGGCGTCACTGCTTGGCAGCGGCTGCGGCCACAACAGTGGGGTCCCCGGGCTCGATTCGGGAATCGAGGGGGTGGCCACGGCTGGCCCCACCTGCCCGGTCGCAGTGGCCGGGCAATACTGCCCGCCGAAGCCGATCAGCGCGCTGGTCGCGGTCCAGGACGGTTCCGGGCGGGAGGTCACGCGCTTCATCACCGGCGGCGACGGCCGTTTCAGGGTCCCCCTGGCGCCCGGCAGCTACATCCTCGTGCAACCCCCATCGCCGCCGATGCCGCGACTGATGCAGCCGGTGCCGGTGACCGTCACGGCCGGCCGCTACACCTCCATCCAGCTCGACTTCGACACCGGCATCCGATGATCCGGCGCTTGGGCGACGGGAGCTTCTTATACACACCTGATATGTGTATAATCCGTGAATCGCGATCCGCAAGCAGATCCTGGTCCCAGAGGACGTCGATGCTCGACTGAGGCGCCTGGCGTCTCAACGGGGCCTCTCTCAATCGGCCCTGATCGTGGAGGCCATTCGAGCGCTGCCGGACGCGGATGAGCAACTGTTCCGGACGCTCGCCTTCGCCGGATCGATCAGCGGCGGATCGCCGCGGTTGTCTGAAGAGGTGGACGCCACCTTGTACGGCTCCCCGGCCGGCGAATAAGGGATGCGGGCAGCGCTGCTCGACACCGGGCCCGTCGTGGCCCTGCTGCACGACAAGGACGTCCATCACGAGTCGACCATTGAGGCCATCAAGGGGAGTGTCCGGGGGGGTCGCGCGCTGGCGACCACGTGGGAGGTCGTCGGGGAGGCATTCACTTTGATTCGGATGCGCATCGCACCACGCGGGCAACCGACTCCCGCCATGGCCGTCCTGCAATGGGCCGAGGACGGGGGCGCGATCATCGCAGCGCCCGAAGACGCCGACCAGCGCAGAGCGATCGAGCTCTTGCGCGCGCACGTTGACATCCCGCTCTCCTACGTCGACTCACTGGTTCTGGCCATATGCGAGCGGTTGGGTGTCGAGGAGCTGGTGACCGTTGACGGTCACCTGCGCGCCGTTCGCCTCGACCGAACCCTCATCGTGACCATCGTCTGATTCACCGTCGGGTCAATATCGATGGACGTGAGCCAGCCACTCTCGATGGCCAGACTCGAGCGCCTGCGCGCGCGTGAGTGCCGGCTGACCTCTGACCGGGCGCTGCGCAGTCTCGACGACGCGGAAAGGTTCCTGACGGAGCGCGGGTTACTGACGCGATTCCCGGACAGCGCGCTGCCGAGCCTGTTCGGCGCCTGCCACGAGGCGCCGGGGCGAGCCGCCGGCCGGGGCTTCGACCTCTGGCCAAAGACGCGCTGGATCTGGTCGTTCCAGCTTGCCCGACGACCCGGGGTGGTCCTCACCAAGCTTCACCGCGGCAAGTCGCTCTACCTGTCGGCCGAGACCGCGGCTGTCCTGGATCCACTGGTGCGGCGGGCGATGGCGGCGGCGACCGGCGCCGACCTCCGCCTGCTGGAACACCTGGCCAGTCACGGTGCGTCCATGAACGACGACCTGGAACTGGAGCTGCAGTGGGACCGCAAGCACCTGAAGCGCGCGCGCAACCGGCTGGAGCGCGTGGGCGCCGTGGTCAGCGACGGCCTGGTCTTCGAGGACGCCTCGAACTGGTCCTTCGCCCCGATGCGACGCTGGGACCAGGTTGTGGCGGAGCCGCCGCGTCCGCCGGGCGGCGATCCTTACGCCGACCTGGCGATGGTAGGCATGCGGGCAGCCGTGCTGGCACCGGAAGCCGAGATTCAGAACTGGTTCAGCTGGCCGATCCCGGCGGGGACCGTAGACAAGCTGGTCGCCACCGGCCGCTTGACCCGCCCATCGCCCGGCTGGCTCGCGATCACGGAAGCGAAAGGTCACGCGAGGCGCGACACTGGCGGACGGGGGGGTGGCGGACGGGGAGGTGTGTGGTTTCACCACATAGAGGACAGATGTCGCAAGACATAGTGGACGCCACCAACTTCGGAGGTGGTGGATGTCCGCTCTCGCTCGCTACCTGGTCGACGCCATCGTCTTGGAG